>Ga0209039_10001738_pt1 | contig 19709 bp, 22 predicted proteins | sample BogFormECP12_OM1_FD_188238 | JGI IMG/M metagenome (GOLD analysis project Ga0209039, IMG submission 188238) | Bog forest soil microbial communities from Calvert Island, British Columbia, Canada - ECP12_OM1 (SPAdes) (version 2) | ecosystem: Environmental > Aquatic > Freshwater > Wetlands > Bog ...
ACTGCCGGCGCCGATCAGGAAAGCCCTGCGACGCATAGCTTCATTATGCGATGCGGCAAAGCGGGGACAGACAGCGAATTTCGCAAAGGGCAGCGAAATTCGAAGTCTGGCCCCGTTTTGCGGCTTACGGCAGCGTGAACCGCATCGAGCCGAAAATCATGTGGGCGTGGGCCGTGGTCGGGGTTCCGGCCGGAACGGACCAGGGGGCGCGCGTCAGGTAGGCATACTCCCCAATGAACTGAAGCGCGCCGTACCGCGGGTTCCTGTAGAAGGTGTAGTAGTAGCCGGCCTCACCCTCCTGAAACTGGCGGTTGGCCGAGGAGGAACCGGGGAAGCCGAAGCCCAGATAATTTCCCGGCGAAACGACGATGTAGTTGCGGTTGAAATACGTGCCGCCGTAATACGTGAAGAACTGCGATTTGGCATTGGGCGCGTACTCGAAACCGGCGATGCCGGCGACGGAATGCACGGGGGAGATGGAGCCGTCGGGACCGACGATGAGATCGGGACCAAGGCCGACCGCGAAACGGCCGCCGCCGCTGCTGTAGAAGCCGGTGACAATCAGGCGGAAGTTCTTGGCCAATTCCAGGCTGGTATCGAAGTCGCCGCCCACGCCTTGGGCATTGAAGTATTTGCCCTGGGCGGGTGAGACGCGGAACTGGCTGGAAAAGCCGGCCAGCTCGAAGTGCAGCGCCTTGCCGGACACCTGGGTGTCGTAAGCGATTTTGGCGGTGATGTCCGGGCGCACGTTGGGCGTGCTGGAAAGGGCTCCGTTATCCACCTGAGTGGCGGCAAAGGCGGGCAGCGTGACGCCGGTGGTGACGAACTGTTCGGGGTTCTCAACCGCGGCGGCGATGGCCCAGTGCTTGTCGGGGTGATAGGTTACCCGGATCTGTCCCGGGCGTCCCCAAATCAGACCCGTCATGTAGTTGGAATCCTCGCCGAGGGTGACGAAGACATCGCTCGAGACGGGGGTGATGCCTACGCGGTTAGGCGTTAGGAGGGTCCAGGTCTCGCCGCCCAGCACTTCCCATTTTCCTTTGGCCGCGCTGGCCCAGAAATGGCGCATGCGCCAGGTGTTGGCGTTGCTGGTGACGAACAGGTTGGTGGGCTGGTTTCCATAGAAGTCGCCTTCGAGATAACCCGTGACCGTCAAGTCCTTGGTCGGGTGCTCGGTGATGGTCAGGGTAATGCGCGAGTTGGCGGCGCTGGACCGGAACTCGGCCATCCTGCCCGCCACGGTGTTACTCATCGGAACGCCGGCGAAGGAAGTCGCGACGCCGCTCCCGATGTTGGTGGAGCGCCACACGTTGGACATATCCATAAAACCGCCGGGGGCGAAATCGGCGCCGCCGATGTGGAAGGCAAGCGGGGAGATGGGCCGGCCGGTGGTATCCACTTCGGCGGCGGCGGGTTTGGCGAGCGGTACCAGCGATGCGGCGGCGGGCGGAGTTGGAGCGGCGGCGGGCGCGGGTGCGGGCGCGCTTTGGGCGGCCACCAGGCGGTCCAGCAGTTTCTGCTGGGCATCGAGGGCCTTCTGCTGGGCATCGAGCGCCTGGCGCTGTTGGTCGAGTTGTACCTGCTGGGCGGCAATTTGGGCGCGCAGCTTGGCGACGTCGTCGGACTGGGCGGATCCCTGCGCCAGACACAAGGCGGGGAGCAGCACTGCGAGCGATAAGAGCGAGGTAACGTTCCTTACGAGATTCATGAATTCTCCTGGGTTTGGGGGTGAGCCGGACCCGATTCAACGAACTGTAACTCTATCGAGTATAGAAACACTTGAGGGTAGAGTTCAACATCTACAGACCTTTTTATCTTTAATAAACGGCGGGTTTTAGGCGGCGGGGATAGAAGCACTGGAGGGTGGTGTATGGGGCGATGGGGAAAGAACACCGGCGACAAGATCGCCGGCGCTACGAGGGGCTGCTAGAATAGGGATTAACCTCCCCGAAAACATAAATCAATGAAATTTGGCGTCATTGTTTTTCCAGGAAGCAATTGCGACCACGACGCATTTTACGCGGTCGGAACCAACCTCGGACAGCCGGTGGAATACATCTGGCACGATTCGTCCACGCTGGGAGCGGTGGATGCGGTTATCCTGCCCGGCGGATTCGCTTATGGCGACTACCTGCGGTGCGGGGCTATCGCCAAGTTCTCGCCCGTCATGAAGGCCGTGCGGCGGTTCGCGGCCGATGGCGGGCTGGTGCTGGGGGTGTGCAATGGCTTCCAGATTCTGGTGGAGGCCGGGCTGCTGCCGGGCGCGCTGATCCGCAATCGCGGGCTGAAGTTCATCTGCCGCGAAGTGCGGCTGAGGGTGGAGACAACCGACTCGCCGTTCACTTCGGCCGGGCGGAAGGGGCAGATTTTGCGCCTGCCCATCGCGCACGGGGAAGGCTGCTACTTCGCCGATGAGAGGACGCTCGATGAGCTGGAGGCCGAGGACCGCATCGTGTTCCGCTACGACGGCAACCCCAACGGGTCGCTGCGCGATATCGCCGGCATCCTGAGCCGGGAGCGCAACGTGATGGGGATGATGCCGCATCCCGAGCGGGCCACGGAGCCGCTGATGGGATCGAGCGACGGGCTGACGGTGTTTCAATCGATGCTGGGCGCGGGGGTGCGGGTATGAGCGTCGCCATCACTCCCGAGCTGGTGGCGCAACACCAGTTGAGCACGGACGAGTACCGGAAGATCGTGAGCATTCTGGGGCGCGAGCCGAGCTACACGGAGCTGGGCATTTTCAGCGTGATGTGGAGCGAGCATTGCTCGTACAAGAGCTCGCGACTGCATCTGAAGAAGCTGCCGACAAGCGGCAAGCTGGTGGTGCAGGGGCCGGGCGAGAACGCGGGCATCATCGATATCGGCGGCGGATACGTCATCGCGTTCAAGATCGAATCGCACAACCACCCCAGCTTCATCGAGCCATTTCAAGGGGCGGCCACGGGCGTGGGCGGCATTCTGCGCGACATATTCACGATGGGGGCACGGCCCATCGCGGTGATGGATTCGCTGCGCTTCGGCCGGCTCGACGATCCGGGGACCGGAGCGCGCAACCGGCGCATTCTGAGCGGGGTGGTGGCGGGCATCGCGCACTACGGCAATTGTTTCGGTGTGCCCACGGTGGGGGGCGAGTGCATTTTCGAGCCGTGCTACGACGGCAACCCGCTGATCAACGTTTTCGCGCTGGGCGTGTGCCGCAAGGAAGACGTCTTTTACGCCAGGGCGGCCGGCGCGGGCAACCCGGTGATTTATGTGGGCGCGCGCACGGGGCGCGACGGCATCCATGGGGCCTCGATGGCCAGCGCGGAGTTCACCGAGGAATCCAAGCAGAAGCGTCCCAACGTGCAGGTGGGCGACCCGTTCATGGAGAAGCTGCTGCTGGAGGCTTGTTTGGAAGCCATGCAGACCGGCGCCATTGTGGGCATTCAGGATATGGGGGCTGCGGGGCTGACCTGCTCGACGTGCGAAATGGGCAGCAGAGGCGGGGTGGGCATCGAGATCGAGCTGGACCGCGTGCCGCAGCGCGAGACGGGGATGACGCCGTACGAGATTATGCTTTCGGAGTCGCAGGAGCGCATGCTGCTGGTGGCGGATAAGGGGAGGGAAGAGGAAGTCTACCGCGTGTTCCGCAAGTGGGGACTCGAAGCCGTCGAGATCGGCGTGGTCACCAGCGACGGGAAGATGCGCGTGAAGGAGCACGGGGTGACGGTGGCGGAGATTCCGGCTCGCGAGCTGGCGGATGAAGCGCCACTCTACGACCGCCCCCACACCAAACCCCTCCGTGGGGCAGACCATCGCCTTTTGTGGTCTGCCAACCCCACCGTCACCGTCCAAGACGCGCTGCCGGCGCTGCTGTCCTCCCCCGACACTTGCTCCAAGCGCTGGATCTGGGAGCAGTACGATTACCAGGTCCGCACCAACACCATCGCGGGACCGGAACGAACCGACGCGGCCATCTTGCGGATCAAAGAGACCGGGGCCTCGGTTGCGATGTCGCTCGATGGCAACGGGCGCTACTGCTACCTTTCGCCGCGCGAGGGAGCGCAACTGGCGGTGGCGGAGTGCTGCCGCAACCTCTCGACCGTGGGCGCCGAGCCGGTGGCGGCCACCAATTGCCTCAACTTCGGCAATCCCGAGCGCCCGGAGATCATGGCGCAGCTCGTGGAAGCCATCGAAGGCATGGCGGACGCTTGCCGCTTCTTCGATACGCCCATCACCGGCGGCAACGTCAGTCTGTATAACGAGACGCTGGGCGAAGGTATCTACCCCACGCCCGTGATGGGCATTGTCGGCCTGCTGAAGACTGCGGCGCCGGTCACCATTCCGTTCAAAAACGCCGGCCGCGCGGTGATGCTGCTGGGCGGTATCGGCGGGTGCGACGAGACGCGATTTGGCGGCACGGGGTACGCCAAGGAGATTCTGAAGCAGCTCTGGGGGCTGCCGCCGGCGCTCGATCTGGATCGGGAGAAGCGCGTACAGGCGGCTATACGCGAGATTGTGGCGGCGGGGCTGGCGGAATCGGCGCACGATTTGAGCGATGGCGGGCTGGCGGTGGCGTTGGCGGAGTGCTCGTTCGGACCGGCGGGGGTGGGGGCGGCGATCGATATCGCGAGCGACCTGCGGCCGGAAGTGCTGGCGTTCCACGAAGGGCCGTCGCGGATTCTGATTTCGACGGCGCACGCGGGAAAAGTCGCGGCCATCGCGGAGAGACACGGCATCGAGGCGCCGGTGGTGGGCGTTACAATTGAGAAAGGGATGGAAATCAGGCAACGCGCCATAACACTGGGTTCCTGGGAAATTGCAGCACTGAAGGCCGCGTATAGTGGCGCGCTCGAATCTTATGTTCGATAAATTCCACGAGGAGTGCGGCGTAGTGGCCATCTACGGCCATCCGGAAGCGGCCAAACTGGCGTACCTGGGGCTCTACGCGTTGCAGCACCGCGGGCAGGAGAGCGCGGGCATCTGCACCACGGACGGCATCCGGATTCACAGCCACAAATCCATGGGGCACGTGGCCGATATTTTCACCAGCGAGGTGCTGGCCACGCTGCCGGGCCGGCTGGCGATTGGCCATACGCGCTATTCCACGGCCGGGGACACGGTGCTGCTCAACGCGCAGCCGTTTGCGGTGGCGTGCAATAAGGGCCGGGTGGCGGTGGCGCACAACGGCAACATCACCAACGCCGGGGAATTGCGGGCCGACCTGGAGCGGCGCGGGGCCATCTTCCAGGCATCGAGCGACACGGAAGTGATCCTGCACCTGGTGGCGCACTCGTCGGAGCGGACGCTGGCGGGATCGCTGCGCGATGCGCTGCTGCAATTGGAAGGCGCGTTTTCGCTGGTATTCCTGGCGCAAGACCGCGTGATTGTGGCGCGGGATCCGCACGGATTCCGGCCGCTGGCGGTGGGTGAAATGGAAATTTCCGGCGGCCGCAAGGTCTACGCTTTCGCCTCGGAAAGCTGCGCCTTCGACCTGATCGGCGCGGTTTATCTGCACGAAGTAGAACCGGGCGAGATGATCATCGTCGGCCCCGAAGGCATCGTGCGCGAGCGTTACACAACCGAGCAGCCGCGCGCGCAGTGCGTTTTCGAGCACGTGTACTTCTCGCGGCCGGATTCCGTGGTATTTGGCCGGGCGGTGGAGGAGTCGCGCGAGAACCTGGGCCGGATGCTGGCGCGCGAGTGCCCCGCCGACGCCGACGTGGTGGTTCCGGTGCCGGATTCCGGGGTGGCGGCGGCGATTGGATACTCGGCCGAATCGGGGCTACCCTTCCGCCCGGCGCTCATTCGCAACCACTATGTGGGCCGCACGTTTATCGAACCTTCCCAGGCGATTCGGGATTTCGGAGTCAAGCTGAAGCTGAATCCGGTGCGCTGCCTGCTGCAAGGGCAGCGCGTGGTGCTGGTGGACGACTCCATCGTGCGCGGCACGACGAGTAGGAAGATAGTTCGCATGGTGCGGCAGGCCGGCGCGCGCGAGGTCCACTTACGTATCTCATGCCCGCCCACGGTGTCGCCTTGTTTCTATGGGGTGGACACGCCCACGCGCAGTGAGTTGATCGGGTCGGACCACAACGTGGAAGAGATCCGGCGGTTCGTGGAAGCCGATTCGCTGGGGTATCTGTCGCTAGCCTCGCTCCGCAAAGCCGTAGCCGACGAAAAGCACGAGTACTGCTATGCGTGTTACACGGGGGACTATCCGACGGAGTTAGTCAATATCGAGGAGTTGATCGCGGCGAGACAGAAGAAGAGGTAGCGATGGATCTAAGCCCCTCCGAGAAGCTCCAACTTGTCGAAGATCTGTGGGACGACCTTGCGGCCGCACAGGAGACCGTGCCGGTCCACGATTGGCAAGAGCGGGAACTGGCACGCAGGAAGGCGAATCTACTGCAGAACCCGGCTTCGGGGCTGTCCTGGGAAGACGTGAAGGGCAAAGTGCGCGCCCGCTATGCCCGTTGAGCTGGTGATCGCTCCGGAAGCTGAGTTGGACATTGCAGAAGCCTACCCGGGTGTCAATCCTGCGGTTTTACCGGGGTTTCTGATTTCGGAGCGAAGCTATTCACAGGTTTTCCCATCAAGGACCGCTGGCACTGTTAGCGGATGTAGCAGGCTGGTGATAAAGAGTCGTTAAGAATGCAGGAAGCATGATGAGTAACGAATAGCTTACAACCAACATCACTACACCAATCCGGCGTTTTTTTAAAATTCCCCACGAACAGATACCAGCGCTGATAACAAAGGCGAGGTAGACCACTAAACCAAGATCAAATGTGGCCAATTTCGGCACAATGGCTAACAGACGAGCCACCGCTACCAAGCCGGTCGTGATCCCAACATAATTACCCCAACGATAGGGCTTGCCACCGAGTGGCTTTGCTCTAATTGAAAACCACAGCAAAGGAGCCCAAACTACAACAAGAATAACGACAAAGAGCGCAGTAGCCATTCCATCACTCAGCAGGGAAGAGAGGCGGCGAAGCGGACCCTTGACGGCGAGGACCGTTCCGCACAATCTGCGGTGAGGGAAAGGGGCTGCTGAACATGGGCGATCGAGCGCCTCCCGTTGGCGCGGCGCGCTGGTTTCCGGGTGGAGGAATTTTCAGCCGGAACTATGGGGATTTTTCAACTGGAGTTGACAGGCCCATCACCAGCGGGTTACCCGGCGCTGGGAAAGCGTCCAGTATCGCGCGCTTCCAGGGCGTGACATGGCGGCTCGCCCGGTACGCTGATAGAATAATTGATGCATGGCGACGCTATTGGAGAAGGCGCTGGAAAAAGTAGTCGCACTGCCCCGGGATGAGCAGGATGCGATTGCGTCCCAGATCCTCGCGTCGCTGGCCGATGAGGACGCCTGGAAGAGGCGTTTTGCCGAAAAGCGCGATGTGATCCGTCGAATGGCACGGGAAGCCCTGGAGGAAGACGAGAGGGGCGAAACCCTGCCGTTGGATAATCTGCTTTGATGCAGTCCCGCACGACACGGCAGTTCTGGCGCTTGTTTTCGGAACTACCCTTTGGCGCGCAACGGGACGCCAAGCGCGCATATGGTCTCTTCCAGAGCAATCCGGCGCACCCTGGCCTGCAATTCAAGAAGCTGGAAGGCGAGGATAACATCTACTCGGTTCGCATCGGTCTTGAATATCGCGCTCTGGCCGTCATGAGGAATGATCGAATCGTGTGGTACTGGATCGGCAGTCACTCCGAGTACGACCGTCTGGTTTGACTTGCAAGTTCACCTGGCCGTAACGTCGCCATCTTGGAGGCTGACCCCGACGCTAGGGTTCAAGAAAGCGAGGATCTCCTCATCGGCGGCCTTACTCATCCCGATTTCTCCGAGGTGGATACACTCATATCCGAGACCGCGCAGGCGGGCTGCGGCGTCTCGCGGAACTCCCTGATCCAGGACCAGGCGCATGGCTGAGCGGGTCAGGCGGCGTGGCTTTCCGCCGCGCTGTCCTCAAGATTGGCGGCGGTGAAGGCCAGGGCCTGCCGAACGTCGTCCGGCTCAAGCTCGGGATAGTTCCGGAAAAGATCGTCCCGGTTCGGATAGAGCGCCACGGCGTCCACGACCCGGCGCACCGTCAGCCTCATGCCACGGATGCACGGCTGACCGTGCATCTGGTGCGGGTTCCACGTTATGCGATCGAAGTGCTGCATCCTTCCTATTTTGATACATTTTCGGCGCGAGGGTGCGCGGAGGGGGCATTGGCAATTAGCTTGCATACACCGCCACGTTCGTCACGGTGCGAAAACCCATGCGCTGGTACAGCCGGTGGCCGGCGGGGGTGGATTGCAGAATCGTCTGCTCGATGCCGTGCCGCCGCTGTGCCTCCCCCACCGCGTGGCGCATCACGGTTTCGCCGTAGCCGCGCCGCTGGTGCTCCGGCATGGTGGCTACGTTATAGACCCCGACCGCTCCGCCGCCTATCACGGTCGCCGCAGTGGAGACCGGTTCCCCGTCCAGGTATCCGACCCAGCCGATGAAGCGGTCCCAGACGGAATCGTTGTCGAAGACCTCGCGGAACCAGGGGAGGGGGACGTGGAAACAGACCGAGCCGATGGCGCAGAAGGCGTCGCGCGTGGCGGCGTCTCCTACGCGGCGGATTTCCAGGTGGGGGAGCGGCTTCACGGGCGGGAGAATGCGCTCGGCTACCATGCCGGGCAGGTCCACCGAGTGGCGCAGGCCGTGACGCTGGAAGACCTGGCGCCCGCGGCGGCGGGCACTGGCTTCGAGCCAGTCGTCGCAAACCCAGAAGGCCCACTCCAGGCCGCGGGCGTCGAAATGGACCGAAGGGAGCATGATGCGGCGGGCCAAATCCGCCTCGTTGGCAACGGGCGCCGAGAGGAAAGCGGTGTTGAACATCTGGAAGACGACGCCGGCCGAGGCGATGCTCACGCCGGGGAGCTCGCGGATCTCGCCGGGGGCCCGGCTGGCGGCGATGGCCCGGAAGGATTCGCGCAGATTGAGGGCTACGGTTTCAAAATCCACTCTCTGCCAGTATCGCGCGCCTTGAGCCTGATTTCCGATTCTGCTATCCTCATAGCGTTGAATTCATAAGCATGGTCTTCCCCGGCCGACAGGGCCGGGCCTGCCCCGAGAGGTTCACATGTCAGGCCATTCAAAATGGGCCACCATTAAGCACAAGAAGGCGGCTACGGACGCCAAGCGCGGGAAAGCGTTCACGCGCATCATCAAGGAAATCAGCATCGCCGCGCGCTCGGGCGGCGGCGATCCCGACGGCAACCCACGTTTGCGCAGCGCCATCATCGCCGCCAAGGCCGCGAGCATGCCTTCCGACAACATCAAGAAGGCCATCATGCGCGGCACCGGCGAGCTGGAAGGCGGGCAAATCGAAGAAGTCATGTTCGAAGGGTACGGCCCGGGAGGCGCGGCCGTGCTGGTCAACGTGGCAACCGATAATCGCAACCGCACGGTGAGCGAACTCCGCCATGCCTTTTCCAAGAATGGCGGCAACATGGGAGCGGAGGGCTCGGTGGCCTGGATGTTCGAGCGCAAGAGCCAGATATTCGTGGCCGGCGGCAAGATCACCGAAGACCAGCTCATGGATATCGTGCTCGATGCCGGGGCGGACGACCTGCGCAATGAGGGCGGGAGGTGGGAAATCCTCTCCGGCCCCGAAGCCCACTATGCGGTCCTCAAGGCGCTGGAAGCCAAAGGCATTCACGGCGAGGACGCCAGCATTGCCATGGTTCCCAAGAACACAGTCATGCTGGAGGGCAAGCAGGCGGCGGCCATGTTGCGGCTGAGCGAGGCGCTGGAAGAACACGAAGACGTGCAGAACGTCTACTCCAACTTCGATATCGACGAGAAGGAGATGGAGGCGCTGGCGCAGTAGAGTGCGGGTGCTGGGCATCGATTGCGGGTCGCAACGCACCGGTTACGGGGTGATCGACAGCGACGGGCTGGATCATCGGATGGTGGCGGCGGGGGAGATTCGCACGGACCGGAAGGATCCCTTCGAGAGACGGCTGCTGGAGATCGCGGGCGGGCTGCGGCGCCTGATTCGGGAGTACGCGCCGGAATCGGCCGCGGTGGAGGAAGTGTTCTATTCGGCCAACGTCAAGACGGCGTTGAAGCTGGCTCACGTGCGGGGGGTGGCCCTACTCGCCATCGCCGAGGCGGGGATCGAAATGGCGGAATACTCGCCGCTGGAGGTCAAGACCAGCGTGGTGGGATATGGCCGGGCCGAAAAGAGCCAGGTGAAGCTGATGGTGGGACAGTTGCTGCGGCTGCCGGAGGCCATCGAATCGGAGGATGCCTGCGACGCGCTGGCGGTAGCCATCTGCCACGCGACGCACGAAGCCACCAGGCGCAAGCTGGCATAGGGAACCGATATGAAGTGGTCTTTGATTCTGCTATTCGCGAACGTTCTTTTCGCCGGCGACGGTCCGCGGCTGTTCTATTCCAGGTCCTTTCCGGGAAGCGTCCCGGGCTATTTTCAAGTGACGCTGGAGCAGAATGGAGAGGCCGAGTACCGCGAGGCGCCGGACGAAGATAATCCTCTCAAGTTCCACCTCACCGAAGGCGAGACGCACCTGGTGTTCGGCCTCGCGGAGAAGCTGGACTACTTCAAACATCCGCTGGAATCGCCGGCGAAGGTGGCCTTCATGGGGGCCAAGACTTTCCGCTACGAGGACGGGGAGAAGAAGAGCGAGGTCAAGTTCAATTACTCCGAGGACCCGCAGGCGCGCGAGCTGGTGGACTGGTTCGAGCGCATGGGGGAATCGGCCCAGCACTGCATCGAACTGGAGCGCACGGCCAAGTACGACCGGTTGGGAGTGCTGAAAGCGCTGCTGCTGCTGGAATCGGCCCTGGACCGCAAGCGGCTGGTGGGTTTGGACCAGTACCTGCCGATGCTGGACCGCATCGTCAAGAACGAAAGCTACATGCACACGGCGCGGGAACGGGCGGCGGAGATCGCCGAGGCCATCCGCCATCCGAAACCATGAGATGGCTGGGGAAGAACACCGGCGGCAAGACCCGCATCGGGCGTAACGCCGCCGGCGCCACTGAGGTACTGGTGCTGCTCGCGGCGTTAGCAGGCGCCTGCCTGGGCCAGGGTCAGGAGCAGGCGGACCTGGAAAAAGCGCTTTCGGAGGCCGGGGCGAGCCCGCTCGAATACCTGCGCTCCATTGAGAAGCACTTGCAGCAATATCCGAACTCGGCGCGGCGGGCGGAGTTGGAGCGGGCGGCCACGCGGGCGGCCATCGAGGCGCACGACGATAAGCGCATCATCGAGTACGGGGAGCGGGTGCTGGCGCGCCAGGCGGACGATCTGCAAGTTCTGGAGCAGGTTACGCGCGCGCTGCTCGATGGCGGCTCGAAGGAGACATGGGAGCGCGCGCTGAAGTATGCGCGCCGGTACGAAGAGCTGGTCCGGCAGATGCAGAGGGACAGAAGCGGCGCGCAATGGCGCAACGAGACGGATCGAGGCCTGGGACGCGCGCTATGCGACGAGGCGCGAGCCAGCGGCAACCTGGGGCGCCCGGAGGAAGCGCTGGCGCTGGCCCAGCGCGCATTTGAGACCTACCCGAATGCCGATTCGGCGCGCGAGGCGGCACGCTGGTACGAGCGCCTGGGGAAGCCGGAAGAAGCGGCCCGGCGCCTGGCCGATGCCTTCACCATCCCCGATCCGCGCGCGACGGATGCCGACCGTGCTCGCGACCGCGGGCGCATGGGTGAGCTCTATCGCCAGGCCAAAGGCTCGGAAGAGGGCCTCGGCGACCTGGTGCTTCAGGCGTACGACCGCAATGTCGCGCTGATCCACACGCGCGAGCTTGGCATGCGGGAGAACGACCCAAATGCGCAGCTCACGGACCCGATGGAGTTCACGCTGGGCGGACTGGACGGGCAGAAGCTGAGCATGGCAAGCCTCAAAGGCAAGGTGGTGGTGCTGGATTTCTGGGCCACCTGGTGCGGACCGTGCCGCGGGCAACACCCGCTCTACGAGCAAGTGAAACAGCGCTTCAAGGACAATCCGGACGTGGTGTTCCTGTCGATCGACACGGACGAGGACCGGGAGCCGGTGAGGCGTTTCCTCGAAGAGGAGAAGTGGGTGGACCCGGTGTACTTCGAAGACGGGCTATCGCGGGCCCTGCGGATCGCTACGATTCCCACCACCATCGTCATCGAGAAGCGCGGCCTGGTTTTCAGCCGCCTGAATGGCTACGCGCCCGGCCGGTTTGTGGACCTGCTGACCGGGCGGATTCGCGACGCGCTGGGGCAGTGAATCACATCTTCAGCAGCCGGATGCTGCCGTTGGAGGTGCTCAGGTCGATCAGCGGGCCGCCGTTTCCGATGACGCCTTCCAGGCGGTTCTTGCTGAAATCGCCCTGCATCTTGACTTCGAAGTCGGAGGAGATGGAAGAGTTGGTGGTCCGAGCCGTGACGTGGGCGTTTAACTGGTAAGGCATGTGCAGGGTGATCCCACCGTTGCTGGTGCTCACGCGGAGATCGTTGGCGAAGTTGGCCGGCAGGCTCAATTCGACGCTGGAGTTGGTGGTTTCCAGGCGCACCGGGCGGCCCGCGGGGACTTGTTCCAGCCGGGCGTTGATGCCGCCGTTCGAAGTGCCGGCTTCGAGCGATCCGCGCAACCCCTCGGTGCGGATATGGCTGTTCGAGGTGTGGGCCTTGGCGTCGCCGTCGACGTCGATCAACTCGACGGAGCCGTTGCTGGTCTGGGCGTCCAGGCTGCCGCGCAAGGCCTGCACGCGGATCTCCGCATTGGAGGTGCGCAGCCGCGCCGGGCCGCTGCCGTCCTGGGTGCGTATGGAACCGTTGGACGTGAAAATGCGGTCGAGACAGGCCGCGCGCGGGATCTTGATGACGAAACGCGCTCCCATGTTGCCGCGGCGGTCGGAAGGGCGCGTCACGCGGATGGAGACCGAATCGGGACTGTTGTCGATGGCGACCTTGAGGTTATCGGCGGCTTCCTGAGAGGGGCCGTACTTGGATCCGCTGATGTCGACGGTGTCCTGGTCCCAGCCCGAGACCTCGACGGAGCCGTTAAAGGTCTCGACCGCCAGCCGGCCGCCGGATTTCAGGGGATAGGTGTAGTGGAAGTCCTGACGATAGCGGTCAAACCCGCCGAAATCCTCGATATCGCAGGCTGCCAGGCCGAGCAGGGCGGCGGCCAGGATGGGGAGAAGGAGCTTCGCGCGCATAGAGGGCCTCGATTCACAGGATACGATACGCTGGCGGCGCGCGGATTGTTCCACAAATAGCTGGGCAGGCGGCGGCGCTCTGGAGTACAATCATGCTGATATGACACCTGAAAACGCACCGGCGGTGGAGCCGGAGCCGGCGGGAATGGGCGAATTCTCGAGGCTGACCGGCGTCTTTTTCGAGCCAGGGAAGACGTTTGCGGATATCGCGGAGCGGCCGAGGTGGCTGGTTCCGCTGCTGCTGGTGATTGTGGCCGGCGTGGCTTTTTACTTCCTGTACGGGCAGCACGTGGGCTGGGAGCGCTTCGTGCGGCACCAGTTGGAAACCAATGCGCGCATGCAACAGGCGATGGAGCGCCTCCCGGCGGAGCAACGGGAAGCGTCCATCGCCATGCAGGTCAAGTTCACGGGAATCGGGTATTACTTCGGGACGGTGGTGATGATACCGCTGATGTACGTGATCTCGGCCGCCATCATACTGGGGATTGCGAGCGGGATGATGTCGGCGGGGGTCAAGTTCAAGCAGGTATTCGCCGTCGTCTGTTATGCCGGGCTGCCGATGATCCTGAAGCACGCGCTGGCGGCGGTGGTGATGTTCCTGAAGAGCCCGGAGGAATTCAACCTGCTCAACCCGCTGGCGTTCAATCCGGCGGCGTTCATGGACCCGATCAACAGCTCGAAGTTCCTGTACACGCTGGCGATGTCGTTCGATCTGTTTACGATCTGGACGATTCTGCTGACCGCGGTGGGACTCAAGGCGGCGGCGGGGAAGAGGCTGTCGTTCGGCGGGGCGTTGTTCGCGGTGGTTCTGCCGTGGGCGATCCTGGTGCTGGGCGGCGCATCGCTGGCGGCGGCGTTCAGTTAGGAAAAGCTATCAGCCGTCAGCTTTCAGCTTTCAGCCAAAGCGGCGCGGCGGATCGATGAAAGTCGAGTAACTGAAAGGTGAGATCTGAGAGCTGAAAGCTATTGGTTATTTGAGAAATTCGGGATAAGATAGTGTGACCCTCCCAGGGACTAATAAACTTGAGGAGAACGAGAATGGCGAAGAAACCCGCAAAGAAGGCAGTAAAGAAGGTCGTAAAGAAGGTCGTAAAGAAGGTCGTAAAGAAGGTCGTAAAGAAGGCAGCCCCCAAGGTCGCCAAGAAAGCGGCCGCGAAGCCGGCCGTGAAGAAGGCGGTCCAAAAGGCTGTGAAGAAGCCCGTCCAGAAGGCTGTGAAGAAGCCCGTCGCAAAGGCGGTCCCACAGGCCAGTGCGCCTGCGGCTCCCCCGGCTACGCCCCCACCGGTGGCCGGTCCAGAAGGCGGCGCACCTCCGGCCGCTCCGACCATTTAAGAGGACCCGCCAGTAAAAGACGGCCCGGGAGGCGTCCGGTTCGTGAAGGCCCGGGGGTACGCACCCTCGGGTCCTTCGGGCGGGCCGGGTACCTCAGTCAGCACGGTCTATGTGTCCCGTGATGCGAATCGTGGTGCTGGTAGGGCTGCCGGGCTCCGGGAAGTCCACGTACCTGGCGCAACTGGGAGTCACGGGACTGTCTTCGGATGCCATACGCGGCCTGCTGGCGGATGACGAAACCGACCAGACCATCCACGACCGCGTCTTCCAGACGCTGCGCTACCTGTTGCGGCAGCGGCTGGCGATCGGGCGGCCGGCGACCTATATCGACGCCACCAACCTGACGGTAGAGGAGCGGCGGCCGTACATAGGGATCGGCAAATCGTACGGCTGCGACGTGGAGGCGGTGTTCTTCGACGTGCCGTTGGAGGTGTGCCGCGCGCGCAATGCGCAGCGGCATCGGGTAGTGCCGGAAGACGCCATGGCGAAGATGGCGGCGAAACTGGCGCGACCGGACCTCGAGGAAGGCTTCTGCCGAGTGACGGCGATTACATCGTAGCGCAGGCACTCCTGCCTGCCGCGCTACGGGCTGGACGGGCGGACGCGTCCAATGCAAGAATGAGAGCATGTCCGATACCGTTATCGTTATAGCAAGTGGAGATTTGCGCCTGGCGGCCAACCGGATGTGCTGGCCGGCGCAGGTTCGCGTGGAAGAAGCCGTCATGAGCGCCATCCGCGGCGAGGGCCGCGAGGTGCGCCGGGGACATGCCTGCGACCCCCAGAAGGGCCACGGATTCATCGACAGCCAGAAGCGCGGGATGGAGGTCTTTCGCGAGATTCCCCCGGATGCGCCGCTGGTGGTGGTGGAAGCCGTATGGCAATACACGCACCACATTCTGCACGGCTTGTATACCCACCGCGGGCCGATCCTGACGGTGGCGAACTGGAGCGGCGAATGGCCGGGGCTGGTGGGGATGCTGAACCTGAACGGGTCGCTCACCAAGGCCGGAGTGGCGTATAGCACGCTGTGGAGCGAGGACTTCACGGACGATTTCTTCCTGGACGGATTGCGCCAATGGCTGGCGGGCGAGGCGGTGCGCCACGATGTGAGCCACGTGCATCCGCTGCAGGAGTTCCGGCTTCCGGCCGAGGCGAAAGAGACGGGGGCGCGATTGGCGCGGGCGCTGGGGCGCGACAAAGCCATCATGGGGATCTTCGACGAAGGGTGCATGGGGATGTACAACGCCATCATTCCCGATGAGTTGCTGCACCGGACGGGGGTGTTCAAGGAGCGGCTGAGCCAGTCGGCGCTGTTCGCCGAGATGCAGCAGGTGAGCGACGAAGAGGCGCTGGCGGTGCGGAAGTGGTTGGACCAGAAGGGGATGCGGTTCATGACGGGGCCGAACCCGGAAACCGACCTGACGGACGGCCAGATTCTGGGCCAGTGCAAGATGTACATCGCGGCACTGCGGATTGCGGACGATTTCGGTTGCGACCTGATCGGCATACAGTACCAGCAGGGGCTGAAGGACTTGGCGCCGGCGTCGGACCTGGCGGAGGGGTTGCTGAACAACGTGGATCGGCCGCCGGTCACGGCGCGCGGCAATGGGCGCGTCCTTTATGAGGGCCGGGCGCTGCCGCACTTCAACGAGGTGGACGAGTGCGCGGGGCTGGACGCGCTGGCGACCAACCGGATCTGGACCGATCTGGGCTACGAACCGGAGTGCACGCTGCACGATGTGCGCTACGGCGAGCGATACCACGTGAACGGGGTGCCCTCAGGGCCCGGGGAGTTCGTGTGGCTGTTCGAGATTTCGGGCGCGGTTCCGCCGGCGCACCTGCTGGGCGGATACGCCGGCGCGGTGAGCGAGCGCCAGCCGCCGATGTACTTCCGTCTGGGCGGCGGCAGCATCAAAGGCGTGAGCAAGCCGGGCGAGATGGTATGGAGCCGGATCTTCGTGGATGGCGGGCTCAAGGCGGACCTGGGGCGCGGCCGGGCGATTGCGCTCCCTCCCGAGGAGACGGAGCGGCGCTGGCGCATCACTACGCCGCAGTGGCCCATGATGCACGCCGTGTTGGAGGGCGTGACGCGCGACCAGTTCATGGCGCGGCACAAGGCCAACCACGTGTTGGTGGCGTATGCTCCGGATGCGCAAGGGGCGGACTTGGCGCTGGCGACCAAGGCGGCGATGTTCCGGGAGATGGGGATCGAGGTTTCGATCTGCGGGACGGGGCACGGGCTGTAGGAACCGGCTATACCAAATCCCCGGAGGAGATCCATGCGCAAACTTGCCTTTCTGACGCTCTTTCTCGGGGTCTGGGCCGCGGCCCAGGAACCCACCCATCCGGGCACGGAACGCTGGGCGATCAAAACCAGTGTTCCCGATGGCACCAACTTTTCCAAGCCCGCCACGATTCCGCTGGCCGACCTGCTGGCCATGCCGGACGCGCCGAACGTGAAGCACAACGACCCGAGCTACGAAACAGCGCGCATTCCGGCCGGCGCCGGCGCGAAGTACAAAGAGGGCGACCTGCTCACGACCAGCGGCTGGCTGTTCCTGGTGGCCGGGGAGACCGACGGCGACTATCACATTCAGATCAGCGGCTCGGCGCAATCCGGCGATCATTGCGTGATCGTCGAGATTCCCAACCCCGATCCCCAATACACCAAGAGCGCGGACTTGCAGCCCATGTTCGAGGCCGCGCGCACGTTTATCAAGACCAAGCTGCTGGCCGGTAAGGACCCCTCTCCGAGCGGCTCGGTGATGCAGCATCCGGTCTATGTGACCGTCACCGGCCAACTGTTTTACGACGACGCGCACGTGGGGGATCAGCCGCGGGGGAAGAAGGGCATGAAGGCCTCGACGCTATGGGAATTGCATCCGGTGACCGCCATCGGCTTTGCGCCTGCCCCGAAATAGGCCTAAAGGTGCAGGAACTCCACGATTTTCGGCGCCATATCATCCAGCACGTCGAGTAACTGGTGATCGGAGTCCAGGATCTCCAGGCGCGCGTTGGGGTGGGTGGCGGCGAAATACTCGGAATCGCGCGGGGGGACGATATCGTCGTGCGCGCCGTGGAAGATGAGCGCGGGCTGGTGGAAATCGGGGTAGTCCTCGCAGGTTGAGCCGTCCTCGATAATCTGGTATCCCAACCGGCAATTGCGGCCCTCGCCATAGTGGTAGAGGTCCATGGCGCCAATGCGGCGCCATTCCTCGACGCGTGCCGGACCGAGGCTCTCAAGCCAGCGCCGGGCAAAGCCGAAAGCCGGTGCGAGCAGTACCACGCGAGCGACTTCGGGGTGGCGCGCGGCATAGAGCGCGGCGAGATACCCGCCCAGGCTGGAACCGATCAGCGAGACGGGATCCCCGGCCGCGGCGCGTTCGACGACGGCGAGCTGGCCGGTGATGGTGAGATGCTCGAAATCGCCGGCGGCCAGGTCCGGAATGTCCACCCGCGCTCCGGCGTTTTCCAGCCGTTGGCGGAAGTAGCGGGCTTTGGACGACGAGGGAGAGGAAGCAAAGCCGTGAAGGTAGAGGATATGGGTCATTTGTTGGGCGGCGGAGGCGTTTCGGGCACTTCGGTGAACTTGATTTCGGCGTCGGCGCTGAACAGTTTGAAGGGTTCGTAGCGGTACAGGTTTTCGATCCTGAGCTGGCCGTCGACGAAGTGGCGGTGAACCACCGAAGCAGGCATCAGGAAGCCGTGGGAGGAGAGCGCGTAATCCACGGTGGCGTCGTCGCGGATGGTGCGTTTGGCATCCGGATGCTCGGCCCAGGCCTGAATGCGCAGCGGCAGGCCGTCGGACTTGCGGACGTAGAGCATACCCTGCAGGGGACGGCGCACGGCTTGGTTGCCGTAGAATTCCAGTTCCCCGCCAGCCGTCGAGGTCTGCCGCCAGGAGAAAACCAGGGCAATTTCGGCGCCCACGCGGGCTTCGCCAGCGGGCTTCAACTCCATGTTGTCGAGACCGCGCTTGGTGAAACCCAGGAGGATGAGCCCGTAGTCGGTGGCCACGTCGACCAGGCCGTGGCGGGCGAAATCCTCAAGCATACGTTTGCGGAGGCGATCGTCGGGGGACTGGATGCCCAGGGAGAGCGCGTGGCGGGCGTGCTCCGCCGATTGGACGGCGCGGCCGTCGACGGAGATCACCTGGCGGAATTCGAGCAGATTGGGCGAATCCGATTCCTTGAGCGGGCCGACACTGTATTCGGAAACGATCTCGCGCACCGACAGGTGGGGCTTGGGGGTGACGGTGGCGGCCTTTCCGACTCTCGGCAGGATGCGGGGAGGGGGGATCAGGGCGCGCTGTTCGAGGGTTTCCTGGGTGAGGGCCTTGGGAGCGTTCTGGGCGAGCACCTCGGCTTCCTCGGCGACGCGGGCCAGGATCTCGGGCACGGTGGGCTGTGGGACGGGCGCCTGCGTAGCGAGAAGCAAAGATAGCAGGGCGGCCGGGAACAGCGGCATTTCTCTATTTTAGTGCGGGAAAACCCAAGTTGTCGATGAATCTATAACTTATTTGTTTATAACAGCTTACATCGGACGGCGGAAGATTCTTCGATTTTTTCCGATATTTGCTCTTGCGCAAGGGGGCCATTCTCTGGTATTCTGGGCAAGTCGCCGAATTGGGGATCTGAGGAATCGCACGCCTTGTAGAGCACTTGCGTGTGGAGAGGCGTCGGTGGTATAAAAAGAAGAGGTCCCCTGTAAGGAATGGTAACAAAACTCTGTGCGGGCCACCGCGCGGAGCGGAATACGGCCTTCCTGTGTGGTTCTTTAAAAGTTCTAAAGATTCTCAGCCGTAGGCCTCCGTGCGCGGAGGCCGCGGTTGGAACAAGTTTCGAGGCCTGCCGCCGGTCCCGGTATCGAAAGACGCCGGGGAAGGCGCGCGCAGATCATTGACAATCTGGTTGGATGCAGTAAAGAAGAACTCGTCAGTACTCTGAGTAAAACCGGAGCGAATTTGGGTTGGGGCACGCCCCAGCCATTCTCATTGATTTAAATGAGAGTTTGATCCCGGCTCAGAATCAACGCTGGCGGCGCGCTTAACACATGCAAGTCGAACGAGAAAGCCGGGGCAACCTGGTGAGTAAAGTGGCGTACGGGTGAGTAACACGTGGGTAATCTGCCTCTTAGTGTGGAATAACCCTGGGAAACCGGGGCTAATACCGCATAAGCTCGAGAGAGGAAAG
>Ga0209039_10001739_pt1 | contig 19684 bp, 19 predicted proteins | sample BogFormECP12_OM1_FD_188238 | JGI IMG/M metagenome (GOLD analysis project Ga0209039, IMG submission 188238) | Bog forest soil microbial communities from Calvert Island, British Columbia, Canada - ECP12_OM1 (SPAdes) (version 2) | ecosystem: Environmental > Aquatic > Freshwater > Wetlands > Bog ...
CTTGCCACACCTCTTTTGGTGCGTCTCTTTTCGGGTCCAAAGGCATATAATTATTGTGGGAGGCAACCATGAAGATGCGCAAACTGGGGAATTCCGGACTGGAAGTTTCGCCGCTGGTATTCGGAGGAAATGTTTTTGGCTGGACGGTGGATGAGCCCACATCCTTTCGCCTGCTCGATGCTTTTGTGTCGGCCGGGTTCAATTCTATTGACACCGCCGACGTGTACTCCAAGTGGGCTCCGGGCAATAAGGGGGGCGAGTCCGAAAGCATTTTGGGCAACTGGCTCAAGAGCCGCGGCAATCGCCAGCAGGTGGTGATCGCCACCAAAGTGGGAATGGAAATGGGTCCGGGTCAGAAGGGACTTTCCAAGGCGTATATCTTGCGCGCCGCGGAGGAGTCGCTCAAACGCCTTCAGACCGACTACATTGATTTGTACCAGTCGCACGCGGATGATCCGGATACACCCTTAATCGAAACCTTGGAGGCCTACGCACAATTGGTGAAGCAGGGGAAAGTGCGGGCGATCGGCGCTTCCAACTACGGGGCCGAGCGGTTGAGGGAAGCCTTGCAGTTCAGCAGAGAATTTGGCTTCCCCCGCTACCAAAGCCTCCAACCCAATTACAACCTCTACGATCGCGCGGAGTATGAAACAAAACTGGAGGCGGTTTGCCGCGAAAACGGATTGGGAGTGATCCCCTACTTTTCCCTGGCGAGTGGATTCCTGACCGGCAAGTATCGGTCTGAAGCTGATCTGGCGGCGAGCAAGCGGGGCCAGTTCGTAAAGAAGTATCTCAATGAGCGGGGATTTCGAATCCTCCGCGCTCTGGATGACGTGGCAGTGGAAATCCATTCAACTCCCGCCAAGATTTCGTTGGCTTGGCTGATGGCAAGGCCTGGAATCACCGCCCCCATCGCCAGCGCCACGAGCTTGGAACAACTGAACGATCTGATCGCCGCCACTCAACTCGAATTGGATCGCGCTTCGATCGAGCGGCTGAATAATGCCAGCGCTTACGCCGAAGCCGCGGCATGAAGGTTACAGGGCCCCGGCGAGCGGGGCCCGCCCTTACAGCAAGGCCATCACCAGTTCGCGCCGCCCATCGGCCCAGTGCCAGGTTGTTTCATAAGGTATTGCCGACCACCCGAGGCGCCGCCGCCAGCGTTTACACCCGCAAGTCCATCGAGGCTTCTTTCACCACCTCGTCAATCGCGGCCGTCTGCTCGGCAGTCAGCACGGGTTCACTTTCCTGCGCCGTCAATTCCCGTACCGTGGCGGCGGCGCGCTTTTCGAAACGCTCCCGGTCAAGGCTATCGCCGACTCCCCACGTCTTGGAGTCGAAAAACGGCGAGAGCAACTCCACATCGCGGAAGTGCGATACAGTGTGCAGGTGATCGTAGGTGTGGCCGTTGATGCCTGCTGCCTCCACGACTTCGAGCGCCAGCGTTTCTTCGTTGACCTCAATGCCCCGGATGGCGTGGCGCACGTAGCGGGCAATCTCATTGTCGATCACCAGTTGCAGCGGCGAGAAGGTGACGGCGTTCTCCAGATGACCCACCGTGCCGAAGCCGATGGCCCCCGACATCACGGCGACGTACATCGTCAACGCTTTCTCCACGCCCAACTGGATTCCCGGCACACAGGCATCCGTTTTGCCGCCGTGAATGCCCGAGGGGCAGCCGTAATACTCGGAAACAAGCTGCACCCGGGCGGAGAGCAACGGCAAGCGTTCCGGGCCCGCGTAACCGAAGTGCATCGAGCGCATGTCGCAGTAACCGGGCGTCAGATCGAGAGTCATGGTGGCGTTCGGATCCACCGCGTATCCCAGCACCAGGCCGCCCAGAGTTTCCGCCAGCCCGACGGCGAGAACCCCTGCGGCGGTCATCGGTGCGGTGGCGCCGCCGTTCGGCATCGTGTCGAGGCTCTGAGGAAGGCCCAATTCCAGATGCGCCAACATCACATCAGCCATCACCGCATCCAGGCACAGAGGCGTTCGTGCCTCGGCATACCCCACCAGGATCGGGTCGCGCCGGTGTGCCTCGCGACTGCCGGAAACGATCTCACCGATGCGGGCGATGTAACTCACATTTTGGCGCTGGAAAGTCTCGATCCCCCCATATTTGCGCGTGGCCTTGACCAGTTCCGCCGCCATCACCACGGGCCGCATCTGCACGGGCACATCCTGGGCGGAGCACGGCAGTCCCGTATAGGCGATCTGATCGAGTTTGTCGGCCAGTTTCAGTGCCTGACGAACATCCTGCAGTGTGGCCTCGCGCCGGGGGCCGTTCCCATCCCAAGTGAAGACGCAGAACCCGCCGGCGCTTACCGTGAAATCGTCATGGACCTGGAACGGCTGCGCGTCAAATCGCACTTGCGAATACCGAACTGACATACGTTTGGGCCAGCGGTGAGGGTCCGCAAAGTTGTGACGCATTCGGGCGACGGCGGCTTCCACCACCTCCGCCGGGAACTTCGCGACGCGACGATCCATGTCCACGCGGCAACCTGCGTTGCAGAGATACTCCAATGCCTTGGGGTGGTCAACCCACATCCCCGTGCGTTCGAGAATCCGCAATGCCGCGTTGTGGATTGCCTCCATCTCGCCGTGGCGCAAATATCGGATTGGCTCGATTGATGATGTTTTCACTTGTTAGGCCCTCTGGTTCGGTATTCACAATTCATAATTCCCAAACATATCATGGGTCGAGCACGAGGGGTGCGCGGTCAAGAACTTGCACTTGTCTCTTGCTTGAATCGATGCGCTAAAGACTCGCCTTCCTCTGTTTGCCCGACTGCGCGATAATGCTTTCGACGCCGCACTCAACTTTGCATGGCACGGAGGTTCATGATGAAGCACGCCCCGGGGTTCCTTAAGCTTGTCGACGACACCAAAACGCGCATTCGCGCGACCAATGTCCAGGAAGTGAAAAGGCGCCTCGACGCCAAGGAAGCGTTCACCCTCATTGATGTGCGAGAGGAAAGCGAATGGGCCAAGGGCCATCTGCCCGGCGCTGTTCATCTGTGCAAGGGCATCATCGAACGCGACATTGAGAATACCGTGCCGGGCAGGTCGACTCCCATCGTGCTCTATTGCGGGGGCGGATACCGCTCCGCGCTGGCGGCGGACAATCTGCAAAAGATGGGCTATACCAACGTGATCTCCATGGACGGCGGCTGGCGCGGCTGGACCGAAGCCGGTTTCCCCACCGTGAAGGACTGAGCCCGGCAAGGCAACTTTCCTGAACTGTAGACCCCTCCGGCCTCAACCCTTGCCGCTTCTCTAAACCTTCCGCGCCGGGTGGTATACTGTGCCGTTGCCCGTCTGCTTGGGGGAGGAAAACATGGACCAACGGGAACCGGAAAAGATTACCCGCCGCTCGTTCTTGAACCGCAGCACCGCGGCCATCGGCGCCGCCACGGTGGCTAGCACGGCGATTTCCTACGGGCGCATTCTTGGCGCCAACGACCGCATTTCGCTCGGCCATGTCGGTATTGGGAACCGCGGCCGCGAGCTCCAGGGCATCGTCGCCATGCTCAAGGATAAGCACAACGTGGAGATGACCGCGGTCTGCGATCTTTGGAAGGTCAATCGCGAAAGGGCCGCGACTCGGGTGGAAAAGGTTTACGGCCGCGCGCCGCGGAGCTTGCAACATCCGGAAGAGCTCCTGGCGCTTAAGGACGTTGACGCCGTTCTGATTGCCGCACCTGAGCACGCGCACTCGCCCTTGCTGAAACTCACCGCCGAAGCTGGTAAGGACGCCTACGTGGAAAAGCCCATGGGGAATGTTTTGGAGGAAGCAAAGGCCGCGCGCGATGCGGTGATCGAGCGCAAACTGATTGTGCAGGTGGGCACCCAGCACCGCAGTGAAATCTTCCCGCGCGTTGCGCACGACCTGGTGCAGACGGGCGCGCTGGGCGATGTCAGCAAGATCGAAATCGAATGGAACTACCACGGGCCACGCTGGCGCGGCCGCCCGGAAGTGAAGCAGATTCGCGAAGAGGACACTGATTGGCGCGCATGGCTCATGACTAAACCCTACCAACCCTTCGACCCGCGGCTCTATTTCGAGTTCCGCTTGTACAAGGATTTCTCCAGCGGCATCGCCGACCAGTGGATGAGCCACGGCATCGACCTGGTGCACTGGTTTATGGAGGATCCCTTCCCAAAATCCGTTCTGGCGCATGGCGGTTTCTTTATCTGGCACGACGGCCGGCAGAATCCCGACACTTTCTCCGCTCTGTGCGAGTATCCCAAAGGCTTCCTGGTGAGTTTCTCCACCAGCTTCGGCAACGACGCGCCCAGTTTCAGCCGGTACATGGGCACGAAGGCCACGCTCTTTAACATCGGCGGCGAAGGCAGCCCCCGCTACCAACTGGTGGAGGAGAAGGGCAACCACGAAGATAATCCCCGAATCGACGAACAGCGGAAATCGGAGTATTTACAGTCGCCGGAATTTGCCGGCCTGCCGCCCACGGGCATCGGCGATGAGGACCTTCACCACATGACCAATTGGTTCGAGTGCCTGCGCAGCCGCGAGCAGCCCCACGCCACGGTCCAAAACGGATTCGGCCACTCCGTCGCTTGCATCATGGCCGCCCATTCATTCTGGCAGGGCAAGAAGCTTTATTGGGATTCGAAGAACGAACAGATCCTGGACCATCCGCCGGAGGGGTAGGGCTCGGCGGAAAAGCCGTGAGGGCATCTATAATCTAAACGATTACCTTGTGACATAACACTTATAAAGTGAACACCTACGAACTCACTCTTCTCGTCTGGCTGGGCTCGCTGGTGGCGGGCTTCCTGGGGTCGCTGACCGGACTGGGCGGCGGCATTGTCATCACACCGCTTCTCGCGCTGGTGTTCGGAGTCGACATCCATTATGCCATCGGCGCCAGCCTGGTCTCAGTCATCGCCACCTCTTCCGGCGCGGCCGCCGCCTACGTCAAGGAAGGCTTCACCAATTTGCGCATCGGGATGTTCCTGGAGATCGCCACCACGGTGGGCGCGGTGGTGGGAGCGTCCATTGCCACTCGGTTGGCGACTTCCTCGATTGCTCTTATTTTCGGAATCGTTCTCCTTTACTCCGCCTACGCTTCCAGTCGCCCTGCGCCCGCGCCTAGCGCCGGCGATCGCCCCAACCGCCTGGCAGGGTTTTTAGAACTGGACTCCACCTATCCCGCTATCGCCGGCGTGCAGAGCTACCACGTGCGTGGAGTTCCCGGGGGTTTTAGCCTGATGTTCGTGGCGGGGACACTCTCCGGCCTCCTGGGGATCGGCTCAGGAGCGCTGAAGGTGATCGCCATGGATCAGGTGATGCACATCCCCTTCAAGGTTTCTACCACCACCAGTAACTTTATGATCGGCGTCACGGCCGCCGCCAGCGCGGGAGTCTATCTCCAGCGCGGATATATCGATCCCGGACTTGCTATGCCCGTCATGCTGGGAGTTCTACTGGGCTCACTGCTGGGGGCGCGCCTGCTGCCCAGGACCCGTACGGCTTTACTGCGATTGGTATTCGGAATAGTGGTAACCGTGCTGGCGGTGGAGATGATCTATCACGGTCTGACAGGAAAACTCTGAAATGGACAAGCCGGCAACTCGCTGGACGGATCAGCGGGTCGAAACCATCATCGGCAACTTGCTGCAAGCCGGCGTTCTGATTGCCGCCGCAGTCGTCAGCATGGGCGCCGTGATCTTTCTGGCGCGCCACGGCCGCGATATTCCCCACTATGGCACCTTTTTGGGCGAGCCTGCGGAGTTGCGCACGATTTCGGGGATCCTCCGGCGCGCCGCTTCGTTCCACGGCCGCAATATCATTCAACTTGGACTGCTGATCTTGATTGCGACGCCAGTGGCGCGCGTGGCTTTCTCGGTCATTGCTTTCGCGCTGGAGCGCGACCGATTGTACGTGGGTATCACACTCGTCGTCCTCGCCGTGCTCCTCTTCAGCTTGGGGGGCGGACATCTATAAAGCAGTGGATAGTGGATAGGGTCCTGAGTCAGAAGTTCGTTGATGATCTCAGCCCGCGGAGCGGGCGTAAGAGCGTAGCCCATGGCGGAAGCCATGGGTAAGGGAGCGCTCCCTCACCCCCGTCCCCTCTCCCGCCCGCGCGGGAGAGGGGTGCCGAAGGCGGGGTGAGGGCTCTTTTTCCCACGGCTCACGCCATGGGCTACGATCTTACGCCCCTGACGGGGCTGCGGGCGGCCGCCCACATGTCGCGGACTTCATCAACGGACTCGCGACTCAGGATACTAACTGCTGGCCAACAACCACTATTTGCTAACCACCGCCTTTTTCACTCCCCATCCACCACGCAGCGGAAACCCACGGTTGCGGACCGGTCAGTGCTGGGAGCGATCAGCAGATATTTCCCATGTTCATTCAGCTTGTAGGCTTGCGGGAAGTACCACATTGATCCCTGGGGCCGGTAATAGCTTCCGCCCCTCAGAATTCCGGCGCGCGTGTGCGGGTCGGTGAACTCGTCCGTCCACTGCCAGACGTTACCGGCGAGGTCCATCACGCCAAAGGGGCTCGCGCCCTGGGGGTAGGCGTCCACATCGGTGGGCGCGCGCATCACGCGGCGCGTTTCGACCGGCGGCACGGCAGCGGCGTTCCACTCATTTCCCCACGGGTAGAGGCGTCCGTCCGTTCCCTGCGCGGCGTACTGCCACTCCCACTCGTGGGGAAGGCGTTTGCCCGCCCACCCGGCATAGGCGCGCGCGTCGTCCAGCGAAACCCACGTCACGGGCTTATTCGCCCAACCCTCCGGGAAGACGCCGTTCTGCCAGTCGCGCAGGAAATTGTGATCGTCCTTGGGGTGGTAGTGCGTGGCGTCAACGAACTTCTTGAACTCCGCGTTGGTCACCGGAAACTTATCGATATAGAACGGCTTCATATCCAGGGTCTTCAGATGATGCCGCCGCGGCGCGTCTTCCCACGGGTATTGCACATCTACGCCGATATCGTTGTCGCCTTCGATTTCGATGCCGGATACGCGGAACTGAAAATTCGCTCCGGGGATCTGCACCATGCCCGCCGGGGCCGTGGCAGCGGGTTTGGCCGCGGCGATGGCAACAATCTGTTGCGGGAGGGATTTCCATTGGTGGGAAAACTCCTGCAAGCGCTTCTGGGAAAGCTCGCTCATGCGTGCCAGCAGCTTGCGCAGTGGCTCATCCGGCTCGCCGGCGACAGCGAGTACCGCTCCGTAACCTTGCGCCTCCATTACGAAGCTCAGCGTGGCGGTGTTCCCCTGAATTTCCGGCTTTAGCTCGACGCCCTGCCACAAGTCGAAATAACGCGTACCCGGCGCGTGCGGAAGTTCGATCTGCCGGCCCGGCACGTCATATTCATTGCGATTGACCAGGGTCCACAGGGTTCGGCCCTGCCCCGGAAACTTGCTGGCGAAGACCCCATATCGCAGCGTGGGCGTGTGCGGTTCCCAATCCGCGCTCACCAGCAGCGGAGCCATGGCGCGCTCGATCGTGGCGATGCGCCGCAGCGCCTCCGCGTCGCGCGGGGTAATTTCATTCCAAATGCCCCAAATGTTTTCCCAACTTTCATATCCTACGCCGTTGAAGAACGCGTGCTGAAGGTCATCGGTCTTATCGCGCCCCCAGCGCCGGCAGATGTTCACCATGTGGCGCGACTCAAGCCATTTGTATTTGCTCACCGTGGGAATGAAGGAATAATCCCAGTAACCCCAACTCAAATTGTTCCAAGGCAGGCCGAGGTCCACGGTCAGATTCTCGGGCTCCAGCGCCAAGGGGTGGCCGGTTTGGTCGGAAGCCGAGCGGAAGGCGCGCGGGATTACATCCAACGTGTCGCCATTCACACCGTCGGCGCCGACTTCCGCCAACAGGCGCGCCGTGGCCGTCCAGTTGGGGACGCCCTCATCGCGCGTGCCCTGGTCCCATACCATCACGGGAAAAAGCACGCGCACCCCGCGGCGGTGGAAATCCGCAATCATCTGCCGCACACCCGCGACGCCTCCGGGCATGTCGCGCAGCAGGTCGTACTGATTGCGATTGTCGATGCCGATGTTCGGATACGATTGCCAGACCAACACGCTGTCGATCCCGCCGTAACGGTGCTCCAGGTCATCCAGATAACGGTCCACCGTATATCGGCCCGCCACCGGATCGTAGAAATAGCGGTCGTGAATCATCATCTGCGGCTGAATGAAGCTCGACTGCGCCCAGGCCAGTTGGGGCCGAAGGTATTCGGAATCGTCATAACCAATGCGGATCCGCCGCTCCATGCGCCAATGCTTGATGTCGGCCAGCCACCGGGGGAAATCCGCGCTGGTGGGAGGCCCGGGAATCTGTGATTCATGCGGCGGGTACGACGTGTCTTGCCCGCACGCGGTAGCGAGAACAAAAAAGATGGAAAAGAAACTACAGAGAAAACGTTTGCTCATAGGTGGTTCCTGAAATAGCAAGTATTTTACCGCTGCCCGCCAGCTCACCAGCGTTGATGCACGAGTTTGCGGATATAAGTATCATAAATCTGGCGGGCCTTGGCCATCTGCGCCTCGGTCAGCGGGGGAAGATCAGCCGCGCGTACGTTGTCTTCCACCTGCGAGGGCCGCTTGGCTCCCGGGATGGCGCAGGTCACGGCTTCAAACATCAGAATCCATCGCAGCGCGAGTTGGGCCAAGGTAACGCCGGGGGAAGCGAGCGCCCGCAATTCTTCCACGGCAGCCAGGCCGGTCTCAAAATCCACCCCGGAAAAGGTCTCTCCCACGTCGAACATCTCACCGTGACGGTTGAAGTTGCGATGGTCGTCGGTCCCAAACGCCGTTTGCGGCGTCATCTTGCCCGCCAGCATTCCGCTCGCTAACGGCACGCGCGCCAGGATTCCTACCCGCCGCCGCTGCGCTTCCGGAAAGAACAGTTCCGCGGGGCGCGTGCGAAACATATTGAAAATGATTTGAATGGATTGCACGCCGGGAAACTCAATGGCCTTGAGTGCTTCTTCCACTTTCTCCACGCTTACGCCGTAATAGCGGATTTTGCCTTCCTTCGTCAGGTCGTCGAGCGCGCCGAATACTTCAGGGCGGTAATAAACCTCGATTGGCGGGCAGTGGAGTTGCACCAAATCCAGACAGTCGGTTTCCAGGTTGCGCAGGCTGTCGTTGATGAATTGCTCCAGGTTTTGTCGATTGTAACCGTCCGCGGTGTGGGGAGAGAGCCGCCGGCCCGCTTTGGTGGCAACATAGATTGTTTCGCGCCGCTCTCTCTTGAGCCGCGCGATCAGCCGTTCGCTGTGGCCCATGCCGTAAACGTCGGCGGTGTCAATAAAGTTCACTCCCAAGTCGATGGCACGGTGCAGCGCCATCAACGATTCGGTGTCATCAACCCTTCCCCATGCCGATCCGATCGCCCAAGCGCCAAAGCTTATTTCCGAAACCTTCCATCCGGTACGGCCCAGCTCGCGGTAACGCATGTGATGTAACCTCCTTGACCAAGGGAGATACTCGCAACTTCAGATCGAGCGCGTTCCTTCTCGCCTGTCTGCAAATGACGCTGAAACCTCGCCTATCTTACTGTTGCCTCGCTGCGAAGCCAAGTGGAAATCCCGACCAGTTTTCTCTGTCAACCTGGCTACCCTACAGGCCCGGTTCCCGTCTAATGAAGTGACGGTGACGAGCCGCCGGCTTGGGCGGCGGGGTTTTCCCACAGGGGGCCGGTTCAGGTTTGGCAGCGGAAAGAAGAGACCGAATTTTTGAAACTTATCGGCTCTTCGAGACGTAGTTACCTTTAGAAGCAAGGTTGCAGGCGAAGGGAGTGAACCATGATACTCAAGATGAGCGGCCCACATCGAATTGATAACCTCCGGCATTATCCTGCGGAGACGGTCGACAGGCTGCGCGGCCTGCTAGTGGCGGGCGCGCACGCCAACCCCGATCCGCACCGCAAGGGCTTCTATGACCTCGAAGACGGGGATCGTACCTTTTACATCCACGTCTCTCCGATCGGCGCTATCCTGCTGCTCGCTACCTGGCCGAGGGAGGGTGCGTTCCAAGCCACCCTCCACGAAGCCCCGCTCGCCGAGGCGGTAGCCTGCTGCGGATGAGGCAGGAATCGCCACTTTTCCGTTTTCGCCAGCATAGGCGCGATGGAGGGTCTGATCGAGAAGGCCCGATTGAAATGACCTCTTGCCCTGCGGTGGGCGCGCTGGGGTTCGTGCGTCCAAGGCGTTGGATTTGAAAAGGTCCAGCCTGGCCCGGCCCGGCCACCTGCCACAATCATGTGCCTGCGGCTATAATGGCAGGCGCGATCCATGCCCGCTTCCCCCCAACCCGAGCCTCTCCGCGAACTCCAAGATGAGATCGAAGCTCTCCTCAAACGGCTTCGTCATCCCATCCTGGTTGAAAACGAGGTCGAGTTGATGGACCTGACCGCCGCTCAATGGCGGCTGACCGTCGAATTCGGCAAACTGATTTTCAGCGCTTGGAATTCAGGAAGATCCTTCTCACGGCGTGTGGAGCAGGTGGCATACCGCGACCGGGACCGTTTCGGGATCTTTGTGCGCAAGCCCGGGGGGCGCGAAACCACCACGCTGGAGTTTCGCGAGTTGTGCGCGCCGGCGGGAGGGGGCCGCGCCGCGGGGCGCACGGGGTTGCGCCAGCAACTCACCGCCCTGCTGGAGCGTGAATACCGCGGGTGGAAATTCGAACGCGTCAGCAACCGTTCTGACCGCGAGCACTCTTTTTCGGCCTGGTACACCCGTGGTTTGGCGACGCAAGGCCGTTCCGCCTGGGCGTTCCTGGGACTCAGCGAAGAGGAAGGGACCGCCGCCGCGGACGGCGTGCTGGCCTTCGGCCTCATCTGGTTGGACTGGCTGCGGAGCCAGGCGGACCGCGTGGCGATTACCCAACTGAAGCTGTTTCTGCCACCCGCCAGTGTCAGCGTGATTGCGCATCGATGTGCGTATCTGGACCCACGCGCCTTGAATGTAGAGATCTATGAGTGGCGCGTGGGCCAGCCCTCTGCCACCCTGGTTGAGCTGAAGGATTACGGCAATGTTGAGACGCGACTTGCGGCGCGACGCCAGGCAGAGTTGCAGAAGGAGAGCCACACCTGCTTGGTCCACGAGATGTTGGGCGCCCTGAGCGCGGGAATCGAAATCGTTCCCGACTCCGCCGGAACTTTCTCCTCGCTGCGCATCGCGGGTTTGGAAGTGGCTCGCATTGAGGGCCAACTGGCGCCGCGCATCTATTTCGGCCTCGAGGGCAGCATTCGCCGGCTGGACGACTCATGCCAAAGTGAATTCAGGGATTTTCTCCTCGAGGTTCGAAGGATTCGGTGCGCGGGTAGCCCAAACCCTCAGCACGAATTTTACCGGCTTCAGTCCGAGCGATGGCTCGAAAGCCTTCTCTTCCAGGACATTACCAGGCTTGATCCGGCGCTTTCGCCCGTGCATGTGTATCCGCAGGTTCCGGCGTTTTCGGGGACCGATCGGGGGGTCATTGATCTGCTAACGGCGACGCGCAGGGGACGGCTGGCAGTGGTGGAACTCAAGGTTCATGAAGAAATCAACCTCCCTCTCCAAGGGTTGGATTACTGGCTGCGCGTGAATTGGCTTCAGAAACGCAATCAGTTTCAAGAATTCGGATACTTTCAGGGCTGCGAGCTTTCCGCTGTGCCTCCTCTGCTGTATCTGGTTTCACCCGCCTTCCGCTTCCATTCCAGCACGGAGAAACTCCTGGGTTACTTTGGTCGAAACATCGAAGTTGTTCTCATAGGCATAAACGATTCCTGGCGGAAAGAAATCAAGGTTCTCTTTCGCCACCAAATCCCCGGCTCCAGTTCCGTCTGATACAATGCCAGGAATGCAAACTGAACCCAGCTTGGCGGCGGGTTTTCGAGGCTCGACGCTTAAAAGGGCTCTTTTTGCCCATTTTTCTTCATTTTTTCTAGATTTCCTCTAAATTTCCTCTTGGCGTAATCATTAGAATCTGGTATAGGAATTAACGGCTCTCGCCTTTGCTGAACTACAAAGGACTTACTTATGCTGCTAAGGTTCTGGGGAGTGCGAGGCTCGACCCCCACTCCGCAACCTGAGAATTTAAGGTACGGAGGAAACACCCCCTGCCTGGAATTTCGTTCCGACGCCGGCTCCCTGCTCATTGCCGATTGTGGTAGTGGTGTGAGAATACTAGGGAAGTCGCTGATGAAGGAGTATGGGGGCCGACCCATCTGCGCCAACATCCTCATCACGCATTTTCACTGGGACCACATCCAAGGGTTGCCCTTTTTCGTTCCCCTCTATAATGGGGCTAATCAATTCCACATTTACTCATTCCGGCCTCATGAAATTACTCTGGAGGACGCTTTGGGCGGGCAGATGTCCAACCCCTACTTCCCCGTGGATATGACCGCCATGCGCGCGAAGCGCAGCTATACAGAAGTCGCCACCAAGGCGTTCCAGTTGGACGATTTCCACATTCAGCCGGCCCGCATTAACCATCCCCAGGGGTGCTTGTGTTTCCGCATCGAGAACAATGGGAAATCGATCGTTCTCGCGACCGATAACGAGCCGGGAAATCCCCAAAGTGATCGCACCCTCCGCGAGATCTGTCGCGGGGCCGACATTCTGATTTACGACGCACAGTACGAACGCTCCCAAGTCGAGCGTGAAAAGAAAGGCTGGGGTCATAGTTCCTGGGAGGAAGGCGTGAAGGTGTGTCTGGAAAGCGGGGTCAAGGAGCTAATCCTCTTCCACCATGACCCCGACAGCGACGATTGCGCCATCGATGCCTTACAGGAACGCGCCCGAGATCGCTTCCCCAACACCCGCGCGGCATTTGAAGGGTTGGACATTACGCTGTAGAGAACGGTAGGTCGTAGGTGGCAGGTGGTAGGTGGGGTAAGTCCCGACATGCCCTCTACTACCTACCGCAGTGTGCCCACATGCCATCTACCGCCTACAACCTACCGCTGGTCAGCATTACATCCCGTTCCCACTGTGGAGTTAAAACAACCGATCGGAATCGAGTAACAAAGTCACCGGCCCGTCATTGACCAGTTCCACGTCCATCATGGCGCGGAACCGCCCCGTCTCCGTGAGGATTCCCCGTTTGCGCAGTGACTCAGCGAAACCTTCGTAGAGTTGCAAGGCCCGGTCAGGAGTTGCGGCTTGGTCGTAACTCGGGCGACGGCCTTTTCGGCAATCGCCGTAGAGCGTGAACTGAGATACACACAGAACTTGCCCGCCAGTTTCCAGCAGCGATCGATTCATTCTCCCCTGGTCGTCGTCGAAGACGCGCAGATTCGCGATCTTTTCCGCCAGGGCCTCGGCGGACGCTTCCGTGTCGTTCTTCCCCACGCCCAACAGCACGACGAGGCCGAACCCAATCCGGCCCACGACCTCCTCACCCACTCGGACTTCCGCACGCTTGACTCGTTGCACTACCGCTCGCATGGCTGGCAAGGCCCTCCATTAAGCGTCCAGGACACAGCGGGGTGTCCTTGCTGCGTTTAGTCTATACTGAATCCGCCGTGATAAAACCGGCTGATGGCGCATCGCAGGCAACCAACATAGAGTACTAGCGTCCCATCTCGCGCCGGCAATCGGTCTGTGCTAAACTAAATGCAAGTTTAAAAGGCGTTCACTTCGTATTGAGGGTCGGCCCGGTTGCGGCTTTTAAAAGCCCACCCGGCAAGGTATCATAAGAGGTCGGCCATGGCCAAGACGACCAGTTCACTCCCGGTGCGCCGCAGCGCGCGTGTGAACATTGCGTGCCCGGTAAGAATATCAGGCTTGCTGGCGAACAACGTGCCTTTTGCGGAGGAGACCCGGATTGTAACCCTCAGTAAGTACGGGGCGAAGTTGAAGACTCGTTTCCCGCTAAAGGTGGGGATGCAGGTTAAGGTACAGCCTTTGCAGGGGAAAAATTCCGGGGTCTTCAAAGTCGTTTGGGTTGGCCGGGAGGGCTCACTACGCGCCGGTGAGGTGGGAGTCGAGTACGCGAGGGAGACTGCCAACATCCTGGGCATTAATTTCCCCGAGGCGACCGGACCCGTAAAATAAGCGGGAATTGCATGGCAAGTAGCGGTAGAATACCTGCATCCTATAGGGGAGGAGCCCGCTCATGGTTATGCGCCGCGTCGCCGTCCTTACTGGCCTTTTGCTTTGCACTTTGCAACTTCCCAGAACGACCTTTGCCTCTACCCCCCTGGCAGTGCCTGCTCCCTCAGCGCAAGACATGTTTACGGTGGAAGGTAAAATTACCGAAAAGACTGCAGGGAAACTAACCATAAGCAGCGGTGAAAACATCATCTTCCACGTGCTATACAATGACAAAACGGAAATCAGAAAAAAGGACGGGAGCGTTGGCGCCGCCCAAGATCTACATACTGGACTGAGGGTATCGATAGCGGGTGATTTGGCGGAAAACGGAGAAATCACGGCCAAGAAGATCGAGATCGAAGGGGAAGGGTCGGATAAGCAGTGACGAGTGAAAAGTGAGCAGGCTAGTCAATTTCTAATTCTCTTCCTTTTCCTTCCTGCAAAGCCTGCTGATAGACAAAGCCCGCGACGGCCACGTCCCAAATGGCAATTCCGTGTGATTTGAAGAGCGTGATTTGATCCGCCGAAGATCGTCCGGGATGCTTACCGGTCACGACGGAGCACAGCTCAATCAAACCCTCCCAGCCTCTTCCCAGATATGCCAGCCCTTGAATGAGGTCACCCGATTCCTTCCGGCTTTGGTCTAGAGAATCCACGGCGATGAGGTCGGCACGCGCTACCACTTCGTCATCGAGTTCGCGGCGATTGGCGGCGTTGGCCCCGACGGCATTGACGTGTGTTCCCGGCCGCAAGTCATCACCGAACACCACAGGCTGTTGAGCGGTGGTGGCCGTCGTCACGATTTCTCCGAAGCGAATTGCTTCCTCAAGACTGGAAGCAGGTTCCACAGGCACGCCCAGCTCTTCTGACATTTCCAGGCAGAAGCCTCGCAAGCGATTCGGGTCGCGGCTGAAGGCTTTCGCCCCCGTGAGCTTTCTGACCCGGGCAATGGCATGGAGTTGCGTGCGCGCCTGCCGGCCCGTGCCAATTATCCCCACCCGGGAAGCATCCGAGCGCGCCAGGTACTTGGTGGCGATGCCGCTTGCCGCGCCGGTTCGAATGCGCCCCAGATGATCAGCCTGCATCAAGGAGAGCAGCTTGCCGGTCACGGCGTCGAAGAGCAAAACGAGAAATCGGAAGTCTTCACGAGTGACGGTGTAGATCTTCATGCCCACATGCTGCGCTTCCGGCAGCGCTCCCGCCATGTAGTGTAACGACATCTGAGGCAACAGAATGCGCTCGCGCGAACGGTTTATGGCGTGATCATTGCCCTGCGCCACCAAGCTCGCTTCCACACACTCCAGCGCGCGGTCCATCGGCAATAGTTCACGGACGTCGGATTCGGTGAGAAAGAGTGTCACGTTGCCTCCCATGTCTTCAGTAGGGGTAGGGTGGACCTGTTCTTAGGGCGGCTCGTCTCCGATCGGCAACGAAAAGCCGCGGACCTACAAAACAGGCGCTACGCTAGCTTTTAAGGATGATTTATCAACTTATCTGATATTTGCCCCGTGCTTCTTCAGGCCTCAAGACGCTCAAACGCGGGGGGCCGCCACCATGCATCTCGCCTTGGGGGTAGGTTCGCTCCCAGAAACGTCCGTCGTCCGGGTCTTGAAATAACGTCTCCCACCCACCTCCCTGCTTACTGTCAGTAACCCTCCGAAGATAATGCGCCGTTAGCTGCTCAATCCGTTCACAGGTTGCATCGCGTTGGAGTCTCCCACTCACGACGACCCAATTTCCAACTAGCTCTACTTCGGAAGGTTGGAGTTTCATTGATGATCTCGCCTCCCTGGGGGAGCGGTTTGCAAACTAAAATCTACGCCGAGCTTGGCAGCCAAGCTGGCAAAAACCAGTGGATGTGCGGCTTTCCACTTTTGCCTTTTGCCCTTTGCCCTTTGCCTTTTGATTTTCTTTGGCGGCTCCGCTGCGCTAGCTTCCCGCTCGCGGACTCAGCTCGCTCTGCTCGTTCTCTCCTCGTATGCCGTCAGCGTCCGGTCAAGTTCTTCCAGAAGCGCATGCCGCAGGCGTTTGATCTTCCTCGTCAACGCTGGAATAGTGAGTGAAATAAACAGCACACGTGCCTGGGGCTGGAGCAACCCCAGGTATCTCCACAGGTAGGCGCCCGAAAATGGTAAAGTCGGCGCGTAATATCCCGCCACGGCCCTGCCCCGCCAATGTGCGACCAGGAAAATTTGGATAGCATAAAACCCCAGCGTCACGGCGCCGCGAAGTGTCCACTCCGTGGTGCGGGGGCGAGGATTGTCCCTCTTGAACGATCCTGCCAGGAAGAGCACCAAGCCGATCACCAAGTGATTCAGCAACCCATAAAGAGCAATCGGCAGGCCCAGCAGCATTTCGAGCCAAACGATCATCCGCCGCCATCCTGAGCGCCGGGGGAAATCCGCCTGCTCGACTTCCATTTCCCGCAACGAACATTGCCGCTGGAGGCGGCGATAGTCGTCCAACGACTTCCGCAAGGTGACCAGCCGCCCGGGATTTAAGTAATTCGTCTGCTTCACCCACTCCGTCACCAGCCGGCTCAGCACAAAGCCCTCGGCGTCTTGTTTCCAGTCCGGGCGAGACGCCCAATCCTCCTCCAAACCGGTTCGCAGGACTTCCTCGAGGTCGGAGAGGAAATATTCCAGGTCCGCAGGACGAAGCTGGAAGGCGTTTTCTCGAAACCGCGACTCGATCGCTGCGACAAAGGCTGGCAATTCGTCATCCTGCGAAAGCGCCTCGGGCCGACCCTCCGGGCGAACCATCACCGAGGCAATGTAGATCAGGATTTCGCGCGATCCTGCCGCTGATTCCGCCAGGAAAAGGTGCACGGGATACACTGAAACGCGGCGCCCCACCTGCTGCGCTTCCGCGCGCCAAACCAGTTCCGCGGCGGTGGAGGCGAACGTGCCGGGCGCGCCCTGCCTGGCCGCATTTTGATCGGCGAAGACCACCAGTGCCCCGCCGCTTGCTAGGACGTCAAAGGCCGCACGCAGGGTCGTCTCAGAAGCCGGCCTTTCACCCTCATAAAGGATGATGCCCAAGCGGCGGGCCAAGATTCGAGTGAGTGCGCCTTGGGCGAGACTTCCCGGTAGCAGACAATGGACGGGGCGCTCCATCGCCATCGCCAGCACTAGTGCGGGCAGTAAACCTGGCGAGTGGCTCACCGCGAATAACGCCGGACCTTCCGCGGTCATGTCCCCGGCGTGCAGTATGCGGATTTTTCGCCGTGTGAGTGCGAACCACCACCGGACAAGCCGGCGGTACAATCCGGGGCTTGGCGGGATTCCTGGACCTTTCTCCATGGGTGAGCTCAACTTCTTCGCCGCCGAGAATGTTGGTGGTGATGCGGCACTGGCGACGCGGGCATCGCATCGCTTTCCCAACCCGGAACCGTTCCTACTGCGCGCGTAATGGTATCAAACAGCCCATATACCTTCTGGTATTTCTGGCCTTGATCGCCCACCAGCCGAAGGCGGAAGTAGTGAACACCATTGACTACAGCCACGCGAATCGGAAAATAACCGTCCAAGTCGCTCTCCACGTAGGCGGTCACATATTTGTGGTTCTTGACCCACCAGGTAAAGACGCGAATATGAGAAAAGTCCGCCTCCTGGGTGCCCATGCGGTCCGCCGTCAGATACTCGGGCACCGGCTGGCCCTCGTCAGCGACCGTATTGAGGACGACCCAGGCGACCAGGTTCGTCCCCTGGGCATAGGGCGCAAGCTTCTCGGGGATATCGAGGGCTACGAATCGTCCCAGCACCCAGCCGGCGCGATCCTCGGCGCGGATCAGATACCACGCGTCCCGCACCTTGGCTGCGGAAGGCTGGCCCTCGGGCGCGGGACGGTCCATCATGCGCCGGCCAAAGACTTGCACGTGCAAGTTTTCCGGTAACTGGGCAAGCTGGGCGGAATCCCTGGAGGGTTCCAGGCGCAGGTTCACTACGCCGCTCGTGTGGCCTTCTGCCTGCGCCGGAAGATTGCGCTCATCCCGGAGCAGCTTTTGGCCGCCTTCGTAGGTCTGGGAATCGAGCAAGTCCTTGTTCTCAACCCAACCCGTCAGGTTGTCGGACGTCCGGATTTGCGCCCAATTGCGGGTCCGCTTGGTGATCTCAACGCGCTCACCACTTCTTAGGGAGCCCACGACGATGCGCACTTCCGCGGGCGTATCGACCACCTGGACGCTTGGTGGCAGCACGTAGCCGACCTCGACAGGAACGGCATGCGCCGGCCTATACACAAAGTAGTAATAGGCTGAAGCCATCGCCGCCAATAGGAACAATAAAAGGAGTGTGATTCTAATGGCAGTACCTCAATTTAATCTTGGATTTTAGATTTGCGATTTCGGATTGAAGGGGTCGCGTCCCGATTGGTTAGCACCTCTTCTGAGCTTGCGGAAAAACTCGTTGCCGCTGTCATTATCAGCACCATCCCTTAATCTTCTGCTCAGCACCACCCCGTCGCTCGGCGCGCCACCCCTCCTCATCTGAGGAGGGGAGTTCCTTAATAACTCCCCTCCTGATTCAGGAGGGGTGGCGCGCCGAGCGACGGGGTGGTGCGTGCTCGATCCAAAATCTAAAATCCAAAATGGGCACATCCCGATGATGACGCCAACGCCGTCTTCATTCTACACTATGTGTAGGTATCAGTAAGCAGGCGTAAGCTGAAGAATTAAGCTCTCAGCATGCAGCTTTCAGCGGTCAGCTCAAGCCTTGGCTGAAAGCTGACCGCTGATTGCTGATAGGTCAAGAAGGGCTGACGGCTGAAAGCTGAGAGCTGAGAGCTGAATGCTGAGAGCTTAATTCTTCCGAGGTGAATTACGAAAATCGATCGTACTTTTATTTCCGGTCCCGACGGACCTCTGGAAGCACTGATGGAATGGAATCCCCAGGTCACTTCCCGCCAGGTGGCGTTGGTTTGCCATCCGCACCCTCTCTTCGGCGGCACCATGCACAACAAAGTGGTGTTTCGTGCGGCCAAGGCGGCGCTCCTCTCAGGTCTCCCCACCCTGCGGTTCAACTTCCGTGGCGTGGGCAAGAGTGTGGGAACTTTCACCGGGGGCGAAGGCGAGAAGGGGGATGTTGGCGCGGCGCTCGACTACCTGGCGACGCATTTCCCCGGCTGGCCGGTTTGCTTGATGGGATTCTCCTTTGGGTCGTGGGTAGGCCTCGCGGTGGGAGCAACCGACTCACGCGTCTCCACGCTGGTGGGCCTGGGAGTTCCCGTGGGTTCGCTCAACTTCGATTTCCTCCGTGATGTCCGCAAGCCCAAATTAATTGTCCAGGGAACCCGTGATGAATTCGGCCCAGCCGCTCAAGTTGCGGAGCTCTATGACTCGCTTGCCGAGCCCAAACAGATTCATTGGGTGCAGGGCGCAGACCACTTCTTCGCCGGAAAGCTCGACGAGGTTCAGGAGACCTTGCAACAGTTCCTTAAGCCGACCGTCAGCGATCCGATGTAGGGTGGCAGCTTGCCGTCACCCTTTTCAGTGGGCCAAAGGCCCGCCAGGGTAGGGCAAGCCCTACGCGTGCCCCACAAAATGGTACTGGACAGGATTCGCATTTTTCGTTATGTAAGGAGGCATGCAAACCACCCAAACGATTTTACACG
>Ga0209039_10001740_pt1 | contig 19674 bp, 23 predicted proteins | sample BogFormECP12_OM1_FD_188238 | JGI IMG/M metagenome (GOLD analysis project Ga0209039, IMG submission 188238) | Bog forest soil microbial communities from Calvert Island, British Columbia, Canada - ECP12_OM1 (SPAdes) (version 2) | ecosystem: Environmental > Aquatic > Freshwater > Wetlands > Bog ...
CCAGCCGCCACTGCTTTTTAGAATAGCTGTTAGGGGTAAAAACACAAGAAAATTCGCAAAACACCTGAATAGTTACCTGACATGAAACTCAGCCTGATTTTGTTGCTGGCAGCCACGGTTGCTGTCCACGCGCAGATGTATGAACAGCGGGTGGTTGCCGCTGTAATTTGTGCAGAAGCTGGCGGGCAAGGTAAAATCGGCATGTCCGCCGTGGCGGAGGTCATCCACGAGCGATCCGTTCAAACCGGAACCAGCCCTTTTCAGGTCGTCACCAAGGGCACCCGGCGAAACCGGGCCTTCAGTTGCCTGATTGGCCGCTCTCCGGCAGGGCTGGTGAAAAAGTATGGCGACTATCCCGGCTATAAGGACATTGCGCTGCCCCTGGCAACGCAGGTCCACAACTGGCCGACCAATTGGGTGAGCCAGACTCGCAACGCGACGTTTTTCACGCGCAAAGAAGAACGCCCCTACTGGTCCAAAGGCCGGTCGCCGGTCGCGGTCATCGGGGACCATGCCTTCTACCGGATTCTGCTTCGCCGAAAAACTTAAAAATCTTTGTTGACAGCGTTTACGTTTTGGCGTAATCTGGTCGCACTATGACAGACATCGCTGAAATGACGGACACAGAACTGAACAGTTACCGTGAGATTCTCAAAGTCCTGGAGTGGAGGGAGCAGGAGTGCGACCATTGGGTCAGCCCCTACGGCATCCGCGTGACGCTCGCCCAGGCCGTTGCCATCGTGCTTGCGTCCGGGAAGGTGGAACAGCAGCGCCAGTGCGACCTGAGCAAGCATTTGGAGAAGCATCTGGTGGAGGCTGAGGCTAAGGCGTGGGAATCCCTGGCCCGCGACAAGTTCGAGATGTTCGGCTACTGGGCCGCGATCTGGGTTTACCTGAACCGCATCGGCGGTTTCAAGAGCGCTAATCCCTGGGTCAACCTGGTTAGAATCGCTCGCGCCCATGAACGCGCTCATGAACGCGCTCAGCCTGCTCAAAGGCCGCGTCCATCTTCCCCAGTTTGTCACTACTCAGGTCTTCCCTTTTCGGGGAGACCTGAGTAGTGACGTAAAAACGCTGTTCTTACCGTATGTGCCGCCGCGCACCGACATTCAGGTTGGCGACGAATTTGAGTTGCTGACAGTTTTAGCTGTTTTCGTTCATTCGACGAGAAAACAGAGGTATTGTCTTGTTCGTTGCCGATCAAATTGAGAAAATATCAACCCACAGGCTCCTATTTGCGCAATGCGCAGCATAAGTATGGCTACCGAGACTAAAACTAATATTTTGGGCTACTTCAACCCGAACCCTTACCGCGTGAACGTTGCGATTTCCGAACTGGGCGGATTGGCCGTGCTCTTGAACCCGATGGAGTTTATCCTGGAGCGGGCAACGGGCCGCAAAATCAACGATCCGATTCTCGACAAGTACGTCGGTTTCAAGATGCTCAGCCCCGAGGTATCGGACAAACCGGTGCCGGTTGTGCTGATGCCACGGCTCGCGCCGACCATTCACTCGCAGTACGCCGTCACTCAAGGGGTGCGCGACGCGCAAGGCAAATGGGGACTGGCCCCGGCGAACAGCAAATCAGCGCAAACGCTCGTGGAAACGCCGCCAACCGTTACCAAGCCTTCGCACATCGGCATGTCGATGGAAGAGGCCCGCCGCCGTGGCCTGGTCGGCAAGCCTCGCCTGGTGCCTGATGACTACGGCGCGGTGGAAACGGACGGCGCTCCGACTCGCGGCGACGCCATTCCCCGGATCAAGTATGCGGTGGAATCCGTCGCGCCCAATGCCAAGCCCGGCACCTTGCCGCGGGAACTGATCGAGCAGGTCAATCCCACGGTTGCGCCGCTCCTGGCCGGATTACAAGCCGCCGCGCAAACGGACCCCGAGGCGGTCAACCTGGGGCGCAAGGCAGCGGAGGCCGCAGTTGCTGCCCAGCAGGGCCAGGAAGGCGTCCAAAGATTCCGTGCCGCCCGAAAACAGATCAAGGCCACGATTCCCACAGCCGTCATTCCGCCGCCGAACGCTCCGGCTCCTGCGCCCGCCCCGGTCGCGCCTGCTGCGCCCCGCGCCGCTTCGCCGGTCGGTGTGGTTCAGCCGCGTCGCCGTGTGGCCCAGGTAGTGACGGCCCCTGCCGTCGCTTCCGCCATTGCTGTTCCGCCCCCGCCGATGGAAGAGTTGCAGGAAGTCACATCGCCCATCATGGGCGGGCGCACTGCTGAGCAGTTACCGCCGCCCGTGCTTGAAGATGGGACTGCGCCTGCCGAGGCCCCCGAGCCGCCGCCGACCGCCGAGGACTATGCCACTGGCGGCGCGATTTTCGCGTGCAACGAGCCGGGTTGCGACGGCAAGGAATTCCCTTATCGGTCGTATTACATCCGGCACATCCAGCGCAAGCACAAGGACAGGCTGGCCCAGTTGATGGCCCAGTTGTCGCCTCGGTAGCCGCTAAGAGACGGCCATGATGTGCGCAGCAGGCAGTGACGTAAATCAACCGCCAGCTACCAGGTTGACTCTGATTCGCCGAAACGGCAGCATGTGCGATTGCCACTGTGCCTGCGGTAAAACCGTTACAATCAAATGGGTCTCGTTCAAATACAGCAGAACTCGGAGTTGTGGCTGTTTACGGCGTGAGACTGCGGCTCAACTGCGCTTAAATCCAATTCTACCTGGGGCTTCCTTTGGGCGCTTGACTGTGCTTGAGTGGAAAGGCGCTTACACGCGTTGCTCCTGTTCGTGCTCTAATAAGGAAGTTCTGGTCAGTTCGGTCCATTTGCGCTCCGGGCATACCCAGAGTTGTGGCTGTTGGCAGAAAGAATTGGCAAGGGGGGCATCTCGAAGGTTTATTTCAGTTGGAACACGCTTCACGCGATTAACAGTCGTGGAGTATCATCCGCTGGTGAGCCTTTGCCACTGTGATTGTGGCAAGGATGGTCTTAAAGTTGAAAACAAAAAATTAAGGTCCGGCCACGTTCGAAGCTGCGGCTGTTTGCGCGTGGAGCAAGCTCACAAGATGTCACAGAACAAGGTCGGTACACAAACAGGGCTTTGGACGCCAACGGAATTGGCCTTCCGCAGTTTACTTTCCGTTTACAGGCACCAGGCGATTCAACGAGGGCTTGTCTTTAGCTTAACCGACGAGGATGTAAAAACGATCACGTCCCAGCCTTGCGCAATTTGCGGGGCTGCGCCTTTTCAAATTAAACGAACAGCCAACCGTAAGGGGGTTTATGTTTATACAGGTTTAGACCGAATCGATAACGCTCAAGGTTACGTGACCGGCAACGTTCAACCATGTTGCGGGCCGTGTAATTTTGCCAAGGCTGAAATGCCTTTTGAGACCTTCAAGCTGTGGCTCCAGCAGCTAAAAGCTACAGTTGAAATGTGGCCGAAAGGCCCTAGGCTACTGCCCGTTTCTGGCGAGCTTAATGTGGCGGGCCGGGCGCTGCTAAATCGCTACGCGCAGTGCGCCAAACATGATAACAGGCTGTTTGCGCTGAGCCACGCCGACTTTTTGCGCTATACTAGCCAGCCCTGCTTCTACTGCGGCGTAGCTCCAAGCAAAATTTACACTTACGGCAAGCATACGTATTCGTTTAACGGCCTGGACAGGCGTGATGCGGCCTTGGGTTACATTATCGAAAACGTAGTTCCGGCTTGCTGGGCCTGCAATAACGCTAAAGGCGTTGGGTCGGTGGAAGAATTTGCGGCCTGGATTACACGTTGTTGCCAGCATCTTGGCATTTAGACTTCGTCCTTGAACCGACTGTAAGTAGTTACGGCATGAGCTATTTTGGTCCAAGCAGCGCGGCCAGCCAGCCGGTGACGACAACAGCACAGTCGCCAGATACGCTGCCTTTGAAGGGATATTCAACGGATGCGCTGATCGATTATATCTTTCGACAACTGGGTGCGCCGACGTGGGAGGTCGAACTGACCCGGCAGCAAATTGCGGATGGGGTTCAGGATGCGCTCCGGCTCTACTCCATTTGGGTGCCCAATACCCGCGTTGGCAACGTGGTTCTGGTCCGTGGGCAGTTCCAGTATATGCAGGGCTTTGACGTGGACCAGGGAGTTGTTGATGTGCAATTCGTCGAGCCTAACCCAGTGCCAACTGAAATTTTTTATTTATGGGAACCTCATCAACCCGGCCCCTTTGTTCCGCCTGGGTTTGGACGAATACGACGTGTTTCTTCGTTGGCGAAAAACGTGGCAAAGGGTCACGTCCGTCCGCCCTGACTGGTATTACGACGAGCCGAATGTCTGCCTCTACATCAGCAACCCCATCGAACGGTATCAGGCGGCTGTCTTTTTCTACTCCTCCTACACCAGTACCAAGGGCTTGCCCCCGGTGGGCGCGGAGTGGGTGCGTGAATACTCTCTAGAAAAGTCACGTTTCCTTCTGGGTGAACTGTGGTCCAAATTTAGCGGCGCGATTCCAGGCCCGTTGCAGAATCTGCAACTGGACCAGCAGAAACGCCAACTGGCCAACGACCGGCTCAAGGAGTTGCGCGAGGGGTTGAAGGGAATGCAGCGCAGCACTCCAGTTTTTATCGACTAGAATAGCGCGGCAAGTTAATTAGGCTATGACAGCGCGTGAAATTATCGAAGCCGAAGACCCGAAGGATATTTTTAGGCGCGTTATTGCTCCGATACCAACATCAGACCGGATACGTCGTGGTCACATTCTGCCATTCCACAACCCCCATCGGTGGGTTTATGGCCGCATTGCCGTTGTTCGAGCCGAAAACGGCGGTTATACTCTGGCACTTGACATTCATGGAGGCACTGAAAATCTGCCGGGGTTTTATCGGGATAAACAGATGGCAATTCAACGAGCGTTGCGCTGGGCACCAGTCGTGTTATGTATCGTGCGTGGTGAAAATTCGGGTGACATTTCCAGGGCATGGCGGGCAGAACACAAAGAAGGCATCTTTTATTCTCCTGGATGGCTGCGTTTGTACGGAGAACCAGCGTGAGTGTTTACGCCGAAGCTTTGGCCCTGGTTCGTTTGCTGCTGGAGGGCGTTGGACTATGCCCGAATGGACCCTCAAGTGGTGGAGAAGGTTGAAGACGCTCTGTATTTCGATATGTTGGGCGCTGAGCGACCTCGCCGGGGCCATTCTGGTCAGGCTGCCTTTAGCGAGGCTGCGCCCGCTTAAATGCCGGTTTTTCTCCGGTTTGTTTATTTGCTGCTTAGAATTTACCGTGAAGAAGTGCCCTGACTGCAAGAAGTTTCTCGGCCCGCCCCACGATCCTCCTCCGCCTGCTCCTCCTCCTCCTTCTTCTCCTTCTCCGTCCCCTTCCGTGCCTGCCCCTATTTGACTTCCCCGGTGTTCTTCTCCACGGCGACTGCTTTATCATCCCAAAATTCTATACAGAATTTGTCCTTGACGTTAGTGACCTCCATGTCAGGGATTTTGTGTTTTTCCAGCCATTTTTTGATGGCGGCGATAGCTTCCTTGCTGTCGGCCCGCGCTGTAAAAATCTTCACCTTCTGCCTGCGCCCGAGCCAGCGCCGCACGCGTGCAACCATCTTGGGAATCGGTTCGCCAATGAAGGTAATGCCCTTCCAGCCGTCCTGTTTGGCCAGGGTGCCATCGAGGTCAACGCCAATCCAACCGTCCTGTTCCTTTTCCAGGAGCAGGAGCACGAGAAGAGCGGCTTCGTTAACGATTCGTGCCATAAAGTTTGGCCAGGTAAGCCTGGTGGCGGGCTTTGCTATCCTGTGCGTCATCGCGCAAAAACTGCCATTCAGGTGCCAACTCGTAGTCGGCTTCCAAACGTTCGATAGGACCGCCGCAGTCGCTGTGGCGCTCCACGTATTGGCCACTCATGAAGTCACCGTCAATCCAGGTGTGCCGTTCGAAAATCTCCTTGTTGCAGTGCGGACAGACCTGGTAGGCCACCGGTCTGCTGGCCTCAATGACTTTCTTAAGGGGCGCGTTAGCGAACGGTTCGGGCGCTTCGGCTGATTCACCCAGCATTTTTCTGACCGTGGGACTGCTCATGCTGCCTCCTTAGCGCAGCGCTCGCATAGGGCCACGACTTCTATTCGCGGGTGTGGGTAGGCTTCGAAGCGCGGGCATCGGCACTGTTGGATGGTGTGGCCACAACTGCCAACGTAGTGTCCATGGCCTTCCTCGATGGCTTTGGCTTGGGCCTCGTTAACGGCGTTGGCCTTGGCTCTGGCTTTGGCTTCAGCTAAGGCGGGCCTGATGGTGTCGAGGTAATCCAGCACATCGGAGATGGATTCTCCTAGCATTTTTTTGACAAGGGGACTGCTCATATAAGGCGCTTCCAGCCTTCGTCCTCGTCGGGCGACCATTCGTCGCCAATTTCAACGTGGGTGATGCCGGGGAGCTTGAGTTTGCGTTCGATTTCTTTCAGAGGGGTCAACTCATCTCCGCCGTCTGAATCGGCGGCGGTCCAATGGACTTCGTGCTTGCCGGGGTGGTAGTAGAGGGTGCCGTAGTCGCCGCAGTGCTTGAAGTTTTTGGCGATGCGCGTGAGATGCTGTTCGATGGATTCCTCTTCCAGTAAAAACGCGACCAAGTCTTTGGCTTCACTCATAGACGTTTACGTTTTAAGGTCGCAGGCAACCAGCCTGCCAGAGCGGTCCTCGGGGAGGATGAAGATGCCGAGGCTCTTTACCGCGCTCCGTTCTTTGGTCGCTTCGGTTTCTTGAATCTTTCGGCATTCCACGCGGATGCCCTGCCACAGCGGCGCGACGCTTTGTTTGATGGCTAGCGCCAGGCAGGCCAGCGGCGCAACCACGATCTTTTCAGGCGGGTGTTGATGTCGCGCCTTAAATTGTTCCACCATTTGGCTCAGGACGGCCTGTGTTCGGTCATTCATCAGTCACTCTTACATATCAGGTTACCGAGAAGAACAGTCTGTTCTTTCTGGCGTATGCAGCCGACTTTTTCACTGATTTATACCTCGGTACGCACAAACCTGATCATGCCGGTGATACAGGATTGGGTGAAAAAAGCCCGCAGGCCCGAGGATTTGGAAATTATCGTGGTCGTGGACGGCAAGGACACGGCATCCCAGGCTCTGTTCAAGGAGTTGCCGCAGGACAAGAGTTTCCGGTGGTTTGTCCAGCCGGAACCACCTTTTAACTGCGTACGCGGCTGGAACCTGGCCGCGTCCAAGGCCGTGGGTAAGGTCCTGGTTCAGGTGACCGACGACATGGTGCCGCCCGATGCTTGGGACATTAAGCTGCGGGCGCTCCAGCCTCCCACTTGGATGGATGAGGACTGGGCGGTCCACGTAGAGGACGGATACACGCATGATCTCATGGTGCTGGCCATTATTACCAAGGTCCGCTACGATCGTTTTGGTTATTTTTTCTACCCTGATTACCCTTCTCTTTTCTGCGACACTGAACTGACTGCTGTGGCCTACAAGGAGAATCGGGTCATTGACGCGCATCACATGCTCTTCGAGCACCGGCACCCGGACTGCCACAAGCGCGAGCGCGACGCCGTGGACCTGGTTCACGCCAGCCCGGAGCGCTGGGCGCAGGGCGAGACGCTTTTCAATTTCCGCAAGGCTCATGGTTTTCCCATCGATGTCGGCCCCAAGGCGGCTGTCGTAAAAACTCAACCACCCGCGCCGCCCCCCCAAGTTAAGTTCTGCGTTTACGTCCAGGCGACCTGCGATGATCTCTGTCTGTTCGAGGTCTGCAAGCGCATGGTCGAAGAAGGCGTAAACGATTTCTTCTTCAGCATTCCTGACGAGTATTGGAGTGGCAGGTCGACGCCGCCCGAAGACGTGGCCCAGGTCAAAGCGGTCGCGGAGCAGGTCCGGGCGCTGGGCGTGAACGTGGAATGCTTGCTTCACCGGGTCAAAACTTACCGCTGGGCGGGCGACACGCGGCTGCGGGTCGAAACACGGGTCCGCAACGATGCCCTGGCGCATATCCGTTCAAAGGGTTGGGAGCACGTCCTGATCGTGGACAGCGACGAGTTGTGGAAGCGCGGCACTTTGAACTATGTCCGCGAGATTTTGAAGCGCTGGAACCCCAGTGCCATCAACTGCCTGATGATCCCCGTGGTGGGCTGCCCCGGCTACCCTATCGCGGGCGCGACCGACGTGGCGGTCATTTATGTGAACAGCGGCACCCCGTTCAAGGAGTGCCGGACGCCAATCGGGGAACAGTTTCGGCTGCAAATGCCGTGCGTTATTCATTTCACCGGAACGCGCCGGACGATGGAGGAAACCATTCGCAAGCATACGGATTCCGGCCACTTCGACGACCCTAAGTATCTGTTCAAAGAATGGATAGAACAGGTATTGCCACGGATACGGCCTGGTTTTGTGCATACCTGGCCCAACGGTCTGAAAGGGTTGCACATGTTTCAGGATTACCAGATATGGCCCGCTTGTAGAAATTGGTTGGTGGATGAGTTGAAAGAGATTCCCAAGAGCGTATGGCCTTATCTCGGAGTTACTACGCCAGAAACAAAAAGCGTGTGTTAAAACGAATTTCCAGCCCTTGTGGCGCGAAGAAAATCTTAGAAAATGGGCGCATGTTCTTTAGACGAAACCTGCCAACTCGACGGCTGCCAAATAACGGCGGCGGAGGCCGAGGCCGCGCTGTTGGATTTCCTGCGCGATCGCCCTGGCCATCTGTTCGGCGAATGGTTCGTGCTCAACCGCATGTGCTCCCACCCCGACCGGGGCCAGGCGCGAATCGAGCGCCGATTCTTTTTGAAACAGATGAATCGGCTGGTTCGTGAGAAGAAGATCATCCGCTACCGGAAGGGCATCCAGCGCGGAAAAATCCGCATCTCCGAAGCTTTCGTCGGTTCTTAGCCGTGTGGACATCGTGGTAAAAAGAGCAACAAATGTCGCTGACGTGGACAATTGTGACTTTTGCCTGTGGCATGTCCGGCAGGAAAATGAACGGCAGGAAGACGGTCGACCCGGTTGGTGCGGTCTAGACCGCTGGCACAGGTCTGTGTTTAAGGCCGTCAAAACTGGTGTTAATCCTTGTTGGTGCCCTCTATTTCCCGACTCGGCTCGTGATGACAGCCCTCCGGTTAACAATCGTCGCAGTTAAAACCTATGCTGCCTAATTCACAGTGGCTCATCACGACCGTCAGCGCCCCGATGACCTTCAACCGGGGCACGGATGAAACTTGGCTCCTGAACCCTGTGCGGCGCTATGTCCTCAATATCCGGCACGTCGAGAAGCTCCGGGACAACATTGAGACGCTGTCGGACTTGCCTGGTTCGCCTCATTACCGGCCCCTGCTGGCCGGGCGTCCGCTGAACGGAGCGCGGGTATTCATCGAGCGGTTCCGGGACCGTGGTTTGGGCGACCTGCTTTTCCTCACCGGTCCGATGGCGTTCATGCACCACGTTACGGGCGGCAACGTCCGCTTGCACACCTACGCTTTTTCAGATCGCGGCGCTATTCTGCAAAACTGCCCTTACCTCGAACATGGCACCGTTTACGTCGGGCCGACACACTACGACGATTTCCAGGGCTACGACTTCCAGTGGCTGGTCGCCAGCGCAACCGAGAGTAACGAGGAAGCGGACCAGTTGAACGTTTACGATGCGCTCTACAAGGAAATCGGGCTGCGCCCGGAGCAGGTGGACCCGAAGTTCAAGCGCCCGCACGTCCAGGTGAGTGTGGAGGAACTGGATTCGCTCAACAGCTTTTTCCACACGATCTGGTCCGAATGCCAGATCGACCTGCGGCGCGGCTATTACGTCCTGGCCCCGCTGACCCACAGCGCCCTTCGCGCCGCGCCCTATCAGTTGTGGCTGGACCTCGCCAAATACCTTTCCGGCTACCGGCCCGTAATCTTCATCGGCCAGACTTCGATACCCCTGCCGGACCTGGACATCCCGGCTGGCGTTTTCGTTACCAAGACCCTGGAAATGGGGCCGCAGGTGATGAGCCTCATGGGTGATCGCTTCAAAAATCTCAACCTCCGGTCCATTGTCAGCATCATTTCACAGGCGTCAGCGCTCATTGGCCTGGATAGCGGCCCGTTATACATCGCCCAGGGCTGCCGTGTGCCCGCCGTCTCGCTATGGGGGCCTCACGACCCCGGTGTGCGGATCGGTTACGACCCTGACTACATGGACTTGGCGGTCTGGAACCAGGCATTTTGCCGTCAATCACCCTGCTTTGCCTATGGCCAGTTTCCTGTGCGCAAGTGCCCGGATGGTCCCCGGCAGAAAATCTGCCAATGTCTTCGGGTAATCCAAATCGAGGACGTTCTTAAACAGGTGGAAAAGATAGAAGCCAGGCGGATTTACAGCCTTGGCGCGTTCCGTCCGAAAAATGAAAAACCAGTCGCCACCGAAGCTGCCCCGGATACCGCCGCTTAATCTCGATGGGTTTGATCTGGACGTGGGTTACTACGTCCAGAAAGAATACCTCGACATCGCCGAAGCCGCTGTGGAGTTGCCTTCCATCGTCGAATGGCTCAACTGGCAGCACCAGGTCGCTTTGGAGATGAAACTGCGCAAGAAGTTCGAGTTGGAGCGCGTCGAGGCGCAGGTTTATTTCGAGTTGAAGGGTGGTGATTTTCAGAAGCGGGGTTACGGTGACAAGGCCACGGGCGACGCCATCAACGCCGCTGTTGCGTTGGACGAGCGCGTCGGCGAACTGAACGAAGACATTGCGGTATGGTACGCCTTGGAGGACCGGCTGGACGGAATTAGCCGATCGCTCACCGCCAAGTTGGATTTAGTGCGTTCTTCTGAAGCAACACGAAGGAAGCTGGTCGTTGAGTGACCTGCGTTCCGAAAAACCCAGTAACGTCAATATGAGCAATGCAATGAGTCCAAACTTCCTGGCCTACCTCGATGAGGAGCGCCAGTTCCAGGATGCCCACCAAAAGGGGAAGGTCCGTCGCGTCAAATTCGAGAGGCCCAACGAAGCCTGGCTCGTCCGGTTCCTGCCGGTTGGCTTGGGCGAACGCAACCTTTGGTATGTCCGTCAGGGGCAGCACTGGCTCAATAAGGTTCCCATCGGCTGCCCGCAATGCGTGTCCCCCGACTTTGGCGGCGACCCGAACGCGCCTTGCCAGGTCTGTGAACTGGCGGAGGCCCTCAACGCCGAGAACGACGATGCCGTCAGCACCTTCGGGTTCCGGCTGCGGACCAATATCACCTATCTCACCTATTGCCTGGTTTATGAGATTGACCCAGGCCGAGGAGAGAGCCAGGTGATGAGTGAGGCCGACATCATGAAGCCCTGGGAGTTTCAGCATTACAAGTCCAGTTTCGATGAACTGATTAACTATTTCCGGCGCGGCGTCACTGCCAAGCGCCCCTACAGCGTCCTGGACCTCGAACGTGGCAACGACTTCTGGGCGGTCAAGACCACCAAGGGCGTCCGGTTGGACCGGCAGGAGCCGGGGCCTATAATCGCAACGGACGATCCGGTTTACGAGGCCAAGCTGGACCAGATTTTCGCGGCCATCAGTCAGCCGAGGATTAAGATTCCGACCGCCAAGGAGTTGGAGACTTTCGCTCGCAAGGCCGAAGCGGCTGCTTTCGATGCCGATGATCACGACCGCGAGCGTGGCCGGGACCGTGGCGAGCGCAGTGAGCGTGGGGGTCGTGACCGGTATGAAGAGGACGGTGGTCCTCATCGTTCTGGCCGTGGTGGTCGCCGCATGGCCGCAGCCACGGATACCGAGGCCGAACCGCGCGCTGAGGAAGAGGATCAGGTGCCCGGCGCGGAAGTGCCTGCCCGTCGTCCCGCTCCCGCGCAAGCTCCCGTTGGCCGGCCTGGCCGCACTGCGGCACCCGCTGCCGCTCCGGCTGCCGCTCGTCCTGTCACCCGTCCTGCTACTGCTGCTGTCGTCGCCCCGGCGCGGCCCGCTGTGCGGCCTGGTGCTCGTCAGGCTGCCGCTGCCGCTACGCCAGTCCGGCCTGCCGCCAGTCGTCCTGTTAGTCGTCCCGCCCCCGCCGCCGCCGCCACTGCCGCGAGCAGCGTGAATGAGGAGGAAGACCCTGGTGTTGCTGACGAAGCGACCGACCCTGTCGGTCCTGCCGCCGAGCCGCTGCCTGAAGAAGGCGGTGAACCCGCTGCGGAGGGGGTTGAACCCGCCGCCGAGAGCCAGGATCAGGAGGAAGCGCCTCCGGCCCCGGCGACCCGCACGGCTCACGCTGCGCCCGCCGCCGCGCCCACCGGTTTGCGCTCCCGCCTTATTAACCGCGTCAGAACGGCTGCATGAAGAAGCCCTCCGCTAAGTTGGGGCGCAGGAGCTTGCTGGCCAAAATCAGTGCCACGTTGGACCGCCTCCAGCCGGAGAACCCGGATGGAGGCACCTACGAACACGCCCGCTCTACTGAGTCCTCGCCGACGTATATCCGTTACGTCGTCACCACTGGCATCCGCGCCTTTGATGATCGCGTCGGCGGGATGCCCATTGGCAAGGCCACGGAATTGTGCGGGTTGCCCAAGTCCGGCAAGACCAATATGGCCGTGCGTACCTGCGTGCGGGCGCAGCAGGGCTTCATTTACGAGCGGGTCCAGGCCGAGGACGGCAGTGTGACCTTGCAGCAATTGAAGCCTGGCACCTATAACGTCACCATTCTCTATTACGACAATGAGGGGTCGCTATCGGATTTCAACAATCGGGTCGTCGATAGGACGGTCATGGATGGCGAAATCATCCAGTGCGAAACGATCGAACTGCTCTGGAAGACGATGGATGGCGTGATGCAGGATATGGACGCCGAGCAGGAGGAGAACCCGGAAATTGTTCAGTTCTTGATTGTCGTGATCGACACCGTCGGCTCCATGACCACGAAGATGGAGTTGGACGCCGCCTGGGGAAAGACCGATTTTCCCCGCGTTCCGGCGCAACTGAAGGCCGGATTCAAGGCCATGACCAGCCGGATGCAACGCGAAAACGTTCTGTTGATGGGCCTCAATCACGTTTCGCGCAAGATGACCAGTCGCGCCGGGACCGGCCCGCCTGCATTCAAAGGTTGGAGCTACGATTCCCCTGGGGGCCTGGCCTTTAGCTACTTTTCCACGCACCAGGTCTATTTCGAGATGCTCCAGCGCAAGTACTGCCTGCGCAGCCAGGGCGAAGCCGATGGCATCCTGGTCTATTTCCTGACCGAAAAGAATCGGATGCTGCCCATGCTTCGTCAGTGCAACCTGGCGTTGTTGTTCGGGTTAAAGGACCGGCTCAGCGGCAAGCTCATCCAGGAGGGCGGGTTCAAGGACGATTGGTCCCTGTTGGAATGCCTCATTTACCATAAGGCGGCGAAGATTAGCCGGAATACCGGATTCATTACTTTTTACTTCGCAAAATTTGGTGTTCCCATGACCACCTTCGGTGCGGCTGCGGTGCCGAGCCTGGAGGAGCAGGATGAGGCCGCTCCGATCCCGCCGCCCAGCAGGCGGATGGCTGCCCGGCCCCGGTTGGCGGAGGGGGAAGAGCACAAGAAGAAAGACCCGCGCATTCCCAACCGAATGGCCTGGCTGGAATTTTATCAACAACACCAAGCCGACGTGGAGGCCCTTTACGAAATTGTCACCGACCGGTCCCTCAAGGGTAGCTTCGGCGTGACCCTGCCGGGGATGGACGATGCCGAGGAGGAAGAGGGCGACGAAGGAGGGATTAGCCCATGATTGAATACGCGCTGAACCAGGAAATGACCGACGCCATCCTCGCGCTCATCAATAGCGAGGACTACGAGGAGTTTGCACCCATCCGCGAGCAGGAACTGCGGTTCCAGATCGCGGCGATGATTAAGACCAACACCGAAGGCGAGCAATTTCCCACAGCGGGGGAGTCGGTCGTCGTGCGGCGCATCGGTCCGGCAGATGCGGTGTTTATGCAGGGTCACTACAAAATCTACGTCTGCCAGAAGCGGTGGGATGAGGCTAATGACTTGCAGCAGAAGGCCATGCTCCACCGCGCTTTGATGCGGATCAATGTGGAGAAAAAAGAGGAGGGGATCAAGCTCTCTTTACGCAAGCCCGACGTGGCCACGTTCCAGCAGACGATCGTGCGTTTCGGGGCCTGGGAAGAGAACCTGATCCTGCTGCGGAATAACCTGCAAACAGCCCAAAAACGAGCAAAAGAATTGGCAGCCGAAGCGGCCAACAAGCCGTGAGGCTGCCGTGAATAAGTTTCGTAAGATTTTTGTTGTGCGAAGTGCCGCTTGGGCGTTTACTATAAAGAGTTGCCTGCCGCTATGAACCAAGAAAAAGTTGGCCCCGGTAAGAAATTGCCTTCAGTAATGCGATATGATCGGGTCCAGTCCATACTAGAGGGTGATTTGGCGCTGAAGGATTTTCTCGGGCCGAAGGGCCAGGAGGTCGAAAAGCGCAACGGCGAAAAGTACCTGTATAGTCAAGGCGTTATTCTGGTCACTAATGCGCTGCATGAGCGCGGCTTCGATGCCCACAACGTTGACAAGGATAAAGTCCTGTTGCTTGCGTCCGAACTGCTCCGGGACAAGAAACTCGCGCTGAAGGCGATTGCCGCCTCCAAGCCTGAGCCTGGTGCAAAATCTCAAGAATCCAAGGTCGAAGAAGCCAAACCTGCGCCCAAGCCCAAACCTGCGCCCAAGTCCAAACCTGCGCCCAAGCCCAAACCCAAACCCGTACCCAAGTCTGCGTCTCAAAAGATCAAACCGAGGTCGGTTAAGCCTAAAGCCTCGGCTGCGTCCGCCGCTTCACCCGTGGCGGCTGTGTCCGTTCATCGCAACGATTCCCTTCCAGCGCCAGCGCCAGCGGCGGCGACCATTGACGGGGAAACGCCGAAGAGCGGCTATGTTTACTACACCTACGGGACCGCATTAGGGCTGGCTGTCACGCTGCATCGAACGCTGGAAATCGGCGACCGGATGCCCGGCGCTGAGGCCAGATTGGAGGCGGTCGGTAAGATCATTGACCAATTGAAGCCGATGGCTAATGTGGGTGTTCCGATGCCGGATGACTTCAATAACGCCATGAAGCATGTTAACGCCGCTAATTCCAAAGGTTGAGGTCGAGGGGCAGCACATCTTCCCAGACGACGAGCTTCACCAGTATGCCCTGCGGTGGAAAGAGTTGAACGCGGCCAAGCGGCACACGGAGGCCATGTTGTTGCTCGAAAAAATCATCGAGGGCAGCACCCCGATGTTTGAACGGCTGGCCCAGCACGAGAAATTTCACTACACCGTTGACCTAGAAATCCTGCTCAGTGCTGCCCAGGAAAAGGTCGTGAAGTGGCTGCTGGCCTGGGAGCCGAAGCTGGGCAAGCTTTTTACGTGGTTTAGTCTCCATGCAGACACTCCAATTCTCCTTGAAAACGGAACGACGCGGCCAATTGTCGAGCTAGTAAGAGAACGTTACTCCGGTAAAGTGCAGTGTTGGAATGCTTCCAAAACCTGCTTTGAAGCTAAAACGGTCATCGATTGGAGCGAGCAGCCGTCCAGGCGCAAGGAGTGGAGCAAGCTGCTCATCCGGCGTGCCAGTGGCTACAGTCAGCCGGTTTACCTAACACACGAGCACCGTGTCTGGACGCAGAAAGGCTGGCGACAAGCGGCGCATCTCGGCGTAAACGATGAACTTTACTTGGATACCCCGGTTTTGACGGCGGAAGGCCAGGCGGCGCTGATAGGTCTTTACCTGGGAGACGGTTCCGTGCATAAGGATCATTTTCGTGTTGGGCACGGGGTTAAACAGCGCTTTTATAACGAGTGGCTGGCTGCTAAGTTTCGCGGCAAAATGATGGAGAACCAGACCATCTGTTGGAATACGTTTACGCAGACGATGATGGATCACACGGGCGAAACAACCGCCTATTTCAATGCGGCTGACCTTTGGCAGGATTACAAAAAACTTCGGCATCCCAAACAGATCACGCCTTGGATTTTAGAACGAATCACGCCTTTGAGCCTCGCCGTGTGGCACATGAACGATGGAAACCTTACGCGCATTCCTGGAGCAAGCATTGTTACGCTGGCGACGATGGGTTTTACGCGGCAGGAATGTGCGGTTTTACAGGAGGCCCTGGGGCGCTTTGGCATTGAAGCGACGGTGCAAAAAAGCAATTGTCTTTGCATCAAGGCTGCATCTGTTGACCGGTTTATGACGCTAGTCGCGCCTTACGTGCTGCGCGAGTTTGACTACAAGTTGCTCGAATTCTACCGGCTTGTCCCGAAGTTAAACACTCCGTTTGTGGTGGACCGCATTGAGCGTATTCGTCACGTCAGTATTTCGGAACGTGGAAGCACATCCTGGGAGATAAGGCACAAATTCAACCTCTATAAGAAAACCTGTCCTGGCCACTACGGAACAAAGACCGAGAGCTTTGACTGGAAGTATGACTTAACCGTAGAGGATAATCATAACTTCTTTGCAGGTAAACAAAGGATTCTTGTTTCTAATTCAAAGTGCGCCAAACACGCCTTCCTAAGTGAGATACTCAAGGTAAATCAGTATCGGAAGCGTTACTACGCAACTGACGATTCCCTGGAGAAATTCATCGGGGTCGAGGACCATGCGATTGACAAGCATGACTTGGCGGCGGAGGTTCGGCAGAAACTCGATGGCCTGACCTGCCGTTGGGGCGACCCGCAGGAACTGGGCGCTCTGCGGTTCCTCATCGAATGTATCATTGACGAGGACAACCGGGACCGCCAGGCCGCTATCCGGGGCGCGGCTTACGCCTTCGGCATCTCGATGGACATGTCCAAGTTTTTCTACCGCTGGGCGCTTACCGCGCTCCGGTCGGCGTTCATGGACAAAATCCGGGTCAATTTCTCCGAGCAGGACTTGTTCCTACTCAGCGAAAGCTACACGGATTTCGCGGACCTCCACGACATCATTCCGTGGGAGTATTTGCGAAGGTTGATGGTGGTCAAGGGAGGGCAGCGCATCAAAATCCCGACCATCAGCTACGTCATCGCTCAGAAGGAAAACTACGTGATGTGGCGCGAGATAGAGGCTACGGCTAAAGACCCTGTCTCCATTGCCGAGGTTGCCGAACGCCACAAGAAAACCGCCAAGACTGCCGCCCAGACCTACGTGGAGATGTGTGAAAAGCTGAACCCTAGGCGGGCCGGAGAATACTATATATACCGTTCCAATGATGACGACCCCACTGCCTAGTCAATCGTTTGCCGACCGGCTTATCGCCGAGTTAGCCAAAGTGGACGTGATTCCGTTCATCGCTCGGTGCGAGGTCATAGTCACGGTCAAAATGACTCGGCTGCGCATGGAGGATTTGCAGTCGGACATCGATCGGCTGGCCAATTCCGTCGCCATGCGCTATACCGACGAGTCCTGCGTGATGCTTCACACCGAGGACCTGGAGGCCGAGTGCAAGCGCACGCTCGTTAACGTTTTGGAGAAGGGCTGGCTGGAGAAGGCACGAACTCGTGGTGACTTTTTCCGGGTGCTCAAGTCTTCGATGTGTAACCGGATGCGCAGCCTGGTCCAGCAATATCGGTTCACGCAGAAGCGCACCGGCATCAAGCCGCCGCCCAAGAATGAGCGGTACATGAGTTTTGTGTCCTGCAAGCCCCAGGAAGTGAGCTTGGATGACCCCGACGCCCACATCCAAGTTGGCGAGGATGAACGCGGAGTCCATGAGGACAGCATGGATACTGAGGAGTTGATCCGGGAAATCAACGAACACCTAAACGACATCGACCGGATCGTGTTCAAGGAACTGTGCCATCCGTGTATGCAGACCTGTAACCTGGCCTGGTTGGATGCCTATCGGGGCCAGACCAATATGGACCGGGTCAAAATCCGCATCACCGTGGAAAACATGGCAGCGGGCATTGGTTTATCCATCGAAGCGTTCCGAGAAAGCCGTTCTACTATCCAGCGGGTCACATTGCGCCTGCGTGAGATGCATCCTGAAGATCAGCGATATGAAGAAGTGGTGAGCCGTCTGGCTGTGGTGCTCAACCTCCAGGTGCCCCACTCCACCGAGCCAATGATTGTCCGCCGCATGTTCGCCATCGCGGCCCGCGACAACTGGCAGCGAGTCACGCCCGAGGTCGAGGCGGACCTGACGGAACTGGGCGTGGTTTCCCCTAAGTTCGATGCGGACACCATGCGGTGCCACGGCGTTCTTTACCAGCGGGGCCACAAAATCTGCGAAGCCTGCGGCCTCAAGGTCAGTTGCGCGGCTCAGGCAGCTAACCAGGGCCTGGGTGAAATCAGCATTCATCCCAAGCTCCTGGGCCAGAAGCTGAAGCGTGTTCCATATATCCTCCCCAATCCCACCACAGAACCTCCCCTGACCACCACCGAGCACGACCAGACGATCCTTGATTACCTCTTCCGCAATTTTCGGCGCGTGACCCACCTGGGCGAACTGTATTTTCAGCCCAAGGACTTCCAGGACAAGGCCAAGTTGATGTTCAGCGTGGGCGAGCGGACTATTCCGCTCAAGCTGCGGTTCTGCAAGCCCAACCCACTCCTGCGCCGCCAACTCGTTTACGTTAACAAAGGCTATTACGCGCCAGATTTAATGTCTGCTGAGCGCGTGATCGAGATGATTAACGAGCACGTCCGGTTCGCTTACGTGTGACTGATATGGCTGAGACGACCCTACATCCGCCCAATCAGCGCCGTGCTGATACCATCGTTGCCGAACCCGTCATGGACCAATACGGAGCGCTCCGCCAATTGGGCTGGATTCAGCCGGTGGACTATCTCCTGATGATCCTGGTCCTGTTCTGCTGGCTCACGATCATTGCCTGGAAAATTTTTGGGCAGCCCTCGAACTGGAACGTGCTCAGTTGCTGCATCGTTGCGGGCGTTATTACCCAGGCGTGGATGATCATCCTCATTTTTCGCTGTTCCCACTTCGTCCTGCTTATCCAAGCCTATCTCAATACTTTGCCCGAGGAAGCCGCCAAAATTGTCATGGCGACCTATTCGGGTCAGGTCGTCAACCGTCAACCTCCTCCTCCGCAATCACGCAGATGAAAAGCTCCACTATTACCAAAGATATCCTGGCCTCCAAAGTCGCCGAAAAAACCGGCTTGAACGTTTCCAAGTCCCTGGAGGCCATTAACGCGCTCATCGAATCCCTCCAGGAGGCGTTCATAGGTAAGAACAAGGTCGAATTTCGCGGTTTTGGCTGTTTTACTGTCAAGACCCGCGCCGCCCGCATGGGCCGCAACCCTCGCGCTGGTGAAGCCATCCAGATTCCGGCCAAGACCGTGGTCCGGTTCAAAGTCGGTTTGCACCTTCGCGCCGCACTCAATCTGGCTGCGAACCCCGCCGCTCCCGTCCCGACTGTGTGACCGTGCGTCACTACATTGCCATTCTCACCTACCGCCGTCTGCCTGCGTTCAAAACGATGCTTGCGGGTGTCCAGGAGTATTGTCCTTCCTGCCGCTTGGGAGTTTTTGAAGATTGCGGCAATACGGACGACACCGCTTCATTTTTACGACAAGACTTCAGTGGTGTTCAACGCGATGACCTCATGGCTGAGCAGTATCATCGAACCGACTACTTCGACGTTTTTCTGGGCACTCGCAATCTAGGCGTGGCGGGTAATTCTAATCGGGCTATTAAAGTTTTTATGGACGAGACGGATTGCGATCACCTGCTGCTCTGTAACGACGACCTTCATGTCCTGGGCGACTTCGCGGCCTTCTACGGCCAGGCGCACCAAGACCTGGGCACGAAGTTCTTCGCGTTTACGGATTTCTGGC
>Ga0209039_10001741_pt1 | contig 19674 bp, 7 predicted proteins | sample BogFormECP12_OM1_FD_188238 | JGI IMG/M metagenome (GOLD analysis project Ga0209039, IMG submission 188238) | Bog forest soil microbial communities from Calvert Island, British Columbia, Canada - ECP12_OM1 (SPAdes) (version 2) | ecosystem: Environmental > Aquatic > Freshwater > Wetlands > Bog ...
AGAGAGACTGCTTGTTCCCAACCGTCACGCTGCCAAAGCTGAGGCTGGCGGGATTCGCTCCCAGTACACCGGGAGCGACTCCCGTGCCCGACAAGGGAAGTGTCAAGGTCGAATTCGAGGCGTTCGAGGTGATGGTTACCGCACCACTCGCGCTTCCACTCGCCTGTGGCGAGAAGGCAACTGTGAAAGTCGCGCTCTGAGAGGCGTTGAGAGTTAACGGGGTAGTAATTCCGTTGAGCTGAAATCCTGCACCGCTGACGGAAGCCTGCGAGATGTTGACGCTGGAACTCCCGGTGTTGGTGACGGTTACTGACTGCGACTGCTTGGCTCCCACGGTCACGCTGCCGAAATCCTCGCTAGACGGATTGAGCGTGAGCGTTCCGGAAGCTGTTGCCGTCCCGGTTCCCGAGAGCGTTAGTTCCGGCACCGTATTGGACGCGTTGCTGGTAATGGAGAGCGTGGCTTTGAAGGTTCCCGGAGCGTTGGGTGCGAACTTGATGCTGATCGTGGCGCTCTGCCCGGCGGGGACGGTAACTGGAAGGCCAGGCGAAACCAGAGAAAAGTACTTGGTCGAGATCGTGGCGCTGCTAACGGTAACGGATGCTGGTCCGGAGTTCGTCGCGGTGGCGGTCAGGGTCTCGTTGCTGCCCGCCGCAACACTGCCAAAGTCCAGCGTCGTATTTAGCAGTGAAAGAGTGGTGGGTTGCTGTTGACTAGAAGAGCCGGCAGCGCTTAAACCCTGACAGCCGACCAGAAAAGCGAGGCCTGCCAGAAGAAGCAACGCGCCTGCTGCCTTCCAAAGGTGCCTCGAGGAGATCGCTCTCGCCGCAGTCTCTAACATTGTCAGCCATGGACCCGTAGCCCCAGGGTCTACGACTGTGTTCTAGGACTGTGTGCACCCTGGGGGAGGGCTCATCATGAGTGTGGAGCTTCGGGGGAAACATGGTAGATACCCGAGGTACAACATGCCGACCGTCAGAAGGCCAATAGGAGGAAGTGGCTAGGCTCTGTTATGAGAGGGTTCTAAGGTAGGTGTGCGGCAAGTCTGCGGCGGCGAAAAGCCTCAAATAGCTTGCGTGGACTTGCCCACTACCCATAATATAGCTGCGCTGCAATTGACCCCAAAGCATGATCGGCCAGACCATCTCCCACTACCGGATTGTTGAGAAGCTCGGTGGCGGGGGCATGGGTGTTGTCTACAAGGCCGAGGACACGAAGCTGAAACGCTTTGTGGCTCTGAAGTTCCTTCCCGATGACGTGGCCAAAGACCCGCAGGCGTTGAGCCGCTTCCAGCGCGAAGCGCAGGCCGCGTCGGCGCTGAATCATCCCAATATCTGCACCATTTACGAGATCGATGAATACAACGGGCATGCCTTCATCGCGATGGAGTTTCTCGACGGGCAGACGTTGAAACATCGCATTGGCGGGCGGCCGATGGATGTGGAGACGCTGCTGGGGATCGGCATCGAGATCGCGGATGCGCTCGATGCGGCCCATGCCAGAGGAATTATTCACCGGGACATCAAGCCGGCAAATATTTTTGTGACCAAGCGCGGGCAGGCCAAGCTGTTGGATTTCGGGCTCGCCAAGCTCGCGCAACACACGGAACACACGGTCACGACGCCGGAAGGGGCGATGACCAGTCCGGGGTCAACCATCGGGACCGTGGCCTATATGTCGCCGGAGCAGGTGCGGGCGGAAGAACTGGATCCGCGCACCGACTTGTTCGCGTTCGGGTCCGTCATGTATGAGATGGCGTCCGGGCAGATGGCATTTTCAGGGAGCAGCAATGGCGTAATCTTCGAAGCGATTCTGAACCGCACGCCGGCGCCAGTGTCGAGCCTGAACTCCGTGCTCCCCCAGAAACTGGATGAATTGATTGGGAAGTCGCTGGAAAAAGAGCGCGACATGCGCTACCAGACGGCAGCCGAGTTGCGCGGCGACCTGAAGCGAATCAAGCGCGGGCTGGAAAGTTCACGCATCCGGGCGGCGAGCTCCTCCGGAATTGCGGCAGTTTCGGCGGCGGGAGTCCCAGCGCAAACGATGCGCTCGAATCTGGTGCCGCGGGGGCGTGTGTGGACGGCGGCCGCAGCGGCGGGAGTGCTGGCCTTGCTGGCAGGATTAGGAGCAGGGTTGCTGCTGTTCAAAGGCTCGGGTAAGACCGAGTTTGCCGCTTATCATCCGCTGACCTTCCGGCGCGGGATTGTGCATTCGGCGCGCTTTGCGCCGGATGGAAAGACGGTGATCTACAGCGCGGCGTGGGAGGGCAAGCCGCTCGATCTCTATACCACCCGCCCCGAGAGTCCGCAGTCGCAACAGGTGGAACCGAAGGGCGCCGACGTGCTGGCGGTCTCCGCCGCGGGTGAGATGCTGCTGGCCTTGCACAGCAAACCGCGGGATTCATCTTTTCTCTATGGTGGAACTCTGGCGCGGGTTCCACTCGTAGGCGGGGCGCCGCGGGAAATTTTGAACGATGTCGAATGGGCCGACTGGTCGCCGGATGGAACGAATGTGGTCATCGTTCACGAAGTCGCGGGCCGCAAACGCCTCGAGTTTCCCCTGGGCAAGGTGCTGTACGAGGCGGACGGGTGGATCGGGAATCCACGCGTCGGGCCGGACGGGAAAAGCATCGCATTTGTGGATCATCCGCAAGCAGGGGACGACGGCGGGGCGGTGGCCGTGCTGGACCTGGCGGGCAAGAAGACGACGCTGTCCAGCGGATGGGACAGCATTCAGGGCCTTGCCTGGTCGCCGAACGGCAGTGAAATCTGGTTCACGGCAACGCGCACAGGAGGCGACCGGTCGCTGTATGCGACGGATTTGTCGGGGAACGTGCGGCTACTGGCGCGGGTGCCCGGCGAGTTGACGATTCTGGATGTCGGCAAAGAAGGAAACGTGCTGCTGACGCGCGGCAATGATCGCGCGGGCATGATCGGGTTGGCTCCGGGAGAACCCAAGGAAAAGGATTTGTCGTGGCTGGACTGGTCGGTGCCGGGAAGTTTGTCGTCTGATGGGAAGACGATTCTGTTTTTTGAATCAGGCGAGGGCGGTGGACCCAGGTACGCCGTATATTTGCGGAACACCGACGGGTCGCCGGCGATCCGGTTGGGCGAAGGCACCGGGCTCTCGCTCTCTCCTGACGGCCAATGGGCGCTGTCGCGGCTGAACGTGGTACCGTCTCCGTTGGTTCTTTATCCCACCGGAGTAGGCGAGATGAGGCAGTTGAAAGACGACGGGTTGAATCACATGGCCGGATTTTTTCTGCCGGACGGAAAGCAATTCGTGTTCACGGGTACGGAACCCGGGCATGGCGCCCGCTTGTATCTGGAGTCGCTCGACGACGCCAAGCCCCACGCTTTCAGCCCGGAGGGAGTGGGATCGTCCCTGTTGTCGCCCGATGGGAGCCGCGTGGCGGCTCGCGGTCCGGATCAGAAGGTCTACCTGTTTCCCGTCGCCGGAGGAGATCCAAAGCTGGTCCCAGGACTGCAGCCGGGCGAATTTCCGACAGCCTGGTCTTCGGATGGCCGTTCCCTGTTTGTGATGGCGCGCGGTCAGATTCCCGCGCAGGTGTTTCGTGTGGATTTGGCCAAGGGCGAAAGAACATTCTGGAAATCCTTCGAACCCGCGGATTCGGCGGGGATTGATACCATCCGTGGGGTTTTGGTTTCCTCCGACAACAAGGCTTACGTTTACGGCTACAGCCGGACATTATCCGACCTGTATATGGTGCAGGGGTTGAAATAGCGACCGGAGGCGCCTGAATTTTCCCTGTGCGCCGGATCACAGCGTCGCCACTCGTTTAAACTGCAATATAGCTGCGACGGAGGCACCATCATGCAGGGTGACAGCAAGGTAATCGAGCAGTTGAACGCGGCTCTTAGTGCTGAGTTAACCGCCATCGTACAGTACATGACGCAGTCCGAAATATGCCAGGGCTGGGGCTACAAACGGCTGGGCGATCTTACCAAGGCGCGAGCCATTGAGGAGATGAAGCATGCCGAAGGGCTCATCGAGCGCATCATTTTTCTCGACGGCATGCCCAACGTCGCTGTCGGGCTGAAGCCCCAATTCGGCAGCAAGGTGCAGGAGCAGATAGAAATCGACCTCAAGGACGAGCAGGACGCGGTGCGTCAGTACAACAAGGCCGCGAAAGTGTGCGCAGCGGCCGGAGACGAAGGCTCGAAAGCCCTGTTCGATCGCATGATCGGGGATGAGGAGCGGCACGCCGACTTCCTGGAAGCTCAGCTACACGCCCTCAAGGAAATGGGGGTTACCAACTACCTCGCGCAGCAATTGGGCGGCGGGAAGTAACCATACCCCTTCCGCCGGGTAAGCTTCCGCAAGTGTCGCTCCGCCCGTGCGGGGATCGAACCAAGCGGGGAAGGCCGCTACCTGGAGACTGGTTCGAGTCCCAACCGGCGCCGGCAAGTAGTTCTGCGCAACGAGCTGCGTAATAAGGCAGGATACACACGCTGGCCACGTCGTAACGCAATGCCAGTCTGCACCCCGCCTCCAGTTCCTCGACCGTCAACGCCGGGTTGAGGAGGGAATGGTCGATCATCTTGGCGATTGCTTCGTAGGAATACGTTTCAGGCACGTGGACTCCTCTTAGTAGCGCTCTCTAGAAGGCATGCTCGTGGGGTCAAAGGCCATGTGTCAAGGGGGGAGCTATTGCCGGAGACTTCGCGGGGTAATCGCATTTCTCGTCGTCATCCAGGAGATGCTCAATTTCGTTTTCCTTCATAGAGATCGCCCAACAACGATCAGGATTTCGTTAATCAGGACTTCGTTCCCGCGTCGAGGGTGCATCGAGGACTTCGCGCACCTTGGCGGTAAGAGCGGCGGGTGTGAATGGCTTCTGCAGGAAGAAAAGCCCTTCGTTGAGCACGCCGTGGTGCACGATTGCGTTCGTGGTGTAACCCGACATGTAGAGGACCTTGATCCCGGGCCAGTGGTGCGCGACACGCTTTGCCAGTTCCGGGCCGTTCAGTTTCGGCATGACCACATCTGTCAGCAACAGATCGCACTTGACTGTATTTTGGATGACGCTTTCCAGTTCTTCAGGTTTCTCTACTGCCTGAACGCTGTATCCGTGGGCGGTGAGGATGTCTACTGCCAGATTTCTGAGGAGCACGTCGTCTTCCAGTAGCAGAATCCTCTCCGAACCGTCCGCGCGGTTGGAACGTTCCACGGTTGATGAGACCTTCTCTACTTCTGCGTCCACGCACGGCAAGTAGATTCTTACCGTCGTGCCATGGTTCAGTTCGCTGTAGACCTCGATGGATCCACCACTTTGTTTCACGATGCCGTACACCATGGGCAAGCCAAGACCAGTACCTTTTCCGGGTTCTTTGGTGGTAAAGAAAGGTTCAAAGATGCGGGTCTGCGTCTCGGGGGCGATGCCGGTGCCGCTGTCGGTCACGGCGAGCAGGACGTAATGCCCCGGAGTAACGTAGTCATGTCTTCGGACATAGCTCACATCCAGTTCGACGTCTTCTGTCTGAATGGTCAGCGTGCCCCCGTTGGGCATGGCATCGCGTGCATTAACCACCAGGTTCATGAGTACCTGCTCTACCTGTCCGGGATCGACCTTCACCGTGCCAAGGTCGGGAGCCAGCACAGTCAGGACCTCGATATCCTCGCCAATCAGACGACGCAACATCTTGTCGACGTTGCGCACGATGTCATTGAGATTCACTCGCCGCGGCTGCAATACCGTCCGGCGGCTGAAGGCGAGCAACTGCCGGGTCAGAGCAGCGGCACGTTCCGCGGCCGCCCTGATCTGTTCGGCTTCGCGATGGACGGGGTCGGTAGGAGCCGTGCGCTCGACCTGCATGGCGCTGTATCCACTGATAATCGTGAGCAGATTGTTGAAATCGTGCGCCACACCGCCGGCCAGGCGCCCCACCGCTTCCATCTTCTGTGCTTGACGGAGCTGCGATTCAAGAGTGCGTCGTTCAGTGATGTCGGTAATGAATCCGACAACGCGAATCACACGGCCCATCGCACCGCGCACCGCGCGCCCCTGCTCCCACAATGTGCGATAGCTACCATCCCTGCGGCGGGCACGATATTCGAATTCGATGGTCCCGCCGGTCGCCACCGCCGAGTGGAGTTTCTCAAGGTACTGAGCACGGTCTTCGGGGTGAATGAGATCGAGCCACGTCCGTGCATCGCCGGAGAGTTCGTCCGCCGAGTATCCGAGCACTTCACGCACACAGCCGCCCAGCATGACGTGGCTCGATTCCGGATCCGACTCGTAGATGATCTGTCCGCTGGCCAGTACGGCATCGTCGTAGCGGCGCTTCCAATCTTCGATCGCGACGCTGGACAGCTTCCGTTCTGTGATGTCCACCAGCGTGCCTTCCAACACTTCGCTGCCGTTGGACGGTTTCTCGATATTGGCATTCAGGACAACCCAGAGTGGCAAGCCATCCTTGCGGCGGAAGCAGAATTCGCGGGGCAGGGGAGTGTCACTGCGCAGCGTGAGGATCCAGTGGTTTCGCTCCTCCGCGCCTCCGAAATACAGCTCGTGCAGTGGAATATGCACCAGTTCCCCGCGTGCGTAGCCGAGCATGTTAGCAAAAGCCGGATTGCAGTTCAGGAGCCTCCCATCGAGCGTGCAACGAAAAACGCCTGCCATGTTCCGTTCGAAGAGAGAGCGGTACTGGTGCTCGGTAGCGTGAAGTGCTTCCATGGTCAGCCGCTGGCGCCGTTGCGTCAGCACCATACGCACATTAAAGAGGATGATCGAGAAAATCAGGCCGAAGAGACCTAGAAGGATCTGCTCCCGCACCACTTCGTGGTACTGCACCAGCAGCATTACCGGAAGAAAAAGGGAAGGCAGGTAAACGAGGATTACGCGGGCGATGTCTGGAATCTGCAGCGACACGCTCTCCGGTTCCTGCGGTTCCCACCAGAGAATGGCCGCCAGCGCAACCAGGCAGAAGGGAATGGACCACGCCAGGTCGTACCATGCGGTTTCGGGTGCATCAGAGATTGACTGTGCACGGTTGCCGATCCAGGTCGAAGCCGCGTAAACGCCCATCGCCATCCCCACCGGCAAGTACAAGCGCCGGATCGTACGGGTCGGAGCGAGAGTGGCGCGCGCCAGCAGTCCTGTCGCCAAGAGAATGTTGCGCCACAGAAGCAGCCGGTCTTCCACCGGGCTCACCACCTTCTCCCCGTGGATGAGCAGGGGAATGTAAATGACGAACAGGTAGATGATGAGGATCAACCCCAGGATCTGTACCGCGTCCAGGGTCCATTCCCAATTGATCGTTTCTCTGAAGTCGTCGTCAGACAGAAACACCGCGACAAACAGAGGCGCGGCAGACAGGAAGAAGAGAAGGAGTGGGCCAATGCTGATGGTGGTTCGCCCTAAATAATAGGACTCATAGATGTGGAGGCACCCACCCAATGACCATGAACCGAAAGCAGTTCCCGCAAGGAACCAAAATGGCCGCGCGATTCCGTGAGACCGGCGGCTGGTAAGAAAACAGGCAACCGTCGTGAGCAGCGCAGAAGCGATCTGGAATATGGACGACCAGATGCCTATGGACGGCGAATGTCCGAAAGCGGCGAGGAGGGCAATGTGCGCGGCCAGCAACAAAACGGCAGCAAAGGCTAACCGGGGGAAGCGCAAACCGGGTGAGGCGAGCAGTGGACGACTGGAATCGAGACTCATTGTCGGCCGCCGGAAAATGTGGTCTGGCGGACTCTATTGCCCGGGGAACGTGCCCCCCTTTTCAGAACATGCGATTATACACACGCCAGAACAGGCCTACGACGGTTCATTTAATGGTGTCCTCTTTATCAAAACAGCCCTTGGCGGAGCCTCTGCGGCACTCAGAACGACCGGTCAACCATCGGTAGACAAAGCATTTGCCACGTCCTATATTTCCAACGGCATCACTGGAACTCGGGGCTACACGGTTATCTCGTGCGGCAAAAGATGTCCCGAGAACCACGTGTGCCGCGAAACACTTCTATTACTAACGGAGTTTTTCATGAACCCATGGAAGCGAGGCTCATTGAAGTTAGGATTGTGTGTCTCCGTCTTGGCACTGCTGACCGCCTCATCTTTCGCGCAAGCGCCTGCCAGTACGCCCGCCCCCGACTGGAAGGCTGTCGTGCAGAGCCGCCTAGCCCTGTACGGTCATAGAAACTGGATTGTGGTCGCAGATTCGGCCTTTCCCGCCTATGCCAACCCGGGGATTGAAACGATTGTCGTCAACGACGACATGGCGTCGGTGCTTCGCTATGTCACGGGCGCGATTGCTTCGTCGCGCCACGTGCGCGCCTCGGTCTTTGTGGATCAGGAACTTTATTTCGTTGACGCGCGCGACTACCCGGGACTATCGGAACTGAGAAAGCAAATGACGGAGCTCTTTGCCAAGAACCCGACCTTTACTGCTCCCCACGCCGAAATGATCGCCAAAGTCGACGAAGCCGGTAAGACGTTCCAAGTCCTGTTCATTAAGACTACGGAAACAATTCCTTACACCACGGTTTTCATGCGCCTGGATTGCGGCTATCTGAGCGACGAAGGAGAGCGGAAGATCAGAACTGCCATGTCCGCCGCGATCAAGCCGCAGCCCAAATAGCGACCGGTTCCGGCAAACCCGGGCTGCTTCGGTCAACTCCGGTTGATGCCCCCGGGCGTGATCTGACCAACGCCTCGCCGTGTCATCCCTGATACAGTGTTCACTCTCACACACACTCGTACCTCGCGCGCTCTCTCGTGAAACCCTTTCCCGCTTTGGTGCACCTCGTTTGGTCCGTCGCATGCTTTTAATTTGCACAGCCGGGTCCGGGTTTATAGTTCACTGTCCTGGCTTGAGGCACTATGCAACGAGCTTCTCTCGTGCCGGCGCGTGCGGCAGTCGCAACCGGGCTGGCCTTCGTGGTTGTACTGGGAATGCTGGTGATATGGCGTGCTTCGCGGGCGATTCGTTCGGCAGCAGAAGATGTACGCGCCGAGAACGAGTTCCGCTTCGTCCAGCGACCTCTAACACCGGCGCCCAATGCCGGATTCGAACCCGTCAGCTCTCCTGAGATTTTTCTCGATGCCGCCCGCTTCCAGGATCATCTTTATGTTGCCGGTCCTGCCGGGCTGCTGGAGTATGACCTGGGCGGTTCTCTTGTCCATCAATATAGTGTCGGCGGTGAGCTTACCGGATCGCCGCTCATTGCGCTGGCTCCCGCAGTTCTTGCCGATTCGCGGGAGCCCGAACTCACAATTGCGACCGCCTCCGACGGTCTCCTGGCCTTCAACGGCCGCGCCTTTCGCCAGATTTTGCCGGCCAGCCCCGACGCCCGCGCCATCACCGCCATCCTGCCCGCTCCTTCGGGACATCTTCTGTTTGGAACCAGGAAGCGTGGCGTCCTGGTCTACGACGGGAAGCAGATCACCGTGCTCCATCCCACGCTGGATGCGCTCTATGTGACTGCCCTTGCGGGCAACGAATCCGATTTGTGGGTGGGCACGCTGAATCGCGGCGTGCTGCACTTTCACGCCGGCCAGACTGACAGCTTTGCCGAGGCTCAGGGGCTGCCCGATTCTCAAGTGCAATCGCTGGCGATTTCCGGCGACATGACCTACGTTGGCACGGCGACCGGCGTGGCGGTTTTCTCCGCCGGACGTTTTTCCCGCGTCCTGGCTCCGGGAGTGCTGGCCACCGCTTTGCTAGCCACACCTACCGAGCTCTATGTCGGATCGGAAGACCAGGGCGTGATGGTGATTCCACTCGAAGGCCGCCATCCGAATCCGAACGTTGATCCGAGTTTAGGGCCAGGGCCAGGACGAGGACCGCAACTGGCGGAAGTCCGCCAACTGTTCACCTCGGGAGACACGGTGTTTGCCGTCGTCCGCGACGGGCTCTACCGCATGAACCCGCGTGGACTGGGCTGGCGGCGTTCGCTTGAGCCGGGCACGGCCGCGTTGACCGACCGCAATATCTCTGCGCTGGCGGCGGACGCGAGCGGGCGCCTGTGGGTCGGCTATTTTGATCGCGGCCTCGATCTTCTTGCCTCCGGCGGCAGCCGCGCCAGCCACGTGGAAGACGAACACGTGTTCTGCGTGAATCGCATCTTCCCCGACGCGAAGACCGGCATCATTGACGTCGCCACGGCCAACGGGTTGGTTCGCTTCGACGGCTCAGGCAGCGAACAGCAGGTTCTGACTCGCGCGGACGGCCTCATCGCCGATCACGTTACCGACGTTGTGGCCTACCGCGACGGCCTGGCACTCGCCACTCCCGCGGGCCTTACCTTCCTCGACGCCAGCGGTGCGCGCAGCATGTATGCCTTCCACGGGCTGGTGAACAACCACGTCTACGCGCTCGGCGTTTCCGGCGACGAACTCATGGCCGGCACGCTCGGTGGCCTGTCGCTGTTGAATCGAGGCGACGTGACCGCGAATTACACCACCACCACTTCCAATCTCAAGCATAACTGGATCACCGCCGTCGTTCCGCTCGGCTCGGAGTGGATGGTGGGCACTTATGGCGCGGGCATTCTCGGTCTGGACCGCTCCGGACGCTTTCATTCCTACGAGACTGGTTCCGGTGCGTTCGAAGTCAATCCCAACGCCATGCTCGTGACCACCGGCTATGTGTTGGCTGGAACGCTGGGGGAAGGCCTCTATCTCTACGACCGGAAATCGGCGCGCTGGTCGGTGATCCGCGACGGCCTGCCGTCGCTGAACGTGACCGCTCTCGCAGCCGGCAACGGCTACATCTACATCGGTACAGATAACGGTCTGGTCCGCATACCAGAGCAGAAGCTGCACTCATGAAAAACCTGTTCGTTTCCGCTCTCATCGCTCTACTCGCCGCGCCGCCGCTTTTTGGCGACGCCGGAGTCCTGATCCCGCGCGACAAGCAGCAGCCCAATGCCGCGATCCTCTCGCTGGAGGAAATGGAAATTACCATCCGCATCGACAACGGGGATGCGCGCGTCTTTGTGCGCCAGGTATTTGCCAATCACACCGGCGCCATTGAAGAAGGGAACTACATTTTTGCCCTCCCCAGTCACGCCACGATTTCCGATTTCGCCACATGGGATGGCCCGGTGCGCCTGCCAGCCGTGATCCTCGAACGCAAGCGCGCCGAAGAGCTCTATAACCAGCTCAAGCAGCAGGCCATTGACCCCGGACTTCTGCAGATGGGCGAACGTGGCCCCGAGGAAGCCCGGCGCTCTTCTGTCTTCAGCGCGCGCATTGTTCCGATTCCGGCTTTCGGCACGAAACGGCTGGAGATCGAGTATCACGAGTCCATCCCGGTCGAAAACCTCAAGTCGTATTTCGCAATCCCGTTGCGGCCGGACGCGTATCAGGCGCAGGCCGCAGGCCATTTCCGGATCAACTTCGAATTGCACACGGCGCACGCGATCCGCAACTTTCAGGCTCCGGCCAAAACCTTTCCGCTGCAGCTCGACCAGAACACACCTCACCTGGTCCAAGGCCACTTCGAAGGACAGAACGTCAATCTTGGCGAAGACTTTGTCGTGACCTACGACCTCGATCCCGCCGACTCGGACACGCTGCAGTTGTTGACTTACAGAAATCCAGTAAGCGGCCAGCCGTCGCCGACGGAGACCGCGCCCGTCCGCAGCGTGAACGAACCGGGGTTTTTCGAGGCTGAAGCGCTGCTGGGCTTCGGCAATGCGCCCGCTCCTTCTGGAACCGCATCCGGCGGCGTCCCCAAAACCGTGATCGTGCTGTTCGATACGTCGCTGTCCATGCAATGGGAGAAGCTCGAGCGAAGCTACCAGGCTCTCGAGACCCTGCTGCACACGCTGCGCCCCGCCGATCACTTCGGGCTGGTGCTATTCAACACGGAAACGCAGGTTGTGCCAGTAACTCTAGCGGATGCGAGCGGGATTCAACACGCGATTGAGGCGGTCCGCTCCAGCCGCCTGCGCGGCGGTACCGATCTGCAACGCGCCCTCAAGACCGGACTGGAGCAGGCCTCCGCGCCCGGCGCAACCAATACCTACCTGGTCATCCTGAGTGATGGCGGAGCGACTCGCGGTCCCATCCAGAATGGCAAACTGGCGGCGTGGTATGCCTCAGCGTGGGGTCAACTCCCCGATACGCAACGCCCCCGCACCTACATCCTCGCTGTCGGTGACGACGCCAACCTGCCGCTGTTCCGTATGCTCGCCCATCAGGACGGCCTGATGGAACAAGTCCTCTCCACCGAGCCGATGGAATTCAAGCTGAATTCATTTCTCTCGAAGATCGGCCGCAGCCCCATCGGTCAACTCGGTCTTTCCATTACTCCGGATGCGGCGGTGGACACGGTTTATCCGCTGCAGGCCGCAACCTTCTCGGGATCGCTGGCTTCCTGGGTCGGCCGCTATCAGAAGCCGCAGGACAACGTGAGTTTCACCGTCCACGGCGTGCGTGACGGTGCTGCGCTTCAAATGACGGGAAAAACCAGCCTGCCGCGGGAATTGCTCGACCATCCGCAGTTGCCGCGTCTGTGGGCGCGCGCCCGCGTGGACGCGCTGCTCGAAAAAATCGAGCGCGACGGCGAAGACCAGGCCACGGTCGACGAAATCATCCGCCTTGCCCGTCAATACAAATTTGTAACTCCCTACACATCGTTTCTGGCTGTACCGCGGGCCCTGTTGCGGCCTCGTGTAATCCGGCCGGGCGATCCGGTTCTGCGGGTCAAGACCGACGAATCCATCGTCTCCGTCATCGCCCTGTTTCCCTTCGGTTTGGTACAGCCGCTACGCTATCTCTCCGCGGAAGATATTTGGCAGACGCGTTTCCTTGCGCCCACCGACATGCAGGATGGAACCTACACCGTGCGCCTCATTCTTCGCGATCAAGTGGGGCACACCTACCGCGAGGCTAAGACCTTCGTGATCGCCAGCAAGCCCCCGGTCGTGCAGGTAAGACTCGATCGCAAGCGCTTTCAGCGCGGTCAAACCATCGATCTCAAGGTCAGCGCATCCGAGACCACGCGCACGCTGGTGGCGCGAATGGAAGGGGCAGTGCCGGTCGTCTTGCGCTGGGACGCGAGAGCCGCGGCCAATACCGGCGTCCTGACAATTCCCGAGCAAACCATCCCCGGCACCTACAAGTTGACCGTAACTGCCGAGGACATCGCCCACAATATCGGTACGCAGGAGGTGCAGATTGAAGTACTTCCTTGATTTCCCGTCCCGGCGCATGCGCTGGCTCGCCCTGGCGGTCTTCGTCGCGGCCATCGGCGCCGTCTCTGCCCTCGGCGAACTGCCCAGGTGGATTCGCAACATCGAGGCGAGCAGTGCCGTCGAAGCTGCCTTCTTTCGCATGATGTCGTTGCCCGATGGCGACGTTCTGTTTCGCCGGCCTCCGCGCGAGACCCGCCCGGCGCTAGCCGACCTGATCAAAGCTCAGCCGCACAGCGCCGATCTGTATTCGCTGCGTGCGCTCGAAGATGAACAGCAGCTCGATTTCACGGCTGCCGAGTCGGATTGGAAAGCCTACGGCGAAAACTCTTCCGACAAGGTTAGCGCCCAACTCGCGCTCGCTGATTTCTACCATCTCCGTCTGCGCCCGGCCGACGAGATTAAAACTCTATCGCTGGTTGCGAACGCGCCGCCGATCGCGGCCGAAAAGCTCACCTCGACGGCGCAGCAGCGCTCCTGGCAGGCGTTTGAACGCATCTTTGGAGTCATCGAAGCCCAGGGATTGCCCAAGGACGTCTCCATCGCGCAATATCGCGCCTGGATCAACCGCTATCCCGATGAGCCCTCGCTCTACGCGCGCTTTCTGCAATTCCTGGTTGCGGAGAAGGAATATGCCGTCGCCGGACAACTCATTGCCGGCTACCGCAAGCAGTTTCCCAATGACCAGATTTTTCCGGTGAAAGCGAACGCCATGGTGGAATATCGCCGGGGCTCGGTTCGTGAAGGGTTAGCGGTCTATGAACAGAGCTTTCAACCGCTTTGGGATCCGCAGCTGGTGAAAAGTTATTTCGATCTCCTGCGCGACACGCAGAACCTGCGCAAGTTTCGCGACGATGCACATGCCGCCCTGGTCGCCAATCCAGAAGACCTGAACGCCACGGCGCGCACCTTTTATTACTACCAGCAGCAGGGCAAGACCGATGCGGCGCAGCAGGCCATCAGCGAGTTCCGTCTGCACAAGGAAGCCAGCAAATCGCCATGGACGTCGCAGGAGCTTTACGTCTGCGCACGTCTGCTGGAGGATATCCACGCTTACCCCGAGTCGGCCCGCTATTACTTCGCGCTCTACAGCAGCAGCGGCATGCCCGACGCGCAGGAGAAGGCGATTGCCGGCCTCACCAGTCTTTTGCTCACCGGCCCCGAGACTTCGATTCGTCTCGGTTCCGGCGAACTCTCCATGTACCGCGACATCGCCACCATGGATCAGGGGCCCGGCTATCTGAACGGGATTCTTTCCCTGATCCTGAACACGACGCAGCCTGCCCAACAATATTCCGACGAAGAACAGCGCGCGGTGCCTTACTTCCACCGCTCGCACGCCGCGGAGTTGCTGGCATTGTTGGACGCGAAATTTCCGAAGTCCGCGGAGCGTCCTGTTCTGCACGCACAACTGCTTGAGTTTTATGCCAACGCGGGCGAGAGCGACGCCGTGATCCAAGGCGGACGCGAATTTCTGGCGAATTTTCCCGGCGCTTCCGAACGCACTGCCGTGGCGTTGCTGATGGCTGATGCCTACGCGCGCAAGGCTGACACGCAAAATGAGTTCGCGATTTACGATGCCGTTCTCAAGGAACTTGCCTCCAAAGCGCAGAGTGTGCCGCTCGGTTCAGCCGAGGGATCGGAATACAACTACGCCGCTCCTTCGTCATACGCCGGCGAGGCGAACTCTGCCGAAGCGGAAGGTGAGGAGGGCGGAGAAGAGCAAGGCGAGTCTCCGGAACAGAATGCCGCGCCCCGGCGGAAAGTCAGCCAGTCCTTTCAGTTGGGTGCGACAACGTCGCCCACACGGCAGGCGGGCGCGCGCTCGCCCGAATACGCTCGTGTCCTGGAGCGCTACCTCGCGCGCCTGGTGCAGATGAAGCAGATTCCGCCTGCGCTGGCAGTACTCAGCCGCGAGATCGAGCGCAATCCCGATGACCCCGGCCTCTACGAACGCATGGCCGTGTTTCTCGATCAGAACCGGCTGGGGAGCCAGCAGGAGGAAATCTATCGCCGCGCCATTGCCCGTTTTCCCGATAAGTCTTGGTACGACAAGCTGGCGCGTTTCTACCTGCGCTACAAGAGAGATTCGGAATTCGCGCAGTTGACTCGCGACGCGGTGAAGAGCTTTGAGGGGAACGAACTTGAGCAATATTTCAGCCATGTGGTTGGCGGCTCTCCCGCGCTGTACCTGAGCCTGAACCAGTACGCTCATCAACGCTTCCCGCACAATCCAGTTTTTGTCCGCAACCTTCTTTCTGCCTACCTGTCACCGCAGACGCGCGATCTGGCGGCCTGGGAGGCTTTGCTGCGCCAGCACTGGTTTGAAGATGCCGCGCTGCGCAACCAGTTCTTCGAATTCCTTTCAAGCCGGGGCACGCTGGAAGCTGAACTCAACGCCCTGCGCCAGATTGCGCCCGACGCCGCTAGTTGGGAGAAGAATCCTGCTGCTGCCGACTTCCTCGCCTACGCCAACCTGTGGCGCTCGCACTTCGAAGAAAGCGCGCCCATGCTGAAGTCGCTCGCCGCGCAGTATCCGGCGGAAGCCGAGATCGCCAATACCACGTCTTCCGTGTATCGTTCCCTCGCCTACTTCGAGCCTGCCGACACCGCGATCGCCGCGAAGATCGAAGACAACCTCCTTCAGGCCGACCCCGGCGATACCGCGATCATCGCCCGTATCGGCGACATCTACGCCGACCGGGAACTGTTTGCGCAAGCTGCTCCCTACTGGGAGCGCATTCCAGCGGTCGCTCCCGGCCAGGCTGGCGGATACCTGGAAGCGGCCACGATCTATTGGGACTATTTCGATTTCGACAATGCCATGCGGCTGCTGGGCAAAGGCCGTGATCGCCTGGGCAATTCAAACCTTTACTCTTACGAAGCGGGTGCAATCTATGAAAACCAGCGCGATTATCCCCGCGCTATCGGCGAGTACGTGAAAGGAGCCTTGGACGCTCCGGAATCGTCGGCGGAGTCCCGCCTGCTGCAGTTGGCGCGCCGTCCCAAGTTCCGCGACCTGGTGGATCAGAGCACCGCAAAAATCGCCACGCCGCCCAATCCCTTCATGCCCGCGGTGTACCTGCGAGTGAAGGTCCTGGAGGCGCAGGAGCGCAAACCGGAGATGGAGTCTTTCCTCGATTCCATTGTGAGCGGCACAACCTCCATCGAGCAGGCTGAGGAGATCGAAACTCTGGCGCAGCAGAAGTCACTCGAAGCAGTGCGCCAGCATGCTCTCGAAAAGCAGGCCGCGCTGACCACGGACCCGGTCACTCGTCTGCAACTGCGTTATGCCTTGATCCAGCTGTACGAGAGCCGCAAAGACTTCGCGGCGGCGCAGAAGAACGTCGAAGCGCTCTACCACGAGAATCCGAAGATTCTCGGCGTGGTTCGCTCCACGGTTGACTTTTACTGGCGCATGAAGATGCAGCCACAAGCTATTTCTGTCCTGCTGCAGGCCGCGAAGGATGCATATCCGGCTCTCAGCACGCAATTCACCTACGAAGCCGCGCGGAAATCCACCGATGCAAAACAGTTTCAGCAGGCGCGCGACCTCCTTGCCGGGCTGTTGAAAGACTCTCCCTACAACGACGAATACCTGGCCGCCATGGCCGACACCTACGCTCAAGCTGGCGACGACCACGGTCTCGAACAGTTCTATCTCGAAAAGATCGCGCTGTTTCGCAACGCGCCGCTTCCGGCCGACATGCGCAAGGCGCAGATCGCGGCCTTGCGCCGCGGTCTCATTCCTGCACTCACCCGCATGAATAACTATTCAGGGGCAGTGGATCAGTACATCGAGCTCATCAACAACTATCCCGAGGACGATGCGCTGGTCACCGAGGCCGCCTTGTATGCCCTTCGCTACCAGCGCCAGCAGCAGCTCGTTGGTTTCTACGCCAAGACCGTGGCCCAGTCTCCCCGCGACTATCGCTGGTCTATGGTGCTGGCGCGCACGCAGACGAATCTTGAAGACTATCCGGCTGCCATCGACACCTACGCCAAATCGATCGCCATCCGGCCCGACCGCGCCGACCTCTACACCGCGCGCGCCGGGTTGGAAGAACGCCTGCTGCGTTTTGACGAAGCCGCCGCCGACTACGAGCACATTTATCAGCTGGCTTACAAAGATCCGCAATGGATGGAAAAAATCGCAGCCGTTCGCGCCCGGCAGGGCAAGATCAAGGAAGTGGTCGCAGCGCTTCAGGTTGCGCTGATCGACGGCCGCCCAGAGAATGCGGGCAATTACTTCGAAGTGGCGCGGCGTCTGGAGAGCTGGGGAATGCTTGAGCAGGCGCGCACTTTCGCCGAGCAGGGCGTATCGAAGGCAGGCGCCGATCTGCTGGCGAACAATGAGCAGCATGCCGGCGCGAGGGTCTATGTCCGCATCATGTCTCGTTTGCGCCAGCACGAACAGGCCTACGCCACTCTGCAGAAGGCCCTGGAAGAATCCGCTGCGAACCTCCCCGTCCTCAAAGAGCAGGTGGAGAAGACGGGGTTCGTCGGACTAACCGACGCGCAATGGCGCGAGAACGTGCGGCGCAACCGCATTGAGACCGCGCGCACCGGCATGATGGGCGCTCTCGAGGAAATGGGGAGCACAGTCAACGCCTACTTCACTCCAGAGGAGCGGCTGGCCTTTGGCAACTTCGCGGAGTCCCGCTACAACGCCATCGCTCTGGGCAGCCAGGGACAGCACAACGGGATCACTCTGGACGATTTGGAGAAGTTTGCGATTCCGTTGGCGGAGAGCGCAGCTCTGGCCAATCAGGAAGCTCGTTGGCGTTTCGAGCTGATGATGCGGCAAGCCAGGTTGTCAAATTCCTATCCCAATACCCAACCGTTCATCGAACTTCAGAGGCGGCGCGGCCGCTTCGCCGAACTTGGTCCGCAGATGGAGCAATTCGCAGGTGCAGTGCAGCCGATACAACGATCCGCGCCCTTACTCGCGGCGGCCGATGCCTACCGCTCCGCCGGCGACGAGGCGAACGAATTGCGCGTGCTCTCGACCGTTTTTTCTGGATACAACCTGGATGCCAACCGGCTACAGCGGTTTTTTCAGTTGCTGCTGGCGCGGCAGCCGGAGGAACTCGTGCACATCGCGGCGACTTGGCCTATGCCATCGGGTGAGCAGGCTGCCAACTACGCGGTCGCTCACGGCAGTGCCGCACTTTCCCACGCCGTAGTGGAGCGCCGCGGCAAAGCTCGCCCGCCGGTCTGGAGCAAGGCTTACAACGCTCTGGTTGGACTTTACTTCTCGGAGCCGACGCCCGAGGTCAACAATGCCTTCCTCGCTGCTCTCGGCGACGATCCGATCAGCGCGCGCCTCGCCCGGCCGGTTGATCGCACCCAGCGGTTGGCGGGAAACATCTGGTTCTACTATGGCTCGCGTTACGGCGAATACCTGGGCACCTCGAAGCAGGGCAACCCGGAAGATTTCCTTCCAGCGGTTCTCGAAGAGAGCCCTGCGAGCGCCACTGGATACCTGACTCTTGCCGACTACTATGTGGGCTCCGGTGATACGAAGCGCGCCATTGACGACTACAACCACACGCTCGAACTTGCTCCCGGCCGTCCCGATGTTTACGACAGTCTGGCTCTGGCGTACTACAAGCAGGGCGATCGTGCCGCCGCGCTGGCGCAATGGAAGCAGGCTTTCGCCGTGCTTTCCGCGCAGCTTAACGGTGCGCACGCTCCGGAAGGTTTCTGGAGAGAGTTCGGGCGCACCTGCGATCAGCTCCACGCCCACCATCTGTTTGCGGAACTGAAACCCGACGCCGACGCGATCGTCCGCACCTATCTCCGCCGCAATGGCACGTGGCTCTCGAATGCCGTGCTTCATTCTGTCTATGCCGCTCTGGGAGATCCCGCGGCCGCTACTGCCTGGCTTCTGGATGTTTCTTCGTCCGCACCAGAGCCGGCGCGCATTCTGGCCGATGTTGCCGACGCTTCCTGGATTCCGCTGGCGCAGCGCGCCCCCATTTACCAAAGCATTATCGAGTCGAAGGAAAGTGCGGTCACGAAATTGAACGGTCTCGAGCGGCAATACGCCGAACAGGACCTTGATTCCTGGCGGGTGCGCTGGGTCCAGTACCTGGTCCGCACCAGGCAGTACGCGCCGGCAGCGGCTGCGATCGCCGCTCTTCCCCAGGAAACTCGCACCGCGCAGGCGGCCACGCTGGTTCCGCTGGAACTGCAGGTCGCGGCGCAGCTGGGAACGTTGGATGCAAAGCTCGCCGCCTACCGGTCGGAGCCGGATAGCGCGCCCACCCCGGAAATCCTGCGCAGCGCGGCGCGCCGGCTGCTGGAAGCCGGCGACAAACAATCCGCGCGCAAGATTCTCGAACTTGTTTTTGCCCGCGAGATCGAAGAACACCGGCTGGTTGCAGCCAACTTCCTCGGACTCGCCGAAATCCGCCTTGCTTCCGGCGATACCACGGGAGCCCTCGATCTGCTCCATCGTCTTGTTGTCGCGGTCGGAAATCCGTTCGAGAATCTCGATCCTGC
>Ga0209039_10001742_pt1 | contig 19668 bp, 20 predicted proteins | sample BogFormECP12_OM1_FD_188238 | JGI IMG/M metagenome (GOLD analysis project Ga0209039, IMG submission 188238) | Bog forest soil microbial communities from Calvert Island, British Columbia, Canada - ECP12_OM1 (SPAdes) (version 2) | ecosystem: Environmental > Aquatic > Freshwater > Wetlands > Bog ...
CGCTCGATACCGGCGTTCCCCGCGCACGACCTTGCCGGCGGCTTTCCTCGATGATGCTGTGCGCGCCGTGCGCTGGGGATCTCCCGAGCCGCCTAGCTGCTGCCGCCTTCGACGGCGTGGCCTTCGGCGCGCCAGCGCAGCATCCCCCCCGGCCGTGCGCTCCTTCACTGCCGCGCGTAGTGGCGCAGCTTGTTCTGGTCGAGCCTGACGCCGAGGCCGGGGCCGGCGGGCAGGTGGATCCGGAAGTCGGCGAAGCGCAGCGGCTGCTCGACCAAATCGTCGACGAGGATCTGCGGGCCGAAATGCTCGCAGCCCCAGGCGAGCTCGCGCAACCCGGCAAAGACCTGCAGATGCGCCGCGGCGCCGATCGAGCTCTCCAGCAGGCAACCACCGTAGAGGCCGATCCCGGCCGCCTCGGCCACCGCCGCGACATCGCGCGTGGCGAGCAGCCCGCCATGCTTGACGAGCTTGAGCGAGACGACATCGGCCGCCCCGGCGCGCGCAACGTCCAGCATGTCATGCGCGGAGAACACGGCCTCATCGGCCATCAAGGGCATGGTCGAGCGAGCGCGCAGCCGAGCCATGCCGGCGAGGTTCCAGGCCGGCAATGGCTGCTCCACCAGCCTTACGCCGAGCTCGGCCAATACCGGGAGGCAACGTTGCGCTGTCGTCTCGTCCCAGGCCTGATTGGCGTCGACGATCAGGCCGGAGCGCCCGGCGAGCGCGCCGGCGAGGCGGCGCAGGCGGGCGAGGTCGGCCTCCGGCGACCGGGCGCCGATCTTCACCTTGAACGTGTCGTGGAGACGCGCGGCGAGTTTCTTCTCCGCCTCCTCGATCTCCTGGACGGGATCGCCGGAAGCGAGAGTCCACAGCACCGGTATGCTCTCGCGTACGGCACCGCCAAGAAGCTGCACGGCGGGAACACCGAGCGTCTTGCCGACCGCGTCGAACAATGCGCTCTCAATCGCGGCCTTGGCGGCGTTGTTGCGCTTTGCCGCCGCGTCCATGCGGATGCGGGCCGCCTCGAACCGGTCCGCCGGGGCTCCAATCAACACGGGTGCCAAATAGGCGTCGATCGTAGCCTTGATGCTCTCGACGCTCTCCTCGCTCCAGCGCGGGCCGCCCAATGTTGCGGCTTCGCCGACGCCCTCCGCGCCGTTGGCCAAGCGCAGCTCGACAATGACGTAACTCTGTGCCGTGACGGAGAGCGAGGAGAGCTCGTGCCGGCGCACCGTTGGCACGTCCACAATGGTGCTGCGGATCGAGGCGATGGCGAAATCGCGCTGCAAACCGGCCGGGACCAATGGAAGAGAGACGGGCACGAGTGGCGCCGGCGGAACTCAGGCCGCCTCGGCGTGCGCCCGCGTCACCACCGTGTTTGGTGCATTGGCGCGCTCACGATGCAGGACGAAGTCGAAGGTGATCTCGGCGAACGGCGCATTCAGGCCGCGCGCCCGCACTTCCGCCGGGTCGGCGGAGCGGCGCACATCCGGGATCAGGCCATCGCGCGTAGCAAAGGCGAAGTCGTCGTGCAGGTATTCGTCGCCATCGATGTTGATCTGCGTCGTCAGCTTCCGATAGCCCGGTGCGCTGACAAAGAAGTGGATGTGAGCCGGGCGCCGCCCGTGCCGGCCGAGCCGATCGAGCAGCTTCTGTGTCGGACCGTTCGGCGGGCAGGCATAGCCCGCGGGCAGGATCGAGCGGAAGCGGTAGCGGCCCCCGGCATCGGTCTCGATGCGGCGGCGGAGATTGTATTTCGGCTGCGACGGGTCGAAGAAGGAATAGCCGCCGAGCGGGTTGGCGTGCCAGACATCGACGACCGTGCCGGATACCGGCTTGCCGTTTACGTCGCGCACCTGGCCGTCCATAAACAGAACCTCGCCCTCTTCGCTCCCGTCGTCGAGCCGTGCTTCCCCCTTCGAGAGCGGCGCTCCCGCGACGTAGAGCGGACCCTCGATCGTGCGCGGCGTGCCCCCCTCGATCTCGGCCTTGCGCTCCGCTGCGTCCGTACGAAGGTCGAGAAAGGTCTCGAGGCCGAGGCCGGGCACCAGCAGGCCGACCTCGTTCAACTGGCCGAGCTCGGTCAGGTAACTCATCGCCGACCAGAACTCGTCCGGCTGGATGTCGAACTCGTCGATCATCTTGAACAGGTCCGACACGACGCGGTGGACGATGCGCTTCAAGCGAGCGTCGCCCTTGTCGTTCCCGAGACCGCTGACTTTGGTCAGCAGGCCCTGTACTTCGCGGGTCTCAAGCAAATTGCTCATCGACTTTTCCTCCGGGGTAGGCGTGGTAAATTTCTCAACCGAGGTCTCCGCCCGCCACTGGCAAAGTCGCGCCCGTGATGTACGAAGCCTCGTCGGGAGCGCACATCAGGCGGTTCCGCGGCTTCGGGCATTCCAGTTCTGTTCGAGGTTGGAGATCAGCTCGGTGCTGAAGCAGCAGTATGCCTGCTCGCGAGCATAAACCGAACAATACTGCCGAAATGTATCGAGCGGCTCGAGTCCCATACGGAGCGCACGGCGATTGGCGATAAAGCCAGCCGGTCCGGAGCTCAGGACATCCTCGCAGATTCGATCAATGGCCAGATCCATTTCATTCGCTGCAGCGATCTCGTCGCAAACGAGCCGGCCCTCGGCGCTTTCGCAGAAAAGCTCCAGTCCATGTTGGATTGCTTGGCGGGCGATGCGCACCCCGGTGAAGCGAGGGAGTCGAAGGTTTGCGAGCCCCGGAATAATGCCCTCCTTCCGTGCGGGCAGTGTCAGCTTGGTGCCGGCCGACGCCAGGATATAGTCCATGCAGAGCAAGATCTGACAGTGTCCACCGATCGCGAACGTATCCACCGCCGCGATCCAAGGCTTTTCAAAGCCACGCCCATGCAAATCATCGGGCACGGTGTCATCAGACGCGATACCACGCAGCAGCTTGTGCACGTAGCCCAATTCCCGCGTCATGAACCACAAGAAAGGGATCTTTCCGTGATAGAGGCGTGTCAGGTTTATCCCAGCGCCAAAGACCGGCCTGCCCGAGTATTTACCTTTGTGCGCTAAATCACCGCGCAATACTGCGACGCCGCTGGCTCGATCGAGCGTCGCGACATCGACCGCCAGCTCCGTGCTGTCGAGGGTTGTGTCGTCTTCGGCATTTAGAAAACGCGGGTTGGCCGTGGTGAGAAGAACGGCTTTTCCCCTGCGCTCGACGCGGGCCGCGCCAAGATCGAGCTTGCCCGAAGCCTGAAACTTTGCGGGAGATCCCCGGTTTCGGCGCGCGGCAACAGCATCGCATGACAAAGGTGGACGCCCAAGTCTGGCTCGGCGAGGACGTGCGAAAGAAAAATGCCTTGGTCGATCTCGAGCCCATCCTTCTCCCCCTGCTTCAGGTTCGATTCCGTGGCGAGCCGCGCTGCAGACGGCACAAGGCCAGGAAAAGCATCGGCTGCAGCCGCCACGAGTCGGTCGACCCGGACAAAACGGGAGCGTTGCGCAGTGAGGCTGTCATACAATTGATGGGTATAGGCGTTGAGAAACCGCTCGCGAGACTCCCGACCCGCGGTCAAGAGCGTCTGAGCAGCGGCCCTTTCCACATCCGATCGGGAGGACTTGACTGGAAGCGCCGACAATAGCCGGTACGTCTGCTCCCAATAAGAAATGTATCGATCGAGATCCCGGCCAAAGTCATCGGTCACATGCGGTTGGATCGCGGCCCAGCTCGATACAGATGACTCCGGCAGCCCGGAGGCGACGAGGGAACTAACCTCAGGTTCCACGACTATTCCTCGCCCGCCATTAGCCGAGGCCCTTTCTGTTGCTGATCCCACCGTTTTCCTCTGGTGGGCGTGGTGAATTTCTCAACCGAGGTCTCCACCCGCTACCGGCAAGGTCACGCCGGTGATGTACGAAGCCTCGTCGGACGCCAGAAACAGGATCGCTGCCGCCTGCTCCTCGGTCGTGCCGTAGCGTTTCATCAGGCTCGACGAGGTCGTCTGATCCACGACCTCGCGGTACCATTCCCTCTCCTGAGAAGTCGGCTCCACGGCGTTGCGCGGGACGCGCCGCGCCGGGGCCTCGGTGCCGCCGGGTGCGACGCCGCAGACGCGAATGCCGTGCGCTGCGTATTCCATGGCGAGAGACGCGGTGATGGCGTTGACGCCGCCCTTTGCCGCTGCGTAGGGCAGGCGGTTGACGCCGCGCGTCGCAACGGAAGACACGTTGATTATGACGCCGGCCCTGCGCTCCAGCATTCCCGGCAGCACCGCGCGGCAGCACCAGAGCGTCGGGAAGAGCGAGCGGCGGATCTCCGCCTCGATCTGCGCCTCCCCGTACTGCGCGTAGGGTTTCGCCCAGATCGTGCCGCCGACGTTGTTGACCAGGATGTCGATATGGCCGAGGCGTTCCCGTGCACCATCGATCGCGGCACTGGCGCCGGCAAAAGTCTCGAGATCGGCGATGATCGCGATCGCTTCGGCGCCGGCAGCCTCGGCCTCGTGCCGGACTTCCTCGACCAGCGGCGAGCGATCGATCAGCGCGAGCCTGCCGCCTTCGCGCGCGATGTGGAGTGCCACGGTCCGGCCGATGCCCTGCGCCGCGCCGGTGACGACGGCGACCTTGCCGGCAAAGCGTGCCGGAAAAATCATCGCGGTCCTCCCTCCATCGCGCCCGGTTCTGCTCAGATCGGGGTAGCAAGCAGCGTCTGGACGCGCGATGTGTCATAGATCACGCGCTTGGACGCGTAGCGCCACCCATCTGGTGTCCGCACGACGCGGTCGACGTACCGTCCCGCCTGGAATACGAACGAGTCGCCTTCCGTTCGGGTCTGGATCACGACGTAGCTCGATTCGCTTTCGACTGTATCCGCATCGATTTGCCACAGAGTCAGACCGGATGTCATATGCCGATAGCTATGCGCCTCGTAGATGTTGGCCTGGCGCAGTGAGGTGATTCGGTCGTGCAACATACGCTTGTTGTCGCAGTGGATGAGGCCGATCGGAAGCCCGCTGGCAGCATTCTCGCGCGGCACGATTTCGTACAGGCAATCGTCTGTGAACAGGTCCGGCCACTCCTCCAGACGGTCATTGTCGAGGGTGCTAACGTAGCGGTCCTGGAGCCGAGAGATCTCGAACCACAGCTGTAGGTCTTCCATGGGGGTCCTCACAGGTCCATCAAACGCCGGTAGCCGATCCAGAACTTGCGGATCAGGCTTTCGGTGATCAGGCTGTCCTGCTGCTCGGGACGATCGCGGTCCATCAGGATCAACGATTCCGTTTCGTCGTGCCGAGGGATCCCGCGCTGTACGAGCTCGGTGGCCTCGGTGTCTTCCATCGAGATGTAGCCGGCGGGGCCAACCAAGTTGGCCTGCTTGATGCGCAGTGCTCTCAGTTCCGGCGTGTCGTCGGCGTAGCCAAAAAAGTGAAAGATCAGCTCGAAGTTGCTCGGACCCTTAGGGAGCAGTTGACGCGCCACCAGCGTATTGTGGATTTGCTGAAGTACGAGCTGCGGGAAGATCGACTGAATATGGTTGGTGGTCAGCTCTTCATATTCCTGGACATGGTCGAGCATCGACGGGTCTTGCAGGTGAAACCTTTGATCGAACGAACGGATCCTCTGCGCGCGATACTCGGCCGTGTTCGCTTCTTCGGTTTTTGTAACCGTCAAGACGCTGTGGAGCCCGTGCGTAGCGTCCGGGATCGCCCGCGCCTTCATGCCTACGCGCAGGATGTTGAACGTGGTATGGAACAGATGCAGCAGGCTCGCGTGATACGGGTCCTTGATGTTTTCGGTGTAGAGCTTCCAGTTCGACTTCGAGTATTGGCGCGTGCAGCCCAGGTATACGATCGGCTTATGAAGAATGCGGTCTATCCATGGCCGCATCTGCTCGCCGATGTAGTGGCAAAGGGGGGCGGCGGCGGCGCTGAACGTCGCAAACACTAGGCCACGATAACTTTCGACGCGCAACGGGCGCAGGGAGTGGGCCTTGGGATCAAAGTCCGCCGGCATGCCGACCATTTCTTTCTGGCCGCGTCGAAACGGCACGCCTTGCAATGTGCCGCGGCTGCTGTAGTTCCACTGGTGGTATACGCAGGTATGCGAGGTCGCATTACCACGCGCAGCGCGGCAGACCATCGCACCTCGATGCGCGCAGCGATTCACCCATGCGGCGAGCTCGTTATCTTCGGTGCGCGTGACGACAACCGGCGTGTCTCCCACGAATGTCGACTTGAAATCGCCGGGATTGGGAATTTCGGCTTCGAGCGCGAGGAAGCTCCAGGTCGGTCCGCGGAAAATCCGCTCTTGCTCGCGGTCGTAGATCGCTTGCGAGCGATAGACATCGAGCGGTACCCGCGATCCATCCGCATTGGGAAAGCGCACGAGACGGTCTGGAATCGAAGCGGAAGAGGGTCGCGCATCAGCATCCATGGCCATACTCCTTGTCGGAAGGCGATTGCGAGGCAGGAACGTAGACCCAACAGCGAGTTAGACGCGTGCCGCGTTTCTCTCTGGCCGGCATGGTCAAACCGGATTCAGATGTGGTAGATGTCCACGACGTGGTGGATGTAGTCATTCTTTAGAATTACTTTTTTCATAGTGATCAGCGGCTGAGGGCCGGTGGTATCGAGGGTGTAGAAGGACGTGCCGAAGTAGGTGTCCACCGTCTTGTAACGGTAGCTGAACGTCACCCAGTTGAACCGCAGCCGGCAGACCCCGCCCCCCTGCTCGAGGATCTCGGCGTTGCTGATGTTGTGCGAGGTCCGCGGCTCCGGCAGACTGGTTGCGCTCGACCGCTCGGTCCCGATACGGAAGACGCGATCCTCGAGCCCGCCCTTGTTGCCGTACCAGATCAGCGAAATCTCGGTCTGCGGGTCGGTGACTAGCTGGTCATCGTCGTCCCAGGACGGCATCCAGAACTCCACGTTCGGCGCATAGAGCGCGAGCCAGTTCTCCCACTCCTTGTCGTCGAGGAAGCGGGCCTCGCGGTGCAGGAATTGCCGCACGTCCTCGGGCGAGAGTTGCGCGGCGGCGGCGTTGGGCTTCTCGAGTGTGCTCGACATGGTGCTGCTCCTAGGCCCTGAGGGTTACTTCGGCGGACAGGGCGCGCTGCAGGGCCTCTTGCCAATACTTGTGCTGCACGACGAAGAGCCCTTCGTCCTCAGTGCGCACGCCGCTCATCAGCGGTTTCAGGCCGATCGACTTGGCCGCTTCGTCAGCGCCCTCAATCCAGTGCGCGGCCCCACGGGAGAGGTCGTTCCAGCGCCCCGCGCGGCCCAGATAGGACATTTGACAAGCACGAAACTCCTCCAGATCGTCAGGTGTGGCCATGCCGCTGGCGTTGAAGAAGTCCTCGTATTGCCGGATGCGCCGGGTTCTGGCCTCCGCGCTCTCACCCTTCGGGGCAATACAGTAGATCGTCACTTCGGTTTTGTCGACGGCGATCGGCCGATACTGGCGGATCTGCGAGCTGAACTGGTCCATCAGGTAGACGTTCGGGTAGAGGCAGAGATTGCGTGAACGCTGCACCATCCAGTCCGCCCGCGCCTGCCCGAATTGCGCCACCAGTTCCTCGCGGCGCTCCCAGTTCGGCCGGTCTTCCGGGTTGGCCCAGTTGGTCCACAGCAGCAGGTGGCCGTTCTCGAAGGAATAAAAGCCGCCGCCCTGCTTGGCCCAGCTGCCTGCGTCCATGGCGCGGATGTCGTCGGGCTTCTCGGCCTGTTTGCGGCGGCTGGTCGTGACCGCGTAGTTCCAGTGCACGGAGGTGACGTGGTATCCGTCGGCGCCGTTTTCGGTCTGCAGCTTCCAGTTGCCGTCGTAGACATAGGTCGAGGCGCCGCGCAGCACCTCGAGACCCTCCGGTGATTGGTCGACGATCAGGTCGATGATCTTGGTGGCTTCGCCGAGATGCTCGACGAGCGGCACGACATCAGGGTTGAGGCTGCCGAACAGAAAACCGCGATAGGATTCGAAGCGGGCGACCTTTGTCAGATCGTGCGAGCCGTCCTTGTTGAAGCATTCGGGGTATCCCGCCCCTTCGGGATTTTTTACCTTCAGCAGCTTGCCGGAGTTGGTGAAGGTCCAGCCGTGGAACGGGCAAGTGAATATGACTCTGCTGCCGCGCTTGAAACGGCAGAGCATGGCGCCCCGATGACTGCACGCGTTGATGAAAGCGTTCAGCTCGCCATCGCGGTTGCGCGCAATAAAGATGGGCTGGCGGCCCATGTAAGTTGTGAAGTAGTCGTTCTTGTTGGGGATCTGGCTCTCGTGGGCGAGATAGATCCAGTTGCCCTCGAAGATGTGCTTCATCTCGAGCTCGAAGATCTCCGGGTCGGTGAAGACATCGCGGGCGACCCTGTAGGCGCCCTCTCTGGCGTTGTCTTCGACCGCTCTGTCGAGCGTGTGCTGGATCGTATCGAGCATCTATTTCCTCCTTGGCCTCGCGGCTCGCACGGGGTTCGCTTCCCTCTGTTGCGGAGCTACATCGCGCTTTCGCTGCTGTGAGTCCAAGACTAAATTGGTCGGAACCATACCCGGGAGGTATCGTCTGGAACTCCGACAGCTCCGCTATTTCGTCGCGGTCGCGCGCGAGCGGAACTTCACACGGGCGGCGGAGGCGTTGCGCATCGCGCAGCCCCCCTCAGCCGCCAGATCCGACAGCTCGAAGAGGAACTCGGCGTTACTCTGATCGAGCGCGGCAGCAGACCTGTTCGCCTGACCGATGGGGGCCGGCTGCTCTACGAGCAGGCCGTGCAGGTGCTGGAGCGCGTCGAGGAGACAAAGGCGATCGCCCGCCGTCTGCAGGAAGCCGGCCGTCTGCGTTTCAGCTTCGGGTTCGTCCCTTCGACGCTCTATGGCTATCTGCCCGAGGTGATCCGGCGCTACCGCGCTGCCCGGCCCGGCGTCGAGCTGACCCTGCTCGAGCTCACCAGTCTCGAACAGATCGCCGCCCTGAAGGAGGGGCGCATCGACGTAGGCTTCGGTCGCATCCCGTTCGATGACCCGCTGGTAGAGCGGCGGCTGCTGCGCAACGAGAGGCTCGTCGCGGCGCTGCCGTCAGCCCATCCGCTCGCCGCGCATCCCGCGGCGCTGCGGCTCGACATGCTCGCGGGCGAGCCGCTCGTCGTCTACCCGAATGCGCCGCGTCCGAGTTACGCGGACCAGGTGCTCACATTGTACCGCGAGCGCGGCCAGAAGCCGCCGGTCGTGCACGAGGTCCGCGAGGTCCAGACAGCTCTCGGGCTGGTGGCCGCGGAGGCTGGCGTCTGCTTGGTGCCGGCATCGATCGAGCGCCTGCGCCGCGACAATGTCGTCTACCGCCCGCTCGACGAGGAGAAGGCGGTCTCGCCGATCATCATGAGCAGCCGCAAGGGCGACAAGTCTCCGGAGATCGCGCTGATCCTTAGGCTGATTCGCGAGATGTACCGCAAGGAGGGGATCGCGTTCGGGGTCTAAAAAATCGGTGAGGGTCAGATCGAATATTCGGCGACGTATTCCAAGGCGCTGCCGCCTTCGACGGCGTGGCCTTCGGCGCGCCAGCGCAGCATCCCGCCGGCGAGATTGGCGACATCGCCAAAGCCGGCCTCGCGCAGGATCACGGTGGCTTGCGCCGAGCGGCTGCCGGCGCGGCACACTGCGACGATCGGTCGGTCGCGCGCGAGCTCACCGGCGCGCTCGGCCAGTTCGCCGAGAGCGATCAGCCGTGCGCCGCAAATGTGTCCGAGCGGGCCATCGAACTCACCGGGCTCGCGTACGTCGAGGATCTGAACTGCTTGGGCGTGCTCTTCGAGGCCGTGCGGGTCGATCTCCCAGATGCCGGCAAAAGTGTATTTGAGCGGCGCCCAGCTCGGGTCCGCCGCGATATCGGGGTCGGTTTCGGGCCGGCCGCATTTAAGGTTGGCCGGCACCGCGACATCCATCTTCTTGGGATGCGCCAGCCGCAGGTTCCTCATATAGCCGGTGAAATCGGCCTCCCCGATCTCTCCGCCCAGACGCGGATTGAACCGGCGTTCCTCGCCGACGCTGGTGACCGTCAAACCGCGGTAATCGTGGGCGGGGTACAGCAGACAGGAATCGGGGAGGCTGAAAATCTGCTGTCGTACCGAGCGGTACATGGCGGCCGGATCGCCCTCCTGGAAGTCGGTCCGGCCACTGCCTCTGACCAGCAGGCAATCGCCAGTGAAAGCCATGCTGCGATCGTCGAGCACATAGGTGAGGCAGCCGCTCGTATGGCCCGGTGTCGCCCGCACCTGCAGGTTGCGCTCCCCGAAAGCGACGGTGTCGTCGGGCACGAGATAGCGGTCGGCTCCCTCGGCGCCGCTGGTCGCCGAGACAGCGATCCGGCTGCCGGTCCGCCGCTTCAACATCCACGCTCCGGTCACGTGATCGGCGTGGACGTGGGTTTCGAGCGAATAGTTGAGGCGCAAACCGAGCTCCTCGATCAGCGCCGCGTCGCGGCGAACCTGCTCGAACACCGGATCGATAATCACCGCCGCACCGCTACGGCCGTCGGCGAGCAGGTAGGTGTAGGTGGAGGACGCCGGATCGAACAATTGCCGAAAAACCAACACTTCGAACTCCCGCGATGCGCTGCGACCAAGGGGCGGCTATGGTACCGCCGCCGGCGAGAAAAAGGGAGACAGATCGCCATGCCCGACATCGTCGTCACCGCGCTCGGGCCGGGGGACCGACCGCACTGGACCGAACTCTGGCGCGGCTATCTCGACTTTTACGAGACCGAGCTACCGCCGGAGATTTATGATCATACTTGGCAAAGGCTGATGGCGGCCGAAAGTCCGATCCGCGGGTTGGGCGCGCGGCTTGGCAGCGGCACCGCACCGCTCGTCGGGATTACCCATTATCTCTTCCACGCCCATGCTTGGATGACGCGCGAGGTCTGCTACTTGCAGGATCTGTTCGTCGATGCGACGGTCCGCCGCCAAGGCTGCGGCCGCAAACTGATCGAGGCTGTCGCCGTGATCGCCCGCGAGCGCGGCTGTGCCAGGCTCTACTGGACGACCAAGGAGGATAATGCCATCGCGCGCACGCTCTACGACCGCATCGCCCGCTTCAACGGCTTCATCCGCTACGACTACGCGCTGAAATGAGATTGATGATTGGCCTCGATGGGGGCCCGCACCTATGCGTTGTCCTAGGCCACACGTGAGTCTATTTTTGCCGACATTCGCGGCTGTTGCCGTCCCATCACCGGGAGTGATCCCGTGACCACATTTCCGCCGCCGCTCGCCCCCTATCCGCAGACGCGTCTGCGGCGCAACCGCCGCGATCCGTGGTCGCGCAAGCTCGTCGCTGAAAGCGTGCTGACCGCGGGCGACCTGATCTGGCCGGTCTTTGTCCACGATGAAGGCCGCAAGAAGCCGGTCCCGTCGATGCCGGGGGTCTTCCGGCTGCCGATCGCCGCACTCGTCGATGCCGCCGGCGAGGCGGCCGAACTCGGCATTCCGACCGTCGCGGTTTTTCCTGCGGTGCCCGCCCATCTCAAAGATCCCGACGGCGGCGAGGCGCTCAACCCCGGCAATCTCGTCTGCCTGGCAGTGGCGGCGCTGAAGAAAGCCGTGCCGGATCTCGGCGTGCTGTGCGACGTGGCGCTCGACCCGTTCACCTCGCACGGCCATGACGGCGTCATCCGTAACGGTTATGTCGCCAATGACGAAACCGTCGAGGTCCTGTGCCGGCAGGCCGTGGTGCAGGCCGAGGCCGGCTGCGACATCATAGCACCCTCCGACATGATGGACGGCCGGGTCGGCGCGGTGCGCGAGGCGCTCGACCGAGCCGGGTTTCAGCACGTCCGCATCATGTCCTATGCCGCGAAATACGCTTCGGCCTTTTACGGGCCGTTTCGCGACGCGATCGGGTCGAAGACGGCGCTCGGCGCCGCCGACAAGCGCACCTACCAGATGGACCCGGCGAACGGCGACGAGGCGTTGCGCGAAGTGGCCCTCGACTTGCAGGAGGGCGCCGACATGGTCATGGTCAAGCCCGGCATGCCGTATCTCGACGTCGTCCGCCGCGTCAAAGAAGCGTTTCGCGTGCCGACCTACGCCTATCAAGTCAGCGGCGAATACGCGATGCTGCACGCCGCCGCGCAAAATGGCTGGCTCGACGGCGAGCGGGCGATGATGGAGAGCCTGATCGGCTTCAAGCGCGCCGGCGCCGACGGTGTGCTGACCTACGCGGCGGTCGACGCGGCACGCCGGCTGAAGTCAGGGTGAAGCAAATAAGCAAACAGGAGGCTGGAATGAGTGATCAAAATTGGGGCAGGGGATCTTCATGCGGCGGCAAGCTGACGCGACGCCGGCTGCTTCGGACAGCCGCGGCGACCAGCGCCGTCGGGCTCGGCGCGGCGATATTGCCGGCGCCGTGGCGGGCCGCCTTCGGCGCCGCCAAGCCCTACAAGCTCGGCACGGTGCAACCGCTGACCGGGGTCGCCGCCTACGGCGGCAAGTCGTCCCTGGTCGGGGTGCAGATGGCGGTCGACCAGATCAACAAATCCGGCGGCATCATGGGCCGCCCGGTCGAGCTGATCGTCGGCGACGACGAGTCGAAGCCTGATACCGGCCGACGTGCGGTCGAGAAGCTTGCCACCGAGGACGCGGTCGACTTCCATGTCGGCGGATTTCTGTCGAATATCTGCCTCGCCTGCACGCCGGTCTGGGAAGAGCACAAGATCGTCAACATGATCGGCGTGTGCCTCGACACGACGCTGACCACCAGCAAATGCAGCCGCTTTACGTTCCGCACCTTCGACTTCGCGCCGGCGCAAGCCAAGGCATTCGCCCCTTATCTGGTGCACCAGGTCGGCAAGAAATGGCACATCCTCTATGCCGACTATTCCTGGGGCCAGTCGACCCGCGACGCCTACACCGCCGAGATCAAGCAGAATGGCGGCGAGGTCGTCGGCAGCACCGGCATCCCGCTCGGCACCGCCGACACGACCTCCTTCCTGTCGAAGATCGGCGGCGATTTCGACGGGCTGTTCCTGATCTTCTTCGGCAGCGACGCGATCAACGTCGTCAACCAGGGCTATGACCTCGGCCTCGCCAAGAAATACAAGTTTGCTGGCGACGGCGCCGTCGCTACCCCGACCCAGCTGCCGGCGATGGGCAACAAGATCGAGGGATTTGTCGGCATCGACCGCTATCTGCCGGTGTTCGATGAGCCGCTCGACACGCCCTACCTGCACGCCTTTTCCAACGAGGCGGCGCCCCGCTTGAAAAAGGTCGATCCGTCGGGGCCGCTCCCCGACCGCTACGTGCAGTCCAACTTCGAGGCGGTCAACGCGCTGAAGCTCGGCGTCGAGAAATCGCATTTCCAGGGACGCGAGGATTCGCCGAAGCTGGTCGCCGCACTCGAAGGTCTCGAAATGAAGGAAGGTCCCGATTTTCCCACCGGCGACAAAGTGCTGCGCAAAGAAGACCATCAGGTGTTCATGCGCGAGCTGATCTATGTGATCAAGGACGGCAAGTATCATATTCAGGAATCCATCCCGTGGGAGAAGACACTGGTGCCGCCGGCCTGCCATTTCGCGGCCGCCTGATTAAGTGACTGTCGGTTCCTCGCTCGCAGCGAGCATCCCAGTAGATGCCCCGCAGTCAGCCCCGATCCTGCGCACCGAGGATCTGACCGTCCGCTTTGGCGGGCTGACCGCCCTCAACCAGGTCAATTTCGCGGTCGGGCGCGACGAGATCCGCGCGATCATTGGACCGAACGGGGCGGGCAAGAGCACGTTCTTCAACTGCCTGACCGGCGTGCTGCGCCCGTCGTCGGGGCATATCGTGTTCAATGGAGGGGAGATTACCGGGCTTTCTCCGGACCGGATCTCGCACAAGGGCATCGCCCGGTCGTATCAGATCACCAACATCCTCCCGAACGCGACTACGCTCGAGAATGTCCGGATCGCCGCCCAGTCGCGCCGCCACGGCTGGAGCCTATTGGCCCACCACCGCGCCTACCGCGACATCATAGAAAAAGCCGAGGCGGTATTGGCGGCGGTGGGGCTGCTGAGCAAGGCGAACGAGTTGGCCGCCAATCTGTCGCACGGCGAGCAGCGCAATCTCGAGGTCGGCGTCGCCTTGGCGACCGAGCCCCAGCTGCTGTGCCTGGACGAGCCGACCGCGGGCATGAGTGCGGCCGAGACCCAGGATACGATGGCCCTGGTGCGCTCCATTGCGAAGAACCTGACGATCCTAATCGTCGAGCACGACATGCAGGTTGTCATGGGGCTGGCGCACCGGATCACGGTGCTGCATTACGGCGAGATCCTGGCCGAGGGAACGCCGGCGGAGATACAGCGGAACCCGCGGGTGCTCGAGGTCTACCTGAAGACATGAGCGCCGGTACGGCCCCCACGGCGCCTCTCCTCGAGGTCGAGGATATCCACACCTATTACGGCAAGAGCCATATTCTGCACGGCGTCTCGCTCGAGGTCGGAAGAGGGGAGGTCGTGGGCCTCCTCGGGCGCAACGGGGTCGGCAAGAGCACGACATTGAAGGCTGTGACGGGCCTCGTCCATCCGAGCCGCGGTGAGGTGTTGTTCGAGGGCCGGGCGATCACCCGGTTGCCGGCCCACCGGGTGGCGCGGCTCGGGATCGGCTATGTTCCCGAGGATCGGCGGATCTTCCCCTTGCTGTCCGTTACCGAGAACCTGCGTACCGGGCTCGATCGCCACGGAGTGACCGCCGCCCGAAAGAAGGAGCTGCTGGACAAGGTCTACAAGTATTTCCCGGTGCTGGCCGAGCGGCGCGGTCAAGCGGGCGGCACACTATCAGGCGGCGAGCAGCAGATGCTCGCGATCGCGCGCGCAATGATGCTCGAGCCCAAGATCATCCTGTTGGACGAGCCAACCGAAGGCCTGATGCCGCGCATGGTGTCGCAGATCCGGCAAATCATCGACGTATTGCATCGCGAGCACGTGGCCGTTCTGCTCGTCGAGCAGAACGTGCCGCTGACATTAGAGGCGTGCCAGCGGATCTACATCCTGGAGAAGGGCGTCGTTCGGCATCACGCGCCGGCCGCCGAGCTGCAAGTGAACGACGCTGTAATCCACCAGTATTTGGGAGTCTAGTGTGGCTACGGGTTACCGTCACCCCCGCGAAAAGAGGCTGTAAAGGGGGTTTGGGCATTGGAGATCAGAGGCGCGAGATACCCCTCGCCCCGCTTGCGGGGAGAGGGCTGGGGTGAGGGGGCTTTGCGCCACTGTACGGTACCTGCAGGCGGGCCCCTCACCCGGAACCCGCGCTGTGCGCGGTTTCCGACCTCTCCCCGCAAGCGGGGCGAGGTGATTACCTGCGCGGTCACGCAACTGCTGAGGTAAACTATGGAAATTGCGTTCGATCAGCTGCTGATCCAGACGATCAACGGCGTTGTCACCGGCATGATCCTGGCATTGGTGGCTTCCGGCCTGACCCTGATCTTCGGCATCATGGATGTCGTCAACTTTGCCCATGGCGAGCTGTTTATGCTTGGCGCCTATGTCGGCGTGATCGTGCTGGCCGCCACCGGCGACTTCTGGATCGCGCTCGTGGCGGCCAGCTTGGTGATAGCGCTGCTCGGAGCGGCGATCTATCTGACCACCTTGCGTCCGCTTTTGGGCCGCGACCCGCTGACGACGATCCTCGCCACCTTCGGGGTCTCTCTGGTATTGCAAAACTACGCGCTCTGGCAGTTTGGTCCGGTCGCGCGCAAGATCCAAGAGCCGTTCACCGGTCACTTCACGCTTTTCTACCTGGACTATCCATGGTACCGGCTGGTGATTGCGCTGCTCTCGGCTGCGATCATCGGCGCGCTGTGGGTATTCCTTAAATTCGGCACCTATGGGATCTGGATCCGGGCGACCACGCAGGACCGCGTCATGGCGCAGGCGATGGGCATCCCGGTGCCGTGGGTGCTGACCGTTGTCTTTGCCATCGGCGCCGGAATGGCCGGCGCCAGCGGGGTCTTGTTCGGCCCATTGGTCGGGGTCAACCATGTGATGGGCCTCGATTGGATCTTGAAGGCCTTCATCGTCGTCGTGGTCGGCGGCATGGGGAACCTCGCCGGCTCGATCGCCGCCGCGATCTTGATCTCGCTATTGGAGGCATACGCCTCACTGTGGGTCAGTCCGGCCCAGGCGGTCATCGTCTCCTTTGTCGTCCTGATCCTGACCTTGTTGTTTCGGCCAACCGGGCTCTTCGTCCCGACGCCGAGATGAGCGCGCCTCGCGCGACTGTCTATTGGACCGGGTTTGCCGTCATCCTAGCGCTGCTGATCATCGCACCGCTGGTATTGCCCGAGTTTTGGCGCCGCTTTCTGACCGAGATCCTGATCTGGGGCCTGCTGGCGATGTCCTCGGACATCCTGATCGGCTACACCGGCATGGTTTCGTTCGGCCATTCGGCGTTTTTTGGTCTCGGCATGTATGGTGCCGCGGCCGCGTTGATATCGGTCGAGCCGCCCAATCTGTGGCTGGCGATGCTGTATGGGCTGGTCGGCGCTGCCGCAGTCGCGGGGTTTGTCGCGTATTTCTCGACGCGCCTGCGCGACATCTACTTCGCGATCACGACACTGATTTTCTCGCAGATCTTCTATGTCGTGATTTTCACCTGGACTGAGGTCACGGGCGGCGAGAACGGGCTGACGTTCAGCCGTCCGCGGCTGGCGGTCCCGGGGCTCATCTCGGTCCCCTTCACAACCGCGACGCTCCATTGGTTTGTCGTCGCCGTCGTGACATTGTCTTATCTCGTCCTGCGGCGCATCACCCAGTCGCCGTTCGGGATGGTGTTGCAGTCGATCCGCGAGAACGAGGCGCGGACCCGGGCGATCGGCTATCCAATCGAGCGCTACAAGATCGTGGCGGTGATGCTCTCCGGGCTGTTCGCAGGACTGGCCGGCGTGCTCTACGCGATACAGAACCGCTTTGCCGCACCCGACTTCGTGTTCTTCCTCGTCTCCGGCGAGGTGGTGATTTACAACGTCATCGGCGGCATCGGCACCCTGGTCGGACCGATCGTCGGTGCCGCGTTCTTCCTGTTACTGCGCGAGGGCCTCTCGCGGTTCTTGACCGAGTACTACCTGATTCCGGTCGGGCTCATCTTTATCGCGATGGTGATTTTCATGCCCCAGGGACTCCTCGGCTTTATGCGGCGTTGGCTCAATCAATAGCTGCTAGACGTTACATTCCGAACAAAATTTTAACAATTCTTTAACCATTTCGACGAAATTACGCCCAATTTGCGGCTTTCTTGAAATAGCACAGGGTGCATCCCGAAGTGGAGGGCGCCGCCCGCCTCGCGCGGTATCCGGGAGGGAGGATTCCAGCATGAGACATTCAGCTCAAATTCAAAAATCGTTGTTGGCGTCGGCGATCGCCGTCTGCGCGCTTTCCGCGAGTACATGGCGGGCCGAGGCCGGGGCCTATGTTCAGACAAACCTCGTTTCGGACGGGTTTCTGCCGGCCGAGCTTACCGACCCCACCCTGGTGAATCCCTGGGGTGTTGCGCGCAGCGCTACAAGCCCCTTTTGGACTTCGAACCAAGGGACAAGCACCGCCTCGCTGTTCAACGTGTCGGTCACCCCACCTGTGAAAAATCCAACCGTCGCGCCGAACATTCCACCTGGTGGGGCTGGCCCGGTAGGGCCGACGGGCCAGGTCAACAATAATAACCCAAGCCCTTCGAGCTTCCCGGTGACTGGGGCTGGCGGGGATGGGGCCACCGCTCACTTCATCTTTGCCAACCTGAACGGCACGATCTCCGCCTGGGACACGGGCGCGACCGCGCATATCGAAGCAACCACCTCAGGGGCCGCCTATACCGGGCTCGCCATCGCCCATGATGGGACCCAACTGTACGCCGCCAACGATGCGGGGAGCGGCAGCATCGACGTCTTCAACCCCTCATGGGGCCGCGTCACGACCACCGGGTTCGCCACTCCCAGCGCCATTAGCTCACGCGGGCTCGTCCCGTTCAACGTGCAGGACATCAACGGCCAGGTGTACGTGACCTACGCACCCGCCGGGCGAGCAGCTCAGCAGACTGCCACCCCCGGGCAAGGGGCCGTCGCGATTTTCAACGAAGCCGGCGTCCTGCAATCGATCGTGATCAACAGCCCCACCAGCGCCCTCGCTGCGCCCTGGGGCATCGCCCTGGCCCCGAGCAATTGGGGCCCATTCAGCAACGACCTGCTGGTCGGCAACTTCAGCTATGACCTCAACGAGATCAACGCGTTCGACCCGATGACCGGCATGTTAGAGGGCACCATTCAGATTGACGACGGCGCGGTCCCGAGCGGCCTTTGGGCCCTCGATTTCGGGAACGCCGGCCAGAACGGTAATCCCAACACCCTCTACTTCACCGACGGGATCAACAGCGAGAACGACGGGCTGTTCGGCTCCATAACCGTTCCGGAACCCTCCAGCCTGGCTCTGGCGGCGGCCGCGCTCGCTCTCTTTGGTGTCCGCCGAGCCCGCTCGCGCCGCCGAGTGTAAGAGCGGTCAAAGCGCCGAGCGCCGGCTCGACCCGCCGCCGTCGATCGTGACGATCGAGCCCGTCGTGTAGGCCGAAAGGTCGGAGGCGAGAAAGGCCGCCATCCAGGCGATTTCCTCGGGCCTGGCGGCGCGCCCGAAAGCGAGCGGCTTCATAAACTCGGTCCAGCGCTCGGCATCGCCGAACTGGGTCTGCGCCCGGGTGCGCATCAAGCTGACGAGCCGTTCGGTCATGACCGGGCCCGGGTTGATGCCAACGACGCGCAGCCCGTCGCGCGGTGCCGTGCCGCCCATTGCGCGGGTGAACGCCATCAGCGAGGCGTTGCCCGACGAGCCCGCAATGTAATCGAAATCGGGGTTTTCGCCGGCCGCACCCAGGATGTTGATGATAACGCCCCTTTTGCGCGCGGCCATCAGCGCGTAGAAGCGCCGGGTCATGTTGATATAGCCGAATACCTTCATATCCCAAGCCGTGCGCCAGCGAGCCTCGTCGACCTGCGCGATGTCGCCGCCGGGAATGGCGCCCGCATTGTTGACGAGGAGATCGGTCTCGGCGCATTCGGAGGCGAGCTTGTCGACATTGCGACTGTCGGAGAGATCGAGCGGATAGAAGCGCACCGCGATATTGTGCTTGGCGACGATCGCCGCCCGTGCCACTTCGAGATCGGCCGCGGTGCGCGACACCAGCACGACATCGCAGCCCTCCTCGGCCAATACCTCGGCGCAAGCCCGTCCGATCCCTTTCGAGGCGCCGGTGACCAGCGCCTTGCGTCCCCTCAACCCGAGTTCCATCGCGTTCTCCTCGTAGCTCTCGGCCCCAGCCTTGCTGCCGTCATCCCCGGGCTCTGTCCTGGCTCTGTCCCGAGCATCTAGGTGGATCGCCGGGACACGCCCACGGCTGTCTGGTTGAGTTTGCTCGACACTGGCACGACGTTGATTCCACTCGGTTCGATAAGCTGAGGATAGGGTCTGACCCCCGACACGCGCAATCGGCGGGCTTTTCGCTCGATGCAGACGTCCGGCAGGGCTCGCCTGTCGAGGCTCTGGTTACGGTGTGGGCCGAGTTCCCGGAAGCGCGACCTCGTCAGGACCGAGCAGTCGAGCGACGCTCTGGTCGAATGTGACGAGGCGATCGCATTTGGCACGGTCGGCCTCGTGCCGAACGACACCATCGGCAAAGTCGCCTCCGCGCGCGAGCATCGCGAT
>Ga0209039_10001744_pt1 | contig 19662 bp, 15 predicted proteins | sample BogFormECP12_OM1_FD_188238 | JGI IMG/M metagenome (GOLD analysis project Ga0209039, IMG submission 188238) | Bog forest soil microbial communities from Calvert Island, British Columbia, Canada - ECP12_OM1 (SPAdes) (version 2) | ecosystem: Environmental > Aquatic > Freshwater > Wetlands > Bog ...
ACGGCCAGCGCCTCGATCCCAGTCCGGGTTGGACCTGGAACCGCCACGGGCACTATGATTCGCATATCCCCGAGACCTTCACCTACGTCCACTTCTCAACTCAGGTGGTGGGGACAACATCTGAAAAAACCTGATGTGAACCTTGCTTCGCCAGCGCGTAGTGCATCGCCCGTCACCCGCATCGGGAGCCACTCCTTCATCACTCTGGCGCCCAGGGGGCTCGGCGTGCCGCTTTTCCACGCGAGCGGAAAACCCCACGCCCGCATGCGTTAGCGGGCGCTGAAAAGTCAGGCCCTTCCGTCATGGGTTTAGCCGGGCCAAAAATATCAGTTTCCCGCCCGCGTCCCACCTGCTTTTACCAGTCTTTTCGCTTTTTCTGTAGCCCAGATCGCCCCGCTTTCGGCCGGGCCGGGTATTACTCTCCGCACCCAAAATCCGGTCGAAAGGACACGCGAAAATGTTAAGTGATATACCCGAAGACATCGGAATGGCGATAAAGGACGGTACGCTTATAACCCCGGAGGTCGCCCGTGGACCGCTGCGGCAAGAGCGTAAGCTGGCTTCTTGACCAGTTGCTGTACAACTTTGAAGAATCTGCGCTGGACTACCCGGAGGAAGACCTACTACGTGGCGGAGACCCTCCCTCCGAAGGAGTGCCTCACCCGGCCGGGAGCGTCGGAGCACTATAATATAAGGTGGAAGGCCTCAGCACGTAGTTCCTGTCACGGGCGTGATGACAAAAGTATTCCCGCCCGCTTCCACGGCCAACCCCTTGCTTGGGGCTGGTGATCAATTGCTGTTCTACCGCGCTGTTGGAACATAATAGCAGGGCGGCGCGAGGCCCGACTGTCAGGCAAGTCATTCAACAGGGAACCGTCATGAAAGACGCGAAGCTCACGGTCCGGCTACTCAGGCGTAGTGAAGCCTCGCACCTTGATCGCTTCCTGGCAATCTACGCCCAATCCTTCAATCCAGACGAGCGCGTCAGCCCGGCCATCCTGCGCGAGGTTGCCAAACCCTCCCCGGACCGACCGAACCGCGTCCACCTGTTCCCCGCGTTCGAGGGCCGTACCATGGTGGGGGGCGCGGTAACCCTCCTGCTCCCGGCGTTCGGCGCCGTGTTTGGCAGTTACATCTTTGTCGATCCCGCCCGGCGCGGCGCTCGCCTTGGCAGCCGCATCCTGCGCGATGTCATCCGGCAAGAGAAACAAGGACCCGAGCGGCCCAACTGCTCGCCGCGGGCGTTCCGCATTTATGGCGAGGTAACCGCCAACTCCGGCGTGTGGTGGCACCGGGCGCTGGAGCGCGCCGGCTTCCGCTTCTTCCCGGCTTTGTGGCCGCTCGGCTCCTATGACGATCCCGACAAGGTCATTCCCGGTCGCTTGTGCTATTGCCCTCTGCGCCGGCCCCCTGAGCGCTTCTCACAGCCGGCCATGCTGGCTTATGTGCACGCGCTCTTCTATGGGCCTGACGCCATGCACAGACATCTGCTGCCCCGCCTGGCGGATTTCGTGGAGCTAAACGCACCCGGCCCGAAACCGTCTTGATTGAAAGACAGGCCGGGACCAGCGGGCGAACCTCCCGTTTTGAAACTGCTCAACGCTGCATGTGAGTGACCGGTCGCCCAAGGCTTACGGGTGTTCCGCGAGAACACCTGGGTGGACGAAATCGGGCGCGGGCTAACAGCCGTCAGTGTAATCGTGAAAGAACCCGAAGTCGCGCACCGGGTCCGGATCCAGGATTTTGAGCGCTGGCTGGCGTCCGGTGGCAAGACTCCTGCCGAGATCATCCTGAAAAGCCGGTTGCGGACCCTGCTGGGAAAGTGACGCGAGGCACGGCTGCTTTCGAGACGACCTGGCCATCAGTCTCAGCGGCCTAGCCAACCGGGACGGGGGGATGAGCGGCCGCGGAGCGGACACGGCCACCGCTTCGGTGGAGGTCAACTCGTCCCGCTTGGTCCAGAAATAGATGGCGAAGGCAATAGAGACAAGTGGCAGCGCGGCCCCAAATTCGCCGATGATGTACTTGGTGTGGCCAGTGTCAGTGGTGATGGGGTCGAAAAAACCCTGAATGAAGAGATTGTGGCTGGCGTGCAGAAGGACACCCGTCCAGAGGCTTCCGGATTTCAGGCGCATCCAGGCAAAGATAAAGCTCATGCTCACCACCATCACAGTGAAGCAGGTGAGTCCATACCAAACGGGAGTGCCGGAGTTGTAGTCAGCGAAAATGAGAATTGGATAATGCCAGAGCGACCAGATAATGCCGCTGATCAATGCCGTCGTCGTGTAGCTGTTCGTCTTGGCCAGTTGAGGAACGAGAAAGCCCCGCCATCCGATTTCTTCGCCTAGAGCCTCGGAGCAACTGGATACCATGCCAGCCGTTCCTGACAGAACTACGTAAATCGTCATAGCGGCCCACGCGGGCAGGGGGCCGAGGCCAAAGCTCTTCGTGACACGCTCCAAGAAGGCATGGTTGTAAAAACCACCCAAATGAAGAAGCCAAACGGCTACGTAGGCAATAGTGGCATAGAGCAGCGGGATCACGTAGCTCATCAACTGCAATCGCGGCTCGCCCCATTTCCAGCCGAGCGTGCTCAGGCTTTGGCCATAGATCTTCCGTGTGAGCATTCCGGCGAGTCCCGGCGACCACATCGGGCCCCCGACATACATTCCCCAGCCGGAACCTAAATGGCCCGACTTGATAATGAGGAAATAAAAGATGGAGCTGAACGCCAAGGTAAGGATCAGGAATGTAGCGAGTTGCTTGCGGTTTTCGTTTATGCTCATGCGCGGCTTCTTTTCAACGCGCCGACGTCGCTTTTTTGTTCCTGCGAGAAAAACGAGTTGCCATATTGGGCGGAATTTCCTCTTCGAACTCGGGTCCGACCGATAACATACACGCGACCATCACTAAATACAATCCTCGCTCGGGTTTCCAGTGCGATGTGCTTTCACGGGTCACAGAGGTGCCGTTTTTCCTTGTTCCTGGAACCCCAAAAGACCGAAACCGGCGACACTTCCGCCGCCCCTTGCCCCTCTGATTTTTGAAATCCGCTCCGGTTCACGGCTCCCCCGCAGTTGCCCAACGGTGGGTAATTACATTGGCCCGATCCCGAGATCTGGCCCCTGATAGGATGCGTGCCATCGTCCGGTCTTGCCCAGAAACCTAAATTCAGGAGCCCCGCTCTTCTGATATGATGCGGCTCCTGGACAAGGACAGAACCTATGCGCATTGTCTTCCGGATGGTTCTTCTCATCGCCGCGACTCTGTCTGTGCCGCGCTATCTCCAAGCGCAATTGACCGACAGCCGTTCGAATACTCCCGTTGGCCGGGCCCAGGAGAAGAGGATTCTGGCCGTGCTCAGCGAAATGGTAGAGCGCCACGAGACCTATCTCAGCGTTCCCGTGCAAGACGGAAAGGCGCTGCGTCTGCTGACAGAGGTCGCTGATGCCACGACCGTGGTTGAAATCGGGACCTCGACAGGGTACTCGGGCCTCTGGTTCTGTTTGGCCCTCGCGAGGACGGGCGGCCACCTGACAACCTTCGAGATCGATCACCAGAGGGCTTCGATGGCTCGCCAGCACTTCAAGGAAGCCGGCGTGGAGAAGATGGTCACGGTGATCGAGGGGGATGCTCACGAGGAAGTGGCTAAGCTGAAAGGCCCGATCGACGTTGCCTTCATCGACGCCGACAAGGGCGGCTATGTCGACTATCTGAACAAGGTTCTGCCTCTGGTGCGACCCGGCGGTTTGATCCTGACCCACAACACCGACATGGTACCGGATTACGTCAGGGCGGTGACGTCGAACCCCGACCTGGAGACTATCTTCTATACGGAAGGTGCCGGGCTGGGTGTGACTCTGAAGAAGTAAGATAGTCGGTTTGCCACCAGTTCCAGAGAGCGCGATTCACTCAAGCCGAGGGATTACCGTATATTCGGAACCATATGGATGTGAACTTGATTGACGGGACGTATGAGCTATTCCGGCACTTTTATGCCGTCCCCGCCGCACAAGATGTGAATGGGCGAGAAATCGGCGCCGTGCGTGCGGTGCTCAGGTCCGTTTTGTCCATGATCGAGCATGGTGCAACTCACATCGGCGTGGCCACCGATCACGTCGTGGAATCTTTTCGGAACGACCTCTATGCCGGATACAAGACCAGCGCCGGTGTACCTCCGGCGTTGCTCTCCCAGTTTCCGGTCCTTGAGGAAGCTCTCGAGGCGATGGGTGTGATGGTTTGGCCCATGGTCGAATACGAAGCCGATGACGCGCTCGCTTCCGCCGCGGCCAAGGCAGCGCGGGATGACAACGTCCGGCAGGTGATCATTTGCACGCCGGACAAGGATCTCGGCCAGTGCGTTAGAGGCACAAGAGTTGTTCAACTGGACCGACGGCGGGGCCTCCTGCGCGACGAAGCCGCGGTGGAGGCAAAGTTCGGTGTGAAGCCCCAATCGATTCCCGACTACCTGGCCGTGCTTGGGGATAGTGCCGATGGATTTCCAGGCATACCTGGCTGGGGCGAAAAAGCCGCAGCCGCGACCTTATCTCGCTATCGGCACCTTGAGAACATTCCCAGAAGTTGGCGGGAGTGGCATCCCTCAATCGGCAATGCGCGTCGGTTGGCCACATCGCTGTTCGACTCCTGGGATGACGCCTTGCTGTTTCGGAGGCTCGCGACTTTGCGCCTCGATGTACCCGTATTTGAGTCGGTGGACGAGCTCCGGTGGAAGGGACCACGACCAAGCTTTGAAGGACAATGCCGGGTCATTGGGTCACCTGATCTGCTCGACCGCGCTAATGCAACTGCGACAAACGCCCTCGTCCAGACGGCGTGAGCGTGCCTGCGTGGGTGGGAGCGGCATCAACTCGCTTGGAATACGTAGACGGAGCAAGGGGTAGCCCAGAGCTGCTTCTCAAGCTCTGCGGCTTTTCGGCTTGGCCATTCTGGGCCTTGCCGTCATGCTGCTCCTAGGCTAGTGTTAATCACCAAGAAAGTACCGCAGAGCTTGAGAAGCAGCTCTCGCTACCCTTGCTACTCGCTCGCCTGATTCGTGGGTCCGCTGTTCGCTCAAGAATCCCACCGAAAAGCCGCAGACGTAAAGAGCACGTCTGCGCTACTCTTGCTACTCTTGCTGTCGGCCACGTTCCCGTCCACTAATTCACGTTCAGTGTGAGCGTGACACTATGGCTCAGGGTGGCAGAGCCCGAGCCCGTGCTTCCCGTCACCGTCAGCATGTAGGTTCCGGCGGGTGTTCCGGGGTTAGGCGCCGGACCGCCCCCACCCCCTCCACCGCCGCCACATCCTGCCAGCGCCAGAGTCAGCAACAATCCCGAGGCGAGCAGGACCACTGCAGACGGCCATCGGCTAACGCCGTATCGGTCCCGGCGCCCGATGGCCCATGCCATCGCCGCAAGAAGCAGAGCGAGCATGAACAGATCTTTTAGAGCCGGCGATAGCGGTGCGACCGGGGGAAGTGGTCGAGAGTGTGGCACGCTCACCGAAGGTGCGGTGGTACTAACGGTGACGGTGACATTAGTTGCAGAGCTCCCCGCCGTTGCCGGGTTCGGGGAAACCGTGCAAGTTGTCTCGGAGGGAGCCCCGGTACAGGTAAAGGTCACCATCCCGGACAACCCCCCCTCACCACCGACACTTAAAGTGTAGGTTGCCGGTTGACCGGGCGCTACGGTGGCCGACGCGGAAGAACCGGGTGGTGCGGTGAAAGTGAAATCCGCCACTGCAAGGGTGACGGTGGCCGTTGCCGTACTGTAATCTGCCGTGTCGGTCGGAGTGAAAGTGACCGAAAGTGTATCGGTTCCGGCTGCCGGAGTGGTTCCTGCCGCCGGGCTGTAGACGAGCGTTCCGGGCACCGATGCCGTGGCGTCCAACTGCGTGCTGCTGAGCATGGTGCCATGCGTGATTGCCGCGGGCATGGGCCAGGTAATGACCGGCGTCGCCTCATTCACCGTGACGTTCGCTGCCACATAGGTGAAGGAGTAATTCGGGCCCACGGCTCCCGAGCACGTGTCGGCCCCAGCGTCCGTCCCCACCGGGGTGGAACCGGTCGCCGTCGTCGAGCAAGTTGGAGCTGTCGTCAGGCTGGCCGACGTGTCCCCGTTCACAAAGCCGCTGTAACTGGGTGTGATGGTGGGCACCGTCCCACCGTAGGTCATCGACCCACTGCTGGCCGTGATCGTCAGTGCGGCGGCGCTCTCCGTCACCGTTCCGTTCACGTAACTGATGGTGTAGTTGCTGTCCACCGCTCCCGAGCAGCTCGATGGGTAGGAGCCCGCCGCGCTGTGCGCGGTCGCCGTGGTGGAGCAGGTCGGCGGCGTGGTCAGGCTAGCCGACGTGTCCCCATTGACAAAGCCGCTGTAGCTGGGGGTGATGACGGGCGTTGCCCCGCCGTAGGTCATCGAGGCGCTGCTGGCCGTGATCGCCAGGGTTCCGACGCTGTCCGTCACCGTTCCGTTCACGTAGCTGATGGTGTAGTTGCTGTCCACGGCTCCCGAGCAGCTCGAGGGATAAGAGCCCGCCGGGCTGTGCGAGGTGGCGGTGGTGGAGCAGGTGGGCTGCGTGGTCAGGCTGGCCGCCGTGTCCCCGCTCACAAAGCCGCTGTAACTGGGTGTGATGGCGGGCACCGTCCCGCCGTAGGTCATCGACGCACTGCTTGCCGTGATCGCCAGGGCCGCGGCGCTGTCCGTCACCGTTCCGTTCACATAGCTGATGGTGTAGTTGCTACCCACCGCTCCCGAGCAGCTCGATGGGTAGGAGCCCGCCGCACTGTGCGCGGTCGCCGTAGTGGAGCAGGTCGGCGGCGTGGTCAGGCTGGCTGACGTGTCCCCGTTCACAAAGCCGCTGTAACTGGGCGTGATGGTGGGCGCCGTCCCGCCGTAAGTCATCGACGCATTGCTTGCGGTGATCGCCAGGGCCGCGGCGCTGTCCGTCACCGTTCCGTTCACATAGCTGATGTTGTAGTTGGTATCCACCGCTCCCGAGCAGCTCGAGGGATAAGAGCCCGTTGGGCCGTGTGAGGTGGCCGTAGTGGAACAGGTGGGCTGCGTGGTCAGGCTCGCCGACGTGTCCCCGTTCACAAAGCCGCTGTAACTGGGCGTGATGGTAGGCACCGTCCCGCCGTAGGTCATCGTCGCATTGCTTGCGGTGATCGCCAGCGCCGCGGCGCTGTCCGTCACCGTTCCATTCACATAGGTGATGGTGTAGTTGCTATCCACCGCTCCCGTGCAGCTCGAAGGGTAAGAGCCCGCAAGACTCTGCGAAGTGGCGGTGGTTGTGCAAGTCGGCGGTGTGGTCAGGCTGGCCGACGTGTCCCCGTTCACAAAGCCGCTGTAGCTAGGGGTGATGGTGGGCACCGTCCCGCCGTAGGTCATCGACGCGCTGCTGGCCGTGATCACCAGCAGGGGCGCTGTTCCGGTCAAAGGCACCGTCTGCGGATTGCCGGTAGCGTTATCGGTGAAATTCAGTGAGCCGCTACGGTTGCCAGGCGCAGACGGCGTGAATGCGACGCTGACGGTGCACGTGCCGTTGGGCGCGACCGGAGCCCCGGTGCAGGTGTCGGCGCTGATGACGAAGTCTCCCGCGTTAGGTCCGGAGACGGCTGCGGCGGAGATGCTGAGTTGGGCGGAGCCGCTATTCGAAAGGGTTACGGTCCGGCTGCCACTGGTGGTGTTCAGTACTTGAACCCCAAAGCCCAGCGACGGCGGCGCGACCGCCACCGACGGGGCGGAAGAGGATTGGGTGACGGAGAACGCTTGTGTACCGAGGGTGATGGTCCCCGTTTGCTCGGAACCTCCAGTACTGGAGGCGACGGAATAAGAGACCGACCCCGAACCGACCCCCGACGCGGCCGAGGTGAGGGTGATCCAGGAATCGTTGCTGGAGGCCGTCCAGCCGCACTCCGGCGTGGTGTTGATCGCCACACTGGCATTCCCGCCGCCGAGTCCGAAGGAGGCGTTGGGCGGCACGAGCGTAAAGTCGCAGGTCTCGAGGATCGCGACGAAAGCGTTACTCGACCCGCCACCGTAGGCGGGCTGCAGGGGATCGACGGTGGGAAAATCCCCAGACGTGTAGCCGGCAAGGTAGGCCCTCCCCTCAGCGTCCACCGCCATTCCTGCGGCGGTGTCGTTCGTGTTGCCACCCAGATAGGTGGAAAAGAAAACGGTCGATCCGCCCGGATTCATTTTGGTCAAGAACGCGTCTGTGCAAGGCGTATGACTACTGCCGCACAGCCCGCCGCCATAGCTTCTCTGAGTTGGGTTAACGGTGGGAAAATCCGCGGAACTGGTATATCCGGCAAGGTACACATTGCCGAGCGGATCGAGTTCCAGGTCCAAAATGGAGTCACTGCCGCTTCCACCCCAATAGGTGGAAAAGATGAGAGCGGACGCTGCCGGATTGAGCTCGACAACCCAGGCGTCCAGGGTCCCGCCGCCATAGTCCGGCTGGATGGGGTTCAGAGTGGGGAAGTCGGTCGAGCTGGTATCGCCGGCCAGGTACAGGTCGCCGAGCGCGTCCACCTGGGCGCCACGCACCGCATCGCCACTTGAGCCGCCAATATAGGAGGCGTAGATCAGGGTTCCATCCGGACCCAGTTTGGCGAACCAACCGTCACCCCCGCCATGCGGCTTGGACTGAAAGGCGTTCAACACGGGAAAATCGGTGGAACTCGTGTCTCCGTAAGCGATGAGGTCGCCACTGGTATCGGTCGCCACGCCGTTAGCATAGTCGTACCCGTTGCCTCCAAGATAGGTGCAATAGAGCAATGAACCCCCGGGGGCGATCTTGGCCGCAAAGGCGTTGATGTTGCCGCCTCCGTAAGTAGGCTGCTCGGCATTCAGGAGCGGGAAACCCCGCTGGGCCGAGCCGGTGACGTACGCGTTTCCGCTGTCGTCCACCTGAATCGCGCGCGCGAAATCCCCACCGGGGCCGCCCAGGTAAGTGGAATAGACCAACGAATTGCCGCTGGTGCTCACCTCCACCACAAAGGCGTCAGCGGGGCCGCCGCCATAGGCAGACTGGATGGGGTTCAAGGTGGGAAAATCGGTGGCCGATGTATTGCCCGCCAGATAGGCATTTCCGTCTTTGTCGATGGCCAAGCCTGTGGCACCCGCGGAATCCTTCGTGCCGGCGATGTAAGCGGCGAAAACCAGCGTGCCCGAAGGGCTGATCTTGGCGATCAATCCGGCGCTGCTAGGGCTACCGCTCGTATTGAAGGCGTGACCGAGAGGCGAGTCGGCGAGGTTCGTGGAGCCCGTGATGCCACCGACGTAAATGTTCCCCGCCGCGTCCACCTTAATGGCCCGTCCGCTGTCCGTGCCGTTGCCGCCATAGTAGGTGGAGAATACGAGGGTGGGGTCGATGACCAACTGCCGGCGCCGGTCGTACCCGGCGACTTCCAATCCTACCTGGTAGCGGCCGCGCATCACGTACCGGCACTCGATGCGCTGCCGGCCGCCCGGCATATCCTGATAGGCTATTGGTTTGCGCTGCCGGACCGCCGCCGCGCCCAGAGCGAGAACCAGGTCGCCGGAGGGGTCGATGCGCACGCCATCCGCCCCTTCGATGCCGAGGCGAATGCGGCCGGGGTCAGCCCCAGCCCTCACCACCCAATCGTACTCCAATTGCTGCTGGCTTCCATAATAGGCTATGTCGATCCCTGGATAGACCTGGTGGAACCCGGCGCGCCCATAACGGGGAACATCCGTTTGCCACCCACCGGGGCGGTTGCCGATGAAGTAATTACTTCTCCCCGGCTGAAGGTCCCGTGCTTCGGCGCGCGCCCGCCGGTTCGCCCCCAGCAGCCTCACCCGCAGGGCGGCGGCCCGGCCACGCGCCGGTAGGTCAGCCCCGGCAACGAGGCGCATTTCCGCCTGGTCTGCCGCCAGCAAGACAGCATAGCCGGGTCCGTGCGAGACGAAGGCAAATCGGGGGTCAGCCTGACCGCGGTTCACCTCAAAGCCCTGTGGCAGAGTCTCGTAAAGGCGTGGCAGCGGGGCGGGCGCTTGGCTCCAAGCGACCCGAGCCAAGCTAAGCATGAGTACCACGAGAGCGGTCGCCGAGAGTTGCAACCGTGCACGCTCAAAGGCAGGATGTCGGCCGAGGCTACGGCCCTCATGCGTGGTCACAGGATGGCGGTCAGCGACAACCAAGTGAATCTTGTTCTCGACACTCTTCAAGAGTCGCCTCTCTTACTAGTCCACTCCTCACCAAGGCTGAGCGATGGCCGTCCGAGCCTTCTCTGGATAGGAGCATCTTTTGTTGGACGGGGAACATTTTATCTCACTGGCAGGAGAGAAAGCCATAGTACGAATGTGCTACCCGCGAGGAGCACTCCAGGGCTAGTTATAGATATGGTGGCTACGCAACGTGCAATCTCTGGGTGACCTTCGCAGCCCGCCTGGGAATTCGCTAGCGGCCTTGCCGCCCTACTGTGGAACCAGTTTCTCCAGTGGCTCGGCGTTCCACCGGAACAAGAGGAGCCTTAGAACTGAACGACCGTGCTTGATTTCTGGCGCATGGAGACCATAGAATAGGTGGGCGGGTTGCGGCGCCTCGCCCCGCATGACAGTATGCCACCCGCCTGGCACCCACGGAGGCTCGCATGGTAACCGCTTCCCAACTGCGGCCCGGAATGATCTTGAAAGTCGGCAGGGATCTCTTCAAGGTGATCGAGTCCGACTACCACCTGGGTCAGGGGAAGATGCCCGGCAGTGTCCATACCAAGCTCCGGCACGTGACGAAGCGAGCGGATAAGGAGGTTCGGTTTCGGCCGGAGGAGCGGTTGGAGGACGCGCAACTCCAGAAGCGGGAAATGGAATTCCTGTATAGCGATACGGATTCGGCAACTTTCATGGACCCGGAAACGTTCGATCAGATTACGATCCCGCTAGAGGTAGTGGGAGCGGCGCAGGCCTTCCTTCAGACGGAGATGAAGATTCCCGTGGAGTTCTTCGAGGGCCAGCCCGTAAGCCTCGATTTCCCGGCTGCGGTTGAGATCAAGGTCGCCTCCACCGCTCAGCCGGTCCACCAGCAGCAGGACAACACCTATAAGCCGGCAACCCTCGTCAACGGCATGGAAGTGTCCGTGCCGCAGTTCATCAAGCCGGGCGAAGTGGTGCGCATCGAGGTCAGCACGAAGAAGTACTTGGACCGGGTCCGGACGGATGGGAGGAGGCTGTAGCTCGAAACTCGAAACTGGAAATTCGAAGCTTGGCTTTCGGATGTACCGTATCATCGTACTGCCATTTGAGTTTCTAAGGTCGAGTTTCCAGTTTCGAATTTCGAGTTTCGAGTTTCGAAAGGGATGTCGCTCTTGACCTTTAACCTCCGACCTTCCACATCCCGACTCGCCTCGGCGGCCGTTGTGCTGGCCTTGATTCTGCTGGTCTGGCGTCCACGAGCCCTGCGCAGTGACAACTTCATCTTCTACTCGCCGCAAGGTCACGAGGTGGTGCCCATCCAAATCGTCGACCACGAGCAGTACTTACCGTTGATCCAAGTGCTGAACGCGGTGGGTTCGGTCAGCGGCTGGCAGGAGAAGCGAAAGTCCCTCGTAGTGTACTTTGGCAGCGTGCACGTGGAGGTGCACGTCGACAACGCAACGGTCAAGGTGGACAGGACACAGGTGGCCCTCCCTGCCCCCGTCCGCATCTCGAACGGCCAATGGATGGTGCCCCTCAGCTTCGTGGACGTCGTGCTACCTAAGATCGTGCAACAGCGGCTCACCTACCGGGTGGGGAGCGAGCGCATGTTTATCGGCGATGTCTACCCGGCCTTGTTCACGGTAAGCCTCAAGTCGCTTCCCGGTGGTTCGCGCCTGTCTATCGAATTTACCAGCGCGGTGAAGCTAAAGACCGCGTCGAGAAATGGCAAGTATGTGCTGTTCCTGGGCAACCACCCCGTCGAGCCGCTGGAGAAATCGTTTCACTTCCAGGATCCCTACGTTACGGATCTCGCGTTCGACGACCAGGACGGCGAGCCCAAATTTATCGTGACCCCCGGGTCGGCGGCGCTGAACTTTTATCCGAGCGAGGCGTCCGGCGGCAAGACCTTGCTGGTGGATCTGGCAAAGGCGGGAACCCCGCTCCCGCTGCAAGGCACGACGACCTCGGCGCAGAGCTCCGCCCCGCCTCCGAGCGCTCCCGCGGCGCCCGCGCCATCGCCCGCGGTCGTCGGGTCGAAGTCAACAAACGTAGCCACGGCCAACCCGGCGGCCGCGCCAGCCGAGCCGATGCTTCCGGCGGTGGTGCTGGATGCGGGGCACGGCGCACAGGACGCGGGCGCTCGCAGCCGCGACGGGGTCTTGGAGAAGGATCTGGCAGCACAGATTGAAGACCGGGTTCGCGGCGCCCTGATCGCCTCACACAGCTATCGCGTGGTGCTGACGCGGGTGGGCGACACCAACCCTGACCTCGATGCGCGCGATGCCATCGCCAACGCCACTCGCCCCATCGCTTTTCTCAGTTTGCATGCCGGGAACTATGGCGCCAGCGTTACGCGCATCGTCGTCTACACTTACCGCTTCCCTTCTCCAACGCTGCTGCCGGTTGAGCCGTCGCGCCCGGCATTCGTGCCATGGGACGAGGTTCAGCGCGCCCACCTCGACCGCAGCCGCGAATTGGCGCAGGCGCTCGAAACCCAGTTCGCCAACTTGCCCGGTATCACGGCCTTCCCGGCGCAGGAAGCTCCTGTCCACGTATTGCGCGACGTCGATGCGCCGGCGGTCGCCCTTGAGGTCGGTAGCCTCTCGCCCGACGACGACGCCGGCTTGCTGACCGACCCTGGCTTTCAGGAGCGCTTGTCCACGGCCATCGCGCAAGCCATCACCATCTTCGGAAGAGGTCCGGCCAAGCCATGACTCGGCGCACCATTTTCGTGACGCTGGCAGTGGTAGCCGTGCTGATCGGCGGCTTCTACTACCTGCGCTCGCTTGCCTGGCACGTATTTCACGAAATCCAGGGGGGCGAAGAATCGGTCCACACTCGCTTGAACCAGGAAGCCTTGAAGCCTAGTTCCGGCGTGAAGCAAGTCATCACCCTTTACTTCCCGGCTGACGACGAGTCGGGGCTTGTGACTGAGACACGCGAGATGTTCTGGGCGGCCACGGACCCGGACCGCGTCCGGCAAATCGTGCTGGCCCTCGTCGAAGGCCCCGCCAAGACTCACAATCGGCCTCTGCCGCCTTCCACCGATATCCGCGCCGTTTTCCTGACGCCAGACGGAACCGTATACCTTGATTTTTCCAATGAGACCCTGAAGGGTTTCGCGCCAGGGATCCAAAGCGAAACACTTACCGTCTATTCCATTGTGAACTCGCTGGCAGCCAACATTCCCGCGGTGAAGAGCGTGAAGATTCTGTTGCAGGGCCGGGAGGCCGAAACCCTCGACGGCCATGTAGACTTGACCGAATCCTTCGTGCCGGACACAAGTTTGGGAGGAACGGCGAATTGAAAGGGACAGTCTGACCGTTGATGGTTGAAGGTCTTAAAGGGGGAGGGACGCGAGTCCAACAGCCGTTTCAACCTGAGACCCTCGACGCTGGAACTCTGGATACAACATGTCCACTCCAAGAACATTGAGCGGTCTTCTTTACCGGGGAGGAAAACTGATGCGGCACGATCAACGGGGCGCCGACGAACTCCGCCCGGTGGAGATTATTCCCCACTATATTTCCTCGGCCGAGGGCTCGGCGCTGATTCGCCTGGGCCAAACGCAAGTGATCTCGACGGCGTCCGTTGAAGACGGCGTGCCTCCCTTCATGAAGGGTTCCGGCAAGGGCTGGATCACGAGCGAATACGCGATGATTCCCCGCGCCACGGAATCGCGCACGCCTCGAGAGGCGACGCGCGGCCGCCAAGGCGGTCGTACCATGGAGATCCAGCGGCTGATCGGGCGCTCGTTGCGCGCCGTGATCGACCTGGAAAAGCTGGGCGAGAGGACGGTCTGGATTGATTGCGACGTGATTCGGGCCGACGGCGGCACGCGCACCGCGTCGATCACGGGATCGTTGGTGGCGCTGGGACTCGCCGTACAGGAACTCATGGAGTTGAAGGTGCTCAATTCCCTGCCTCTCCGCGACTACATGGCGGCCATCAGCGTGGGGATTGTGGGCGGCGAGACTCTGCTGGACCTGGACTACGCTGAAGACTCCACCGCCGACGTCGATATGAATGTGGTCATGACCGGTTCCGGCAAACTCGTCGAAGTCCAGGCCACGGCGGAGGGCCGGCCTTTCACCACCGAAAGTCTCAACCGTCTGATCGAAGCGGCGCGTCCCGGCATCCAGAAACTGCTGACGCTGCAGCGATCGATCTTGAAGCTGGAGTTCCCGGCAGCGAACCGTTGAGCGCCGGATGACCAGTAATGCCAGCGGTCCACAAACCGACGCTTTACCTGGCTTCCACCAATCCGGGCAAGCTTCATGAGTTCCGGGAAGCTGCAAGCCGGCGGGGAGTCGCCGTCGACGCGGTCCCAGGCATCGCCGGCATGACGCCCTGCGTCGAGGACGGGTTGACCTTTGAAGAAAACGCCGGCAAGAAGGCGCGCTATTATAGTACGCTCGCCCCGGGCCTTGTGTTTGCTGACGACTCGGGAATCTGCGTCGACGCTCTGGGAGGCGCGCCAGGCGTCTACTCGGCGCGCTTCGCCGGTCCTGGGGCGAACGATGAGGTGAACAATGCGAAGCTCATCGAAAGTCTGGCTCCATATGCGGATCAGCAACGCACGGCACATTACGTATGCGTGATTGCGCTGGCCGAGGCCGGACGAATCATCGCCGTCACCGAGGGGCGCGCGGACGGGCTGATCCTCGCAACGCCGCGCGGGCGGGCCGGCTTCGGATACGATCCGTTCTTTCTGTTTCCTCCTTTGGGACGGACCTTTGCCGAGTTGAGCCCTGAGGCGAAGTTCGCGGTTTCGCATCGCGGCGAGGCGTTCCGGAAGCTGCTCGACCTTGTTGAGGAGTCGGAAGAGAGTCTAAAGTCGAAAGTCAAAAGTCGAAAGTAAAGCGGCCGTCTTGACCTTTTGACTTTTGACTTTCGACTCTCGACTCTCGACTTTCTAGGAGACTCACCATGAACATCGGATTCATCGGACTAGGCCAGATGGGTATGGGGATGGCGCGCAGCCTCCTCAAGGCCGGCCACGCCCTCACCGTGTACAATCGCACCCGCTCGCGCGCCGAACAATTGGTTCCCGAGGGCGCGCGCGTCGCCAGCACACCCGGCGAAGCCTGCCGCGGTGATGCCGTTATCACCATGCTTGCCGACGATCGCGCCCTGCAGGATGTCATGGGCGACCTGACGGCGAGCCTCGGCCCGGCCACCGTCCACGTCTCGATGTCCACCATCAGCGTCGCGATGTCCCGGCGTCTGGCTAAGCTGCACGCTGAGCTGGGCCGGTGTTACATCGCGGCCCCGGTCTTCGGCCGGCCGGAAGCTGCGGCGGCGCAGAAACTCTTCGTGGTCGCAGCCGGCCCCCGAGCGCTGGTCGAGCGCTGTCAGCCGTTGTTCGACGCCATGGGCCAGAAGACGTTCGTGGTGAGCGAAGATGCTCCCGCCGCCAACGTCATCAAGCTGTGCGGCAATTTCATGATCGCCTCGATCCTCGAGATTCTGGGTGAGTCCGTCGCGCTCGCCCGCAAGTCCGGTGTCGACGCCAGCGCCTATCTCGAAGTTATGACCGGCACGCTCTTCAACGCGCCCGTTTTCAAGACCTACGGTGCCCTGATCGCGCAGGAGAAGTACGAACCCGCAGGATTCAAGGCCGCTCTCGGCCTCAAGGACGCCCGCCTGGTGCTGGCGGCCGCCGATGATGCCGCGGTACCCATGCCCGTCGCCAACCTGGTCCACGATCGCCTGCTGGCTCTGGTGGCGCAGGGGCGGCAGGACCTTGACTGGTCGGCGCTGGCCCGCCTCGCGGCCGAGCAGGCCGGGCTGACGAAGAACAGTGGTAGCGGCTAGTGGATGATGGTTAGAATACTAGCCTGTGGCCTTCGGGATGACCACGGTACGAACCGGTTCCGAGTTTCGGGTTTCGCTATGAAGACCAAGCCCGCACCCAAGTCCGCCCGCAAGTCGGGACGCAAAAAAGCGACGAACTATACGTCTGCGTCACGTCTGCAGAGCATTTTTGCCGCGCTCGACCAGCTATTCCCGCACGCCACGTGTGCTCTCCACCACGACAACGCCTTCCAGCTTCTGGTGGCGACCATTCTCTCCGCCCAGTGCACCGACGAGCGCGTCAACAAAGTCACCCCCGAACTGTTTCGCAAGTATCCCACGCCGGCTGATTTTGCCGCGCTCAAGCCGGAAGCCCTGGAGCCCGAAATCTATTCCACCGGCTTCTTCCGCAACAAGGCCAAGAGCATCGTGGGCGCGGCGCGCAAGATCGTCTCCGACTTCGGCGGCCGGGTTCCGCGCACCATGGATGAACTCCTCACCCTGCCCGGCGTAGCCCGCAAGACCGCGAACGTCGTGCTGGGCACGGCCTACGGAATTCCCAGCGGCATCACCGTGGACACTCACGTCTTCCGCATTGCCACGCGCCGCCTGAAGCTCTCCCAAGGCAAGACGCCCGAGCAAGTGGAGCAGGACCTGATGCGTCTGGTCCCGCAAAGCCGCTGGATCCTCTTCGGCCATCAGGTCATCCTCTTCGGACGCCAGATCTGCGAGGCGCGTAAGCCGCTCTGCGCCCAGTGCCCACTCGACTCCCTATGCGACTCGGCAGATAAAACGACCGAATAGTGGATTGTGAATAGTGAATTGTGAGCCGAGTATGTTCCGGTGTTTCACTATTCACGACCCGCTGCGTCTTCATGAAATGGATCGCAAATATCTCTGTCTTCAACAATTCACTATTCACAATTCACCATTCACAATTCCTTTACCGAGCCTCGTCATGTCGGCTATCAGCTCCGACGGGGGAGCGAACGTGACCCTTTCCTCGACAGCGTTCACCTCCCTGATCTCCCTCACCCCCAGCGCCTTGAAGTACTCCACTACCTCCTGCACCAGGTGCTCGGGGGCGGAGGCGCCGGCGGTTACGCCCACCGTCCGGGCGCCTTCGAGCCAGGCCGGGCGAATGTGGGCGGCGTCCTCGATCAGGTAAGCGAGCGCCCCCGCGCTCTCCCCCACTTCCCGCAGCCGCTGCGAGTTGGAGCTATTCTTCGAGCCTAGCACGAGGATCACCTGGGCTTCCCGCGCCAGGGCCCGCACCGCCGTCTGGCGATTCTGGGTGGCGTAACAGATGTCGTCGCTGGAGGGCGTCGCCAACTTGGGGAAGCGGCGCTTCAACACCTCGATGATGTCGCGCGTATCGTCCACGCCCAGCGTGGTCTGGGTGGTCACCGCCACGCGTTCGGGGTCCGGCACCTCCACCTTTTCCGCTTCTGCCGCGGTTCCCACCAGCCGGATGTGGTCAGGCACCTCGCCCATGGTCCCGATCACTTCATCGTGTCCCTCGTGTCCGATCAGGATAATGGTGCGGCCTTCCCTGGCGAAGCGCAGCGCCTCCAGGTGCACTTTGGTTACCAGTGGGCACGTGGCGTCGATCGCCTTCAGCCCCCGCGCCGCCGCCTTCACCCGCACCTCCGGGGCGATTCCGTGCGCGCTGAAGATCACCACTGCGCCCTCCGGCACCTGGTCGATCTCGTCCACAAACACCGCACCCTTGGCAACGAACCCTTCGATCACGTGCTTGTTGTGGACGATCTCCTTCCGGACGTAGATCGGCGCGCCGTAGATCTCGAGCGCCATGTTCACCACGTCGACGGCGCGATCGACGCCGGCGCAGAACCCTCGGGGTCTCGCTAACAGGAGTGTGTCTGGTATCATGCCTCAGTTTTCGCCCTTCTGGTGCCCGTTACCCGATGCAGGATCATGCTTATGATAACAGAAAACAAGTCGTAAGGTCGCCAAAACAGTCGAATCGAAGGTCGAATGTAATAAGATCAGTTGCGAAAAACCCCGATATTCTACGCTTATCTGCTCGTTTTTGTCGGAAGATGGCGAAATTCGGTGCGATTTTGCACAAAAAAACGACCTCAAAACGGGCTCGTTTTCAAATAAGCGCTTAAGGATCGGCGGAAACACTTTTAGCAAACCCTTTAGATTGAGCAACCATTCCCTCGCTTTCTTCGGCAACTTGAGCAGCAACTCTTGCGGAATCAGCAGATCGGCCCCGCCCCATTTCAGTGCTAACGACAAAACCGAAAAGGCCGCCCCAGCCGTCGGCGGGGGAACGGTTAGTAAGTCCTTTAGATTGAGCAGACCTTCGCCCGCTCTCCTCAACAATTCGGCCAACAACCCTTGCGGAATCAGTAGATTGGCATCGCCAGTTTCGGTTGCTCGACAAAACCCCGAAAGGCCCGAAAAGAGTTGCGGGAAGCATGGCTAGTAAGTCCTTTAGATTGAGCGAAACTTCGCCCGTTCGCCTCAGCAATTTGGCCAGCAACCCTTGCGGAATCAATAGATAGGCCGCGCCACGCTTCAGTGGCCCGGCGAGACCCGAAAGATCTGGTTCGACGCTCGCCGGGTGGAAAGAAAGCCCGGCTAGTAAGTCCTTTAGATTCAGCATGCCGTGTTTCTCCGACTTGGAGAATTGGCGATCAACCATCGTCGAATCAACAGATTGGCCTCGCAGATTTGCGGTCGCACCCGCCGAACGCCGAAAGGGCCGACTCAAGGCGTGGAGAATTACCACGGAGGCACCAAGACCTAGAGAGACTGAGGACGATACGAAGATGTCTCTCGCTCCCCAATGCTTCCCATTCTTCTCTGTGCCTCTGTGTCTCTGCGTTGGACGCTCCTTCGCAATTGCGAAGTGAGCGCCGATTACCGATTGACACGGACCGCTGGGCTTGACACGTTTTAATTGAATCGGTCGCGCAAAACCCGCCCTTAATGCCGTGTTCGAGCCCCTTCGATGCACGTTCTTGGCAAAAAGTGGTGAAATTTGGTACGATTTTGTAGCCCAAAAACGTCCGAAAACGGACGTTCCTTCCAATAACCCGTTTGTTTGCAATACCGACTTTCCTCTGGTTACAGCCACAAAGGTAATTAAATTCCCCGTTAATTTTCTAAGTTTGACCATAAGTGTAACCATGGAGCTCATCAGGGCCCATCAAGGCTTGAGTCCTGCCAGCGATGGCGGTCGTCCCGGGCGTCGCCCCACGGACCCGCCGCCGGCCGCCAATTGACCTAGCGCGCCACCCGGCGCGAGGTTGAAGTCCGTTACCCCGGTCGCCTTGCCCCGCCGCCACGCCGACAACTGCTCCAGCTTGAGCTGATATTCCAGTTCCAGCATCCTTTCCTGCCGCAGCAGGTTGCTGAGGTCTTTCTCGTCGAGCAACAACTGCGCGTCACGCGTCGCCTCCGGGATGGCGATCGCGCCCTCACGGTACAGGGCTTCCAGCTTCTGATAGGCCTTAATCTCCTCCCCCAGCGCCGTCACAAAAGCCTGGCGTGCGGCTTGCTGCGCCTCTTCGTTGCCTTCCGCCTGTGTCTTAATCCCCGCCTTGTAGTCCAACACCAGTTCGCTGGCGGAGAGCCCCGGGTGCTCGCCGAAGATCACCCGCAGGCATCCCGTTCCCCACTCGCTGAAACCTTCCAGCTCCACCGTGGCCCGCAGGCCTCGGAGGAACATGAG
>Ga0209039_10001745_pt1 | contig 19652 bp, 14 predicted proteins | sample BogFormECP12_OM1_FD_188238 | JGI IMG/M metagenome (GOLD analysis project Ga0209039, IMG submission 188238) | Bog forest soil microbial communities from Calvert Island, British Columbia, Canada - ECP12_OM1 (SPAdes) (version 2) | ecosystem: Environmental > Aquatic > Freshwater > Wetlands > Bog ...
AGGGAATCGAAGTTCTGCAAGCCGACGACGGCCTGCTGATTCTCTCCGTGGCCGAGGCCTCGCGCAAATTGCCGGCCATCTTCGCGGCCCTGGCGGCGGCCGGCGCCGACGTGCGCGGCACCACCCTCACGCAGCCCAGTCTGGAGAGCCTGTTCATCCGGCTCACCGGAAAGGAGCTGCGCGAATAGCCATGCGCTTCGTCTGGATCAGCGCGTTGAAGGACCTGCGAATCCTGCGCCGCGACCCGTTCAGCGTGCTCACCTGGGTGGGAATCCCCTTGTGCATCGGCCTGCTGATTCACCTGGTGTTCGGCGGCAGCGGCGGCCAGGCGCAGCCGCAGGGCGTGCTGCTGTTGGCCGACCAGGACAACACGTTCACCAGCCGGATGCTGGCCGGGGCTTTCGGCAGCGATCAACTGGGCAAGATGCTCACCGTCGAAAAGGTGGACGCGGCGGAGGGCCGCGCGCGCATCGACCGCGGCGACGGGTCGGCACTCCTGGTCATCCCCAAGGGCCTGCAGGACGCCTTTCTGAACAGCCGGCCGTACCGGCTTCGGCTGTACACCAACGCCGGGCAGCGCATCCTTCCCAAGATCGTCGAGGAGACCCTGCAAGGGATGGTGGATGGCGCGTTCTACCTGCAGCGCGTGGCCGGCGACCAACTGCGCGGGCTGGACACCGGACGGGAGCCCAGCGAGGCGGACGTGGTCCTCCGCGCCATCCAGACCCGCCGCCTGGCGCTGGAAATGAGCCGGTATCTCTCGCCGCCCCTGATTGAACTGGAAACCACCGTGGTCGCGGAGAAGCACAGCGCCGGCGCCGCCAACTTCTTCTTTCCGAACATGATCTTCCTGGCGCTGCTGCTGATGGCCAACGGCCTTTCAACCGACATCTGGAAGGAGCGCACCATGGGCACGCTGCGGCGCGTGGCCATGTCGCCGGCGTCGATTGCGGCGTTTCTGGCCGGGCGCCTGGCGATGGTGGCGATGGTGTACGGCGCCGTTAGCCTGGCGGCGGTGGCGGCGGCCAGATACCTGGCCGGGGTGACGGTTTCAAACATGGCGGCCGCGGCTGGATGGGCGGCGCTTTCCGGCACGCTGTTCTATCTGCTGCTGCTGCCGCTGGCGGTTTACTCCTCCGGCCAGCGCGGCGCGGACGTGCGCGGCAACCTGCTGGTCTTTCCGCTGGCCATGCTGGGCGGCTGCTTCTTCCCCTTCGACGTAATGCCCGACTGGCTGGCGCGCATCGGGAAGTGGACCCCCAATGGGCTGGCGGTGGTGCAGTTCAAGGACGTGCTCCTGGGTTCGGTCCACCCCTGGCAACTGGCCGCGGTATCGGCGGGACTGGCCGCCGCGGGTCTGCTGGCCTATCTGCTGGCGCTGCGGGGCCTGCGAGGAGCGTTCCTGCGATGAACCACACGATTGGCGACGCCTGGTACCTGGCTCGCACGGACGTATGGCGTCTGTTGCGCCGCCGCGAAATCCTGGTGTGGACCTTCGTCATGCCGGTGGTCTTCTTCTACTTCATCGGCATGGTCAATCAGGGTGGCTCGCCGGACGAGAAGGATACGCTGGCGGTGAGCGCCGCGCCCGATGCCGGTTTCCTGGCCGACGAGTTGACGCGCCGTTTGGGTAGCCGCGATTTCCGCGTTGTCGTCCCCGAGAGCCGCACGGAGTTTCTGAAGTATGGCCGGCGCCTGGAGATCCCCGCCGGTTTCACCGCCTCGGTGCTGGCCGGAACGCCCATGAAGATCCGCTTCTCGCGCACCGGACAAGACCAGGGCGCGGACTACGACCGCGTGCGAATTACGCGCGCCACCTACACCGAGCTGGCCGACCTGATCGCCATCCGTAAGGACGGCGCGGAGCCCACCGCCGAGCGGTTCCGGCAACTGGCCGCCGAGCCGCGCCCGCTCCAACTGGATGTGAAGACCGCCGGCCACCGCATCGTGCCGCCCTCGGGCTACGAGCAATCCGTGCCCGGCATCATGGTGATGTTTACGCTGACGGTGCTGTTCAGCGCGGGCAGCGTGAGCCTGCTGCTGGAGCGCACCAATGGAATCTTGCGCCGGCTGGCGTTCACGCCCATGTCGCGCGGCGCCGTGGTCCTGGGGAAATGGGCGGCGCGGATGGCCATCGGCGCGCTCCAGATCGCGCTCGCCCTGATTACCGGCAGCGTCTTGTTCCACGTTCACTGGGGTCCCAACCTGCCCATGGTGGTGGTGGTGATGCTGGCGTACGGCGGCCTGGCCGCGACCCTGGCCATGCTGTTGGGGAACTTCGGCCGCAGCGCCCCGCAGGCGATCGGCCTGGCAGTGATCTCGAGCAACCTGATGGCGGGCCTGGGCGGCTGCTGGTGGCCGATCGAGATCGCGCCGCGATGGGCGCAGACGCTGGCGATGTTCCTGCCCACCGGCTGGACCATGGACGCGTTGCACAAGCTGGTGAACTTCGGGGCCGCGCCGGCCGCCGTGATCCCCCACGTGGCGGCGAGCGCCGGCCTGGCGCTGGCCGGCGGTTGGGTGCTGGCGCGGACGTTCCGGTTCCAGTGAGCCCAGCCGCTACGCGGCGAAGGGGTTCGGATCGTCGGCCGACGGGCCGTACATTCCGGGCACCGGAACATCGAGCAGCCGCAGGTACACCGAGAGTTGCCCGCGATGGTGGATGAGGTGGTTCATCACGAAATCGCGGATGCACTGAATCCGCGGCATGGTGAAGAGGGTTTGGCCGCCGGCCAGCAGCGACCAGGCCTGCGAGAGCGTTTCGTCGGTCGCGCCCGCCAGCGCCCCGCGGGCTTTGGCGGTACTCTTGTCGAACATGGCCAGAAGTTCGGCGTTGGAGCCGGCTCTCGGCGGCGTGTAGGGCGGCTTTCCGGGAGGCATGAAATCGAACGAGTCGCTGACCATGGTGTCCGCAGCCCAGTCCATTAAGGTGGCCACATGGGTGGAGAGCGCGGCCAGATCCATGGATTTCGCGTGCGGCTTCCAGCCCAGCTTGTCCTCGGGCACGCGCTCCAGCATTTTGCGCGTGCTGGCCATTTCGCGGTCGAATTCAGGAAGTAACAGATCGATGATCGGCATGAGGTTTCTCCGTTAGGGATTCGTGTTTTGTTCGCCCTCCGATCATAGGACGAAACCGGCCGCCGATCAAGTGAAAATCGTGTAAAAAGACGGGTCTCCCGCGGCCTATTTCACGCCCGCGGCCCGCAGGTGCGCCGAGTACTGCTTGTCCACGCCGACGATGTGATCCACCACCCAGTGCTGAAGGAACCGCATCACCTCCATGGAGACGACGGTCTTTCCGGAGCGGGCTTCCTCCTGCAAGTGTTTCACCTGCGCGGTCAGCTTCTCGTGCTCCGCCTTGTGCGCTTCGTACCCGGGGTAGGAGTGCAGCCGCATGAGCCGTTCTTCGTTCACGAAGTGCGACTGGGTGTAGTCCGCCATGCCGTGGAGGACCTGGTCGACCACGGCTTTTCCGCGGCCTTCGAGCATGGCCGCGTAGAGATCGTTGACCAGGCCGATCAGCTTCTGGTGTTCGGAATCGATGCGCGCGATTCCCACGCTGTACCGGTCGCTCCAGGTCACCAGTCTGTTTGCCGCATCGGTTGTCATGCTCCAGGTATCGGCTGAACGGCCGCCGGGCATTATAGGAACAGCGCCGGTGCGCCTGCCGGAGCCTACCGGAACCGCTTCTTAAAATAGAAATCCAGCCCGAACTCCCCGTTTTCCTCGCGCAGCGCCACCGCCGACCAGTTCTTGCCCAGGCTCCACTCCACGCGCACTACCTGCGGGTTGGAGGTGGTCACGTTGGTGATGTAGGTGAAGGTGATGTCGGGCGTCACCTGCTGCTCCAGCGTGAGGCGCGCCTGCGGGTTGTTCTCCACGCCGCTGATGGCGGGGTCGATGCGCAGGTTGCTGACGCCGAAAAAGCGCTGCAGCCGGCCGGCCACCGGGCTGGCGATGGCCTGGCCCAGCAATGCCGATGCGCCCAACTGCTGCCACGATTGCGGGGTGCTGTTCTGCTGCGCGATCAGCGCCGGGTCGCCCGTGGGAGCGCGGCCGGTGGCCAGCAGCGCCACGATTTCGTTGAAGGCGAGCGGCGGGTCGCTGCTGGGCGCCAGCGTCAGGTGGTGCAGCGGGCCGGAAATGGTCAGCGTCACCTCCACCCCGCGCGCCTTGGTCTCCAGCGCCACGTCGACCACCGGTTCGATGCGCAGCGGATTGAGAAACCGCACCGACCCCTGGTTGATGGCGTACTTCGTTCCGAAGAACACGATCTGCCCGCGCGTGACGTTGATGCGGCCCAGCACAGCCGGGTTGCCGAAGGTGCCGCGCAATTGCAGGTTGGCTTCGGCCTGCAGGTCCTGCGCCAGCGAGCTCTGGAATTGCAGGTCGTTTGCGGTGTTGACCTGGATATCGAAATGCAAGCCGCCCAGCAGCCCCGTCCGCGCCGGCGGCGTCTCCACCGGCTGCGACGATTGTGCGATCAGCGAGCTGAAATCCGACTGCGGATTGAAGCCCGTCCGCTGGATGGTGATGGTGCCCGCCAGCATGCTGCGCTCGGGCGTGCCCGTCAGGCTCAGATTGGCGTCGGCCACCGTGCTCACGCCCTCGGGATAGCGGATGCGCACCTCGCGCACGCGCGCCGCCAGCCGGAAAATCGTCTGGCCGCCGGTCAAACCGGCGAAGCCCGAAAGCTCGATGCGGCCGCCGCCCGTCTCTCCCGTGAAACTCTCTATGGTCGCCCGTCCGCCGGCGAACACAATCTCGCCGTTGGCGTTCGAGATGCCGTTGGGGACGTCCACGATGTTGAACGCCGCTTTCTGAAACCCGACGCGCCCGGCCACCAGCGGCGCATCCAGCGTGCCGCGCACGGAGGCATCCGTCGTCACCGTCCCGGATGCCTGGAAATCGGGGTTCAACTCGTGCACCATCGCCAGGTCCACGCGGCCCTTCACGCGCAAATCCAGCGCGTCCTTCCCCCTCAGTTGGGCCTTCCCGGTGACGCTCAAATCGGTGGCGCGGCCAACCAGCCGCGCGCTCTCCACCGTCACCACCGAGTCCGTCATGGAGACCACGATGGGGCCGGAGTTGCGCAGCGCCAGCGCGTCGGCCGCCGCCGCCGTTCCTCCCGCCGCGGCTTGCGACGGGGAAACCCGCAGCTCCGGGATGCGCAGCTCGGTCTTGACCAGTCGCGGCTGCAGCGCCGGCCCGTCGATGCGCAGCTCTCCTTCCGCCGATCCCCGGAAGTCTCCGGGCGTGCCTGCGCCGGTTGGCGCCACCCACTCCCGCAATTGCACGAAATCCAGTTTCGAGAATGCGATGGTGGCGCTGCCCGGGTACTCGCCCTCCAGACGCCACTGGCCGTCGCCGCGGATGCTGGAACCCGCGAAACCGGATTCCAGGTGGGCCCGCAGCACCTGGCCCTCGGAATCGGCCGTCACGCGCAGGTCGCCGAACGGTTGCTGGGCCAGCCGCAGCCCGCGCCCCGCAACGTCCAGGTGCAGATCGCGCAGGCGCCAGGGGCGCCCGCCCTTGGCCGGCGCCAGGTCCACGATTCCGCTGGCCGTCACCGCGGCCGTCCCGCCGATTCCGGGCTGCCACTCCACCAGCGCGTGGACCTGCTCCAGCGGCATGGCGTTGCTCGACACGCGAAACACCAGCCGGCCCGCGTCCCAGCGGTCCGCGGCGTGGTCGAACGCGGCCGAGAGAACCACCTGCCCGGCGCCCGCCGTTACCTGGCCGGAAGCCACCTCCACGCGGGTTGGGCTGTAGCGGACATGCGCCGCCAGGCGGTCCACCGGTTCCTCCCAGAGGACCGCCTGGCGCAGGTTGAGGTCGGCGTCCACCAGCGGGTTGGCGACGGTCCCGGCGATCGCCGCCGTGCCGTCCAGCGTGCCCGAAACCGGCGCGGCCGCGAGGTCGAAGAGCGGCGCCAGTTCCGCCAGCCGCCCGCCGCTGAGGGTCGCGGCGCCGAAGATCAGGCTGCCCGGCCCGGTCTCCCAGTTGCGCAGCGCGACTGCCATCTCGCCCGCCACCCGCATTGCGCCGCGCGCCGCGGCGACGTTCCGCGCACTCGCCTTCTCTGCGCTCGCCTCCACGTCGGCCTGCAAGCTGTCGGCCAGTTTCCCCTGGTACGATACGCGTGTGGCGCCCATGTGTCCCTGGATGTGCAGGCCGTCCAAGGGGCCGGTCACGGCGCCGTCGAACACCGCCGAGCCACCCTCGAGTTTCAGCGGGAGGGCGGCTGCGCCGGTTCCCAACGCCGGCAGAATGTCTCCCAGATCGCGGGTCTCCACGTGAACCTGCAAACGGCGGCCGATGACGCCCGAGACCGCGGCGCGCGACGAGGGCAGCCGGAGCTCGCTCCGCCCCAGGTCCACCGTCCCGGCGAGCGAATCGTAGGTGGCCGCCACGTGGCCCTCCACCGGAGCGCTGCCCGGGGCGGGCGCCAGGGCCAGATCTCCGGTGGCGCGCATCCCTCCAACATGCGTCAGCGAGCCCTCGCCCGCGACCGGCCCCGAGACCAGGGCGTCCCACGGCAGCGGCGCCTCGCTATCCAGCGCCACCGCCCGCCGCGCCACCACGCCGCTCACTTCGCCCTGCGCGCGGAACCGCTCGAAATCGAACATCCGCGCCTCGCCGCGAAACGTGCCGCCCAGGACGCCCAGCGCCATGGCGTGCAGCTCCAGGTCGTCGCCCACGAGCGCCACCTCGTCGATTTCGCCGTCCACCGCCAGCGAGTGCGAAAACAGCCGGTTCACATCGCCCGCGATCCGCACCCCGCGCAGCCGCACGGCCGCGGCGTCGGCGCTCAGCTTGCCGTCCAGGCGGAATCCCTCCAAGCGCACCGAATCGGTGCGATACTCCATGCCGCTGGCGCGCAGGTCGCCCGCTAGCCGAAACCCGGCCGGCCCGCTGAACTGTGCGCTTCCGCGCACCAGCGCCAGGCCGCTCAGTCCCCGAATGCCCAGGAAGCGGGCGCCGTCGGCGACACCCAGCCGGGCGTCGTACCGGAAGCGCGCGCGCGGCGCGGCCAGATCCTCCACCGCTCCCTCTACGTTCACCGTGGTCGCGCCCGTGGCCAGCTTCAACGCGTCCACGCCGATGCGGTTCTTCTCGAAGGTGAGGGCCGCGCGGATGCCGATCGGGGTCGGCTCGCCCTTGTTCCAGCGCACCTCCAGCGGCTGGATGGAAACCTCGCCGCGATAGCGCGGCCCCGAAGCGTCGTAAACCAGCCTGGCCTGCAATTGCTTCCCGTGGATATCGAAGGGCAACGTGCCGCGCCGCTCCACTTCCACCGCCCCGCCGGCCAGGCTGAAGCGCCCCACCGCCAGTTTGAGGACCGTCTCCATGGGCGCGGCGTCGCCGTGGCGGATCTTCGGCTCCGGAATATTGGTGCGGCCGTCCGCGGCTATCGTAAGATACATGCGCGGCGCGATCGCCTCTACGTACCGGATGTCGGCCTCGCGGCCGAGCACGGACACGATCTTCAGGCCGGCCGCCACCGATGCGGCGCGGAACAGCGGCGGCTTTCCGGCCGGCTCCAGACCATGGATCTGCAGGTCCCGCACTTCCACGCGCATGCGTTCCCAATCGAACTCAAACGCGCCGATCTCCACGCGCCCGCCGGTGGAGTCTTCGAGCGCCTGAACCATGCGCCGCCGCACCTGGTCCTTGAACCAGGAACTGCGCAGCGTGAGCAGCGCCGCCCCGAGCGCCATCAACGCCAGAGCGGCCAGCGCCGCCAGGATCCTCCACGCCTTGCGGCGCCGGCTCATTGGAACGCCTCCTCGTGGAAAACCACCGTCGTGCGCCCGCGGGCTTCCTTGAGCCACCGGTCCATTTCGCGGTCCGCGCGCTCGCCGGTAAGCCTGGTCTCGATGCTGTAGCGGTAGTCCTTCAGTTCCACCGGCTGGCCTGGATGGGCCGTCCTGGCCAGCGGCGCCACCACCGTTTCGAAGTACTGGCGGATGTCCTCGGCCGGCACCTGGACGCCGGGCTGGAAGCGCAGGCCGACGAACCGCGTGACCGTGAGTTCCCACAGCAGTTCCTTCTTCAGGTCCGCTTCGGCGATTCCCGCGTCCGCCAGCGCGCGCGCGTATTCCGCCGGGTCGGGATGAATCCTGGCGCGGAACGCCTGAAACTCAGGCAGTACTTCGTCGCCGCCGGGAACCGGATGGCTGCCGGTCTCCAGCTCCTTGCGGATGAGGGTCTGTTCCACCATGCGCTCCGCCATGGCGCGCCGCGCGGCCGGGCTCAAATCCGGCTTCGTGCCGCTCAGAAACGCCGAGACGCGGATCTGCCGGTCCAGGTCGCTGGTGGCGATCGCGCGGTCACCCACCGACACCGCAATCCGGTCGATGATCTCGCCATGCGCTGCCAGCAGCGACAGCGATAGCAGGAGCGTTATGTGGGGCAGGCTGGCAGCCTGCGGCGGGTTGGTAACCCGCCCGGCGAGCGAAGCTCGCCCTCGCAGCCCGCCGCAGGTTGCCAACCTGCCCCACCAGGAACGCCCTGTGATCCGTCTCCTCAAAACGTCTGCCCTATCGAAAAGAAGAACTGCAAATGACTGACGCCCGTCTGCACGCACAGGTTGGCGTACGGGCCGCCCGGCGCGCACGGGGTGGTGCCGGCGTTCAGCAGATCCTGCTCGGTTCCCTTAAACCCGAAAAAGCGCGGCGGATTGATGCTGTAGGCGAAGTCTACGCGCAGCGGACCCACCGGAGTCCGGTAGCGCAGGCCCACGCCCGCGGCGTGCACCATGTAGTTGAAGTCCGTGAGGTTGCGCTGCCGCACGCGGAACGAAATGTCGCCCAGGCTGCTGTAGGTGTTTCCCATGTCGTGGAACAGCACCGCGCCGATGTTCTCGCCGATCAGCGGGAAGCGCAGCTCCGTCTGGTTGAACAGCTCCGCCGTTCCGCCGATGGGGAAGCCCGTCTCGGGATCGCGCGGCCCCGCCTCTTCCTCGGGGAATCCGCGGTGCGAAGCTCCTCCGCCGCCGAAGAAGCGCTCGGGCAGAGGGACCGCGTCCAACTGATCGCCGCCGGCGTGGTACGCATAGATCTCGCCGAACTCCAGGCTGCGCGCCAGCACGAATTTCCGGCTCAGCCGGTAATAGCTGGCGTTGCGTCCCAGGAAGCGCAGGAAGTCGCGCTGGGAACCGAATGCGTGTTCGGCCAGCCCCAGGTCCGCGGTGTTGTAATATCCCGAGTGCGGTTCGATCGGATCGTCGCGGTGATCCTGAACCAGGGCCCACGAGAGCAGTCCCACGCGCACCGGCTGCGACAGCAGCGGGATCAGAAACGGCGTGATCTTGAGCGTGCTCTCGTCGATATTGACGCCGCGGTAGGTGTAGCGGTAGAAGAACGTGGTGGCCTTGGAGAGCCGCTGCGACATCTGCGGCGACGCTTCCGCCCGCCGGTAGGAAAACGTCCGCACGTCCTTGGAATTGTCGGCCAGCCCGGTGATCGAAAACTTGAGATCGTGGTGGCTTGCGAAATCCGGCCAGGTGTACGTGAGCAGCGCCTGCTGCTCCAGCGTGGAGGCGCGCAACCGCAGGCTGAGGGAGTGCGCCAGGCCCCACAGATCGCTGCGCGAGAGATTCACCGAAATCCGCGGCGAGAAGCCGGTCTGCCCCGCGGGCGCGTCCAGGCAGGTGCTGCAACCGCCGATGCGCGCGATTTCCGCGCCCACGCCCACTGCCAGCGAATAACGCCGCGCTTCCTCCAGGTCGTAGAGAACGTACTTATGGTCCGTATCGCCGCCGGGGTCCTGAATGGCCGCGTCCACGCGCGCGAACACTCCCAGGTCGTACAACCTCCGCTGCGTGTCGGTGATCGCCGTGGGCGACAGCGGATCGTCCGGATTCAGCTCCAGCATCCGGTTGATGAGCCGCGGCTTGGTGGTCCGGTTCCCGGTGTAGATCACCTCGCGGACGAACTGCCGGCTGCCCTCGCGAATGGTGTATGCCAGATCCACCTGCGACGCTTCCGCCGCCTCGGGCGCGCTCCATTCGAAGGTCGCGCCCGGAAAGCCCGCTGCGAAGTATCTCTCCAGGATGGCATCGCGGTCCGCCGCCACGCTGAATTCGCTGAACGGCTGGCCCTCGACCGAGCTCAAGGCGCCGAGAATCGTCCGCTTGTCCAGGCTCTCGATGCCTTCGACCTTCAGACTGTGGATGAACTGCTGCGGCCCTTCTTCGATCTCCAGAAACACCGCGATCTGGCCCGCCCGGCCCGCGAAATTGTCCGCCACGCGGTGGCTCACCTTCACGTCGCGAAAGCCGTTGGAGCGGTACAGGTTCGAGATCGAGTCCTCGTCGCGCCGCAGCAGGTTCTCGCTGTACCGCCCGTGCGGAAACTCCAGAAAGTACGCCGGCCTCAGGAACATCCGTTCGCGAAGCTGCTCCTCGCTGAAATAGCGGTTGCCGTGAATCTGGATGGCCACCAGCTTGTGGCGGTCGCCGGTGTGGATCGCGTAATCGATGGCGGCGATGCCCCCCACGGCGTCCTGCTCCTTGAATTGCACGTCCGCCTCGTAGTAGCCGTTCGACTGGAAGTAATCCCGCAGGTTGCGCGCGCCCTCCTCCAGCAGGTCGCGGTCCACCGAGTGCTCCTCGAATACCGGAATGTACCGCCGCAGCTTCCGCTGCGGAACCTTGGCCCCCACCGTCCGCACCTGGATGCGCGGCCCGGCGTCGATCCGCAGGACGGGCTGCGCCGTCCCGGCCGCCGCATCGAATTTCACCGATTCCAGGGCCACCCGCGCCTCCAGACGTTGATCCTTCTGGTAGAGCTTGCGCACGCCGTCCAGGCCCTGCCTCACGCGCGCCTGGGTCATGGGTTTCCAGGAGTTTATCAGCCAGCGGCGGAAGCCCGTGGCCGTCAGGATGCGCTCCGGATCCAGCTTCGGATCGCCGGCCAGCGCCGGCTTGGTGAAGCGCGCGCGGGCGCCGCTCTGCACGTCGAAACGGATGTTGACCTGCTGGTAGTCCTTGCCGGTCTCCCAATCCAGCACGGGTGTGACGGTGGCCTGGAACAGGCCGTTGTTCTCCAGCAACCGCTGCTCGGCGGAGGCGGCGCCGGCCACCTTGGACTCGTCGAACGGCTGCCCCAGGTCCAGCCGGGCCGCGTTTTCCAGTTGCACATCCGCCGGCGGCGACGCCACCCGCCCCCCTACCGAGACGTGCCCGATGAACCAGGCATTCTTGGTGAGAAACCGGATCGCCACCCCGTCCGAGTACTCCTCGGCATCCACCTGGATATCCGCGTACCGTCCCGTGGCGAACAACCGCTCGATGCTGGCCCGCACATCCGCCTGGCGGAGCGGATCGCCGATCTTCAAGGGCAGGATGTGGTGCAACTCGGACGCCTCCAGGGGCTGCCGCACCGGGTCGAACTGGATGTTGCGCACCGCCAGCCCTTCATATCTGGAGGCCTGCGCCCGCAGGATTCCGCCCGCCAGAAGCGCCAGCGGCAGCATCAACCGGAGATGTGGAAAGCGCGGCCTGCGCACGAATTTCATGATACCGTATGCGGTTGCGGCCACTCCGTTGCCGGTGACAGGCGAAAGCCTGTCCACATAATCGCCGAAGCAGTTGCGGTCAAAGTGGGGCAGGCGCTTCCGCCTGCCAACCGATGCGTTTTCATCGGCGCAACCGTGAGGCAGTGGCGGCCGGCGATCGTGCCCCGCGCTCCGTTGCCGGCCCTACGCGATCGGCGCCAGCGTGGTCAGCCCCAGATGCGTGGAGCCATGCGGCGCCAGGGTCATCGTCGCGCTCCCGCCGCCAATCGGCGTGGCGCTTTTGAGAAACCCGCGGCGGGAGATTCGCGTCTTCATACGGCCGTCACGCGGAGCCCGGCTAATTCTCGTACCAGTTCCGCAGGCGCACTTCGATGCCGGCGCCTTCGAGAGCCTTTACGAAGTCCTTGGGATCCACGCCGCCGCCGCGGTAGTGGTAAGGGTAGACAATGGCGGGGCGGAACGCCTTCACCGCTTCCGCCGCGGCCGCCGGCGACATGGTGTAGGGCAGGTTCATGCACACGAAGGCCACGTCGATGTTCTTGAGCGCCTTCATTTCCGGAATGCCCTCGGTGTCGCCCGAAAAGTAGAAGCGCTTGCCGCCGTAGGTGAGCACATACCCGTTGCCGCGGCCCTTCTCGTGATAGAGGGCGCCGTCGGGGGCGGGTTTCAGGTTGTACATGGGGATGGCTTCCACCTTGAAATCGCCCATGGTCCGGGTCTCGCCGTTCGAGATGACGGTGCAGCCCTTCACCGTGGCCGCCACGGCTTTCGGCGCCAGGATTACGGTGCCGGGTTTCCTGAGCTGGTCCACGATGGCGGGGGCCATGTGATCGAAGTGGATGTCGGTGATGAGGATGTAATCGGCCGGCGGCATCCCGTCGTACTTGCCCTGCGCCGGGTCGACGTACAGAATCTTCCCGCCGGCCTGGATCATCAGGCTGGCGTGCTGGATGGGCGTCAGTTGGAGCGGGCCGGCCGCGGTGCGAAACTCCTCGGGCGCCGCCGCAAAGGCCAGAACCGCCGGAAGCAGAAGGGGTAGCAATCGGATCATAGAGCCGATTGTACCCCGCGCGCCTTACGCGTGTACGGCCAGCTCGGGCTTGTGGCGCAGCTCGAGCGGCAACACGTCGCGGCGCTCTTCGCCGGTGTAAATCTGCCGCGGACGGGCGATCTTGCGGTCCGTGTCCGCCAGCATCTCCTGCCACTGCGCCAGCCAGCCCACCGTGCGCGGGATGCCGAACAGCACCGTGAACTGGTCGGGGGTGAAGCCCATCGCCTGGTAGATAATCCCCGAGTAGAAGTCCACGTTGGGATACAGCTTGCGCCGGATGAAGTAATCGTCGGAAAGCGCGATGCGCTCCAGATCCAGGGCGATGTCGATCTTGGGATTGCGGCCGGTCACTTCGAAGACTTCCTCGGCCACCTGCTTGATGATGCGGGCGCGCGGGTCGTAGTTCTTGTACACCCGGTGTCCGAAGCCCATCAGCTTGCGCTTGCCGCTCTTGACCTGCTCGACGAAGCCCGGAATATTCTCCTTGCTTCCGATTTCGTGCAGCATGGTGAGCACTTCTTCGTTGGCGCCGCCGTGCAAGGGGCCGGAGAGCGCGGCAATGGCCGCGGCCGTGCTGGCGAACGGGTCGGCGCTCGAGCTGCCCACGGCCCGCATGGCGCTGGTGCTGCAATTCTGCTCGTGGTCGGCGTGCAGGATGAACAGCACTTCCAGGGCGCGCGCCAGCACCGGGTTGGCCACGTACTTCGGCTCCGTCCGCCTCCACAGCATGTTCATGTAGTTCTTGGTGTAATCCAGTTCGGGGTCGGGATAAATGTAGGGCAGGCCCAGGCGGTGGCGATAGGCGAACGCCGCCAGCGTGGGCATCTTGCCGACCAGCCGGATGATCTGCTTGCGCCGGACCTTGGGGTCGGCAATGTTGCGCGCGTCGGGGTAGAAGGTGGAAAGCGCCGCCACCGTGCTCATCAGGATGCCCATGGGATGGGCGTCGTGGTGGAAGCCGTCGATGAACTTCTTCACGTTCTCGTGCAGCATGGTGTGGCGCAGAATCTCGCAGTTCCAGTTGGCCAGTTCGTCGCTCGTTGGCAACTCCCCGTGGAGCAGCAGGTAGGCCACTTCCAGGAAGGTGCAGTGCTCGGCAAGCTGTTCGATGGGGTACCCGCGATAGCGAAGAATGCCCGCCTCGCCATCCAGAAAGGTGATGGCGCTCTGGCAGGAGGCCGTGTTCATGTAGGCCGGGTCGTAGGTCATGAGCCCGAAATCGCCGGGGCTGGTTTTGATCTGGCGGAGGTCCATGGCGCGGATGGTCCCGCGGTAGATCGGCACGGTGTAGGATTGCTCGGTCCGGTTGTCGGTGATGGTGAGCGTCTGGTTGTCCATACTGGCGTCCTCCAGGGGTGACGCGGAAAGCTCTGGCAACCTCCCTGCAATATGATTTCCACATGCAATCGTAGCAAAACACCACGATTTGTGCATAATGTTGGGCTTGGGAGACTGCAAGTGGTGGCCAAGCAGCGTCTTTTCGCCCAGGTGGCTGCGCACGCAACCCCAGGTGGGTGCGGCGGGCGCTGTGGGCCCGGCGTGACCAATTCGCCACACCCGCGTCCAATCCCATAGGAGCATCAGGAGTTGGAGGCGCGGTAAACTAGCGTGATTATGGCCCAGGATGCAGCCCGCGCGGCCGGGGCCCGATTGAATCCACAGGTTGATTCGCTGATTCGGGCGGCCCAGCATGGCGACCAGGACGCGTTCGAGCAGTTGGTCCGTGCGTACGACCAAAATGTGCTCCGCCTGGCCATGAACCTCCTGCGGTCGCCGGAAGACGCGCGGGACGCTTACCAGGAGGCGTTTTTGCGCGTGTACCGCAACCTCCACGCGTTTCGTTTCGATTGCAGTTTTCATACCTGGCTGTACCGCATCGTGACCAACATCTGTCTCGACCAGTTGCGGAAGCGGAAGGTACGGAAAGAGGAATCGGGAGTGGTGGAGACGGCGGGCGGAAGCATGGACCGCATGGAGACCTTCGAAGAGGAAGGCGCGGAAGCGGATCCGGAGCGGGTGCTGTGGAACCGTGAGCTGCGGTCCCGGATTGAGAACGCCCTGGGAGATCTGACCCCTCGGGAGCGCATGGTTTTCGAACTGCGCCATTACCAGGGGTTGCGATTGCGGAACATCGGCGAAATCCTGGGCGCCACGGAGGAGGCCGCCAAGAACTGCCTCTTCCGCGCGACGCAGAAGATGCGCGCGGTATTGGGAGATTTTCTATGACTTGCGATGCGGTTCGGAAACTGATTCCCCTCTGCTTTTACGGCGAACTGCCGGCCGGGGAGGAAGACCTGGTGGAGGCGCACCTGCACGAGTGCGCGGCGTGCGCGGGCGAGATGGAGAAGATGACTTCGCTCGCCGGGGCGCTGGGCCGGCGGCAGACGGAAGTTCCGGCGTCCCTTTTGGAGGAATGCCGGGCGGATCTGAGAGCCGCCGTCGAGGGCGCCGCACCGCCCGCCGGCGCTCCCGTCAAAGGGCCCTGGACCTTGTTCCTGGAAGCCATGGGCGCGACGCTGGCCCGATTCCCGCGCTGGCGCACGCCGTTGGGCGCCGTGGCGCTGCTGGCCATCGGTTTCGTGGGCGCGCGGTTCAGCGGCGCGGGGCGCACCTGGTGGAAGCCCGCGGACGAAGCCGCCTTCGCCACGGTGCGCAGCGTGCAGGCGGACAACTCCGGGCGCGTGCAGATCTCTTTCGACGAAACCCAGCGCAAGGTGATCTCCGGGCGGACGGATTCTCCCGAGATCCAGAAACTGCTGCTCACGGCCTTTCACCAGAACAATCCGGACGTGCGCGTGGAATCCATCGGCCTGCTGTCGGCGGAGACCGACACGGCGGAAGTTCGCGACGCTTTGCTGGGTGCGCTCGATCATGACCCCAATCCGGGCGTGCGCCTGAAGGCCCTGGACAAATTGAAGCCCCTGGCGGCGGATCCGGAAGTGCGCAAGACCATGGCCCGGGTTCTGCAAACCGACGACAGCGCCGCCGTGCGCATGCAGATCGTGGACCTGCTGGTGACGCGGCGCGACGACTCCACCGTGGGCGTGCTGCAGAGTGTGGTGCAGCGTGAAGACAATCGCGGCGTGCGGCAGAAACTGGAGAACGCTCTCAAGGATTTGAATGCTTCGGTCGGCACATTTTAGTCTCCCTCGAACCGCGCTCATGGCCGCCGCGCTGGTTCCGCTGGCCGCGCCCGGCCAGCCGGACCTGAAGCGCGAAGGCAACGCGTGGTCGCGCACCGTCACCATGACGCTGAGCCCGCAGCCCCGGCTGCGCATCGAGGCTTATGGGCCGGTGACGCTGGAGGGCGGGGTTCCGGGCAACATTCAGTACACCGTGAAGTTCAGCGTGGCGGCGCCGGACGAGGCGGAGGCGAGGCGCATTCTGGAGCGTCTGGAACTGCGGGCCAACGTCGTCCACGGTGTCGCGACGCTGCTCCCGCCGGGCGTCCGGGCGCCCTCCGCGGTTTGGGTGAAAGCGCCGCGCCTGGACGCCGTCACGATCTCCACCACCGCGGGTGGCGTCGACGTCCGCGGCATCGACGGGACGTTGAACGTGGAGGCCGTGGGGGACCTGCACGCGGACCGCGTGAGCGGCGATTGCAGCCTCTTCACGGACGGCGGCGAGGTGAAGGTAGGCCAGGTGGGCGCCGGACTGCGATGCACCACGCGGGCTGGACGGATCGAAGTCGGATCCGCCCGCGGCGAGGCGACTCTCGCCACCGATGGCGGCGATATCGTGGGCTGGCAGATGGGTGGACCGGTGAGCGCTCATACCGGCGGCGGCAACGTGCTCATCGTGGCGGCATCGGGAACGGTCGACGTCTCCAGCGGCGGCGGCGAAATTCAGGTGGTTCGGGCCGGCGGCGCGGTGACCGCGCGAAACGTGTTGGGGCCGGTGACCGTCGGCGGCGCTTCCGGCGTGCAGTGTGAGAACTCGACCGGCGGCGTCCGCGTGGGCAATATTGTGGGGCCGATGCGCGTCTCCACCGCCGTGGGCAGCATCGTCGCCAGCCTCCTGGGGAGCCGGATCGCGGATTCCCTGCTGGCCACCGGCAATGGTGACATCACCGTGGCGATCCCGTCTAATCTGGGGGTGATGATTCGCGCGGATAACGAATTGTCCGATACCATGCGCCGCATCACCAGCGAGTTTTCGAACCTCCGCGTGCGCCGCCAGGGCACGCACCTGGTGGCCGAAGGGCCGGTGAACGGCGGCGGACCGGTTTTGCAGATTGTCGCGGCGGGCGGCACCATCTATATCAGGCGGCAGAGGTAGGCGGGAATTGAGGAGATCGACGATGAGGGACTTACTCGGATTGGGCATGGCGGTTCTGGCCGGGATGAGCTTCTGCACGCCCGGCGGGTGGGCGCAAAGCGCCCCCGAGAACCGCATCTTAGTGTTCAAGGGTTCCCGTCTGGGAATCGGCGTGGCGGATATGACCTCCGAGCGCGCCAAGGCTCTCAAGCTGAAGGACGTGCGGGGCGCGGAAGTCACCATGGTGCGGGACGACAGCCCGGCGTCCAAGGCCGGCCTCAAGCCCGGCGACGTGATCCTGGATTTCAACGGCAAGCCCGTGCAGAGCATGGCGAACCTGCAGGAACTGGTGGCCGGGACGCCCGCCGGCACGGAGGTCAAAATCGGAATCTGGCGCGACGGCCAGTACACCGTTCTCACCGCCGTCACCGAGAGGCGGACGGTGATCGAAACGCCCGGCGGCATGATCGATATCGGGGGCGTCACGGTGAACATTCCGCCCATGCCCTCGATGCCGTTCATGCCAACTGTGAGCTTCGACATTCCCACCATCGTGACCATGGTCCACAGCTCGGTGCTGGGCCTGGACGAGGAGTCGTTGCAGCCGGACGGCCAGTTGGCGGAATTCTTCGGCGTGAAGGATGGCGTGCTGGTGAAGTCCGTGGCCCGTGAATCCCCCGCCGAGAGGGCCGGTTTCAAGGCCGGCGACGTGATTGTGAAGATGGGCGACGGCAAGGTATCGAACACCGGCGACGTGGCCCTCGCCCTGCGCTCCGCGCGCCCGGACCGCGGATTGCCCGTGACGGTGGTGCGCAACAAGAAGGAAGTGACGCTGAACGTGACCATGGAAGACCGCCGCAACGCCCGCCGGTTCTGAAAAAAAGGGGTCAGACGCATTTATTTCTGGAAAATGCGTCTGACCCCTTTTTTCGCGGCGGCAGGTTGATGGTCCCGCGGCAGTTCCCCGAACCGCAGGCGCACGGCACCCGCTCGATCTTGGCCGAGAACCGGTAGTCCACCGTCAACTCTTCGCCGCACCCGATCGCCCGCTTGCTCATGTACAGGATGCGCCCCTTGAGATGCCAGGTGTACAGGTTCGGGTCGCAACTGTGATTGACGATCTGGGCGCCGCTGCCGCCGGCGGCGCCGTCGAGCGTCCAGTAGTCGTCCAGCGTGAACAGATAGGTGACGTCTCCCTGGCCGCGCTTCAAGGTTTCCCGCCGGGAGATCTTTTCGCCGGTGTACTCGATGACCTTTCGCCGCCGCGGAATCGGCTCCAGCGCATAGACTCCCAGCCGGTGGATGCGCGATTCCCGGATCTCCAGCCGGTAACGGCAATAGCGGGAGTCGATCGAGGGCATGGGCGCCATAGCGGTTTTCATGTTCCCGGTCTGCCGTCAGCAATTCTAACCGGGCGCGGCGCCTTCGCGAAAGCTTTTCGCCCGAATCCATAAAAAAATCCAATCCTTGCCATAGAAAGTTCCGTCTTGGAGGCCGCCGGAGCGCGGGCGACAATGAAGCCTGAGATTCTATTGGCCCCACGATGAAAGCCATCCTGAAAGTGTGTACGCTGGCGGCGCTCGCGTCCGCCACCCTCCTGGCTCAGGCAAACCCCGATCTGCAAGCCAAAGTCGCGGCCGTCGATGCCGCTGTCAAATCGGCCCAATCGGCCGGCGATAACGCCTGGATGCTGGTCGCATCCGCCCTGGTCCTCATGATGACGGGACCTGGACTGGCGCTGTTCTACGGTGGCCTGGTCCGCCGCAAGAACGTGCTGGGCACCATGATGCAAAGCTTCGTTCTGATGGCGGTGGTGACCGTGCTGTGGGCCGTGGTTGGCTACAGCCTGGCGTTCGGCGGATCCGGACACTTCGTCGGCGATTTCCGTTTCGCGCTGCTGCACAACGTGGGCAGCGCGCCCAACGCCGATTACGCGTCCACCATCCCGCAGCAGACCTTCATGATCTACCAGCTCATGTTCGCCATCATCACGCCCGCCTTGATTTCGGGCGCGTTCGCCGAACGCATGAAGTTCAGCGCCATGCTCCTCTTCACGGTCCTCTGGAGCCTGTTCGTGTACTTCCCCATGGCCCACATGGTGTGGGGCAAGGGCGGCCTGCTCAACGCCTTCAGCGGCGGAGCGTTTCCGTGTTTCGATTTCGCCGGCGGCACCGTGGTGCACATCACCTCCGGCGTTTCCGCGCTGATCTGCGCGCTGTATCTCGGCAAGCGCGTCGGCTATCCCCTCACTCCCATCAAGCCGCACAGCCTGGTGCTCAGTTTCATCGGCGCCTGTCTGCTGTGGGTGGGCTGGTTCGGCTTCAACGCCGGCAGCGCCCTGGCGGCTTCCGGCCTGGCCACCAGCGCCTTCGTGGCCACGCACTTCGGCGCGGCCGCGGCGGCTCTCGGCTGGATCGCGGCGGAGTGGATTCACTCCGGCAAGCCCAGCGTGCTGGGCGGCATCTCCGGTTGCGTCGCCGGCCTGGTGGCCATCACCCCCGCTTCCGGTTTCGTGCAACCCTTCCCCGCGCTGCTCATCGGCCTGGCCGCGGGAGTGGTCTGCTATCTCATGGTGGTGGCCATTAAACCGAGGCTGGGATACGACGATTCCCTCGACGCTTTCGGCGTTCACGGCTGCGGCGGCACCCTGGGGGCTCTCCTCACCGGCGTCTTCGCCACCTGCCTGGTGAACGACGGCCTCGGGAAAACGCATCCCCTCGGTTTGGTCGATGGGAATCCTGGACAGGTGCTCAACCAGCTCGTGGGTTGCGCCGTCGCCTGGGGCCTGGGCATCGTGGGCACCCTGGTCATTCTCAAGATC
>Ga0209039_10001746_pt1 | contig 19645 bp, 20 predicted proteins | sample BogFormECP12_OM1_FD_188238 | JGI IMG/M metagenome (GOLD analysis project Ga0209039, IMG submission 188238) | Bog forest soil microbial communities from Calvert Island, British Columbia, Canada - ECP12_OM1 (SPAdes) (version 2) | ecosystem: Environmental > Aquatic > Freshwater > Wetlands > Bog ...
TTATAGTACTGCCGACCAGCTCTTTGGCTACCGGATCGTCAAACAAGCGGATTTTCTCAGGCTGGTATTGTTCAATCATTCTGCAGATTGCTGCACCAAGAGCCGTTCTGCTTACTGTCTGTTTTGCCATTTGAAATCTCCTCATTAATAAATAAACTGTTCTCAGCGAACTTGTCGCCGCTCAACAGCTGGCGTTCCCGCTGGTGGGTGGGACGAGATGAAGCCGATTTGATGGAATTGGTTTGAGCATAGTTTGTTAGCAGGTAAATGCAATCCGGCAAAGGCACGGGTTGCAATCGGGCACGTTTTTGGATATGCTTCTCTCGCTTGGTGAACGGGAACGCGTATCCGGGAACGCTGCGTGAGGGTCCGGTCGAAAAGGAGTTGGGATGGAAGACAAGCCCGCTAGTTTGTTTGACTGACCCGTTCGCATCCACTGTACTCCTCAGGTGCACGCTTGGTTGGGCAACCATGAACCTGCCAGAACGCTGGCTAATGAAGGTTTGATCTACAAGACACTTCCAATTCTTTGCCGAAGCTCATCATTAGATAGTTTGGTATAGGGTTTCATTTCTATCTCCTGTACTTCTAAGTTTTCTCGCTGATTCGCTTTTGCGCCAATTCCAAATACTCTCCATTGGTTTCATATCCCACATAATGCCGTCCCGCTTTCAACGCCGCCAGAGCGGTTTGGCCTGAGCCCATGAATGGATCAAGTACAACTTCATCTTGGAATGTGTATAACTGGATCAAACGATATGGCAATTCGATTGGGAACGGCGCGGGATGTCCAATTTTCTTGGCAGACCGCGCCGCAAAACTCCAAACGGATTTGGTGAACTCAAGGAATTCTTCTTTGGAAATGGTATCTGATTTTCCAACTAGTTTATCGCGGCGAAAGTTTCCTTTTGAGAAAACCAAAATATATTCGTGGATATCGCGCAGCGTCGGATTCGACGCCGATTGCCACGAGCCCCATGCAGTGGATGAACTTGCAGAAGCGCCTTTATCCCAAATGATCTCACCGCGCATCAAGAAGCCGATCTCGTTCATGTCATGGATAATAAACGCGTGCAGGGGAATATACGGTTTGCGTCCAAGATTGGCGACGTTGATGCAGGCGCGTCCGCCGGGGACCAGCACGCGATAAGTCTCAGCCCAGACGCGCTTGAGAAAAGATAAATATTCAGCGAGAGTCAAATCGTCATCGTAATCCTTGCCCACGTTATACGGCGGCGATGTCACCATTAAATGCACGGAGTTATCCGGCAGATCGCTCATCGTCTCTGACGAAGAATTGAAAATCGTATCCAGCTTTTCGGACGGAATGGGATTCTCAACATATTTCAATTCTTCGGCCTGCGGTTGGTCGTCGTAAAGGTGCGCAGAGTAAAACGTTGAGGCGTCATGTCCAACGCGGCCGGGCGAACCGAAAGAGGAGGTCTTCGTGGATTTTCGCGGCATTGCTCTTGCGCTTTGTTCTTACGCTTTCAACCCTTTGAGTTCATATACTTCTGCAACTTGTTCGCGTCCCTTGACGGTGATCGGATTCAGCGCATCGGCATTCACGAAATCTTTGATGATTTCATACGTCGTGCTTTCCAAAAGAATTTGTCCGCGCTGAGCGGAGGTTTGCAGACGCTGGGCAAGGTTGACCGTATCGCCGATTGCAGTGTAATTGAAAAGCTCGGTCGTGCCCACGTTGCCGATAATGGCGGGTCCGGTTGTGATCCCGATGCGGAACGTCATATGCTGTTCGGGATCCTTGAAGTTGCGATGTGCTTCGATGGAACACCGCACGATATTCAGCGCGGCGCGTGCCGCCCGCAGGGCATGGTCGGGTTGTGGATCGGGACTGTTCCAAATCGCAAGCACTGCATCGCCCATGAATTTATCCAGCGTTCCTTCTTCATCCAGAATGGCCTGCGCTGCCAAAGCCAGATATTGATTGAGCACACTGAAGACCGTTTCAGGATCGTGCTTTTCGCTGAAAGGTGTAAAGCCCGACATATCCGCAAACAACGCGGTGACGATTTGCTTTGTGCCATCCAGCCGAAGGTTATCTGGGTTAGCCAACAGTCGGTCACGGACGCGCGGCGCGACCACATGCCCAAATGTTTTGCGAATCAGTTCGCGTTCCGCCTCCAACTTATGGCGCTCGGTCAGGTCTTCAAAGACGAGCGTCGCGCCTTTCATACCCAGATAGGCATCGCGCAGAGGCGAGACTGAAAGCCGCAAATATAAATCGCCTCGCTCCGGGACCTTGTTATTGAGTTCCGTGCTGATAAAGCTCTGGCCTTTATTCAGGGTTCCGTTGGCAGCGTCGGCCATGTCCGCGCCAAAACCCGGCACAGCTTGGGCCAACGGTTCGCCGATTACCTTGCCGACCTCAATGCCCAAGATATTTTCGGCGGCGCGATTGAGAAGAGTCACGCAACGATCCAGATCAGTGGTGATGATGCCGGTGGCGATGGACGCAAAAATATTATCCATCAGATTCTTCATCTCCAGCGTCTGATCGAGATTACGGCGCAGGTTGGCGAAGAGGCGCACATTTTCGAGTGCCAGCATGGATTGGGCCGCGACCGCTGCCAGGAAATCCAAATCATCGCTAGTATATAAATCGCCGGATCGACGTGGTCCCAACATCATGAAGCCAGTCAGTTTTCCTTCATAATGAAGAGGCACAACCGTGAATCCCATCAAGCGTCGATAGGCACTGGCAGAATTTTGCAGGGGAGTTGGCAAAGGCCCATCGGTCGGAAACCAGATCGGAGTCCGCGCCGAAGCGATAAAATGAATCAACGGATCCTCGACTTGATAGGGCGGCGCAGAATCCCCGCGCGTGGCATGCGGAAAATATTCTCCCAGATCATCGTTATAAAGATAGAGGACGAATTTCTCCGGCGTTAAAGCCTGCTTCAATTGATCTTCGAGTGTGCGAAGCGTTTGGTTGAGGTCCGGCGTGACCGCGAGATTGCGTGACAAGCTGGTCAGCGCGCGGCGATAATCAGCGGGCGCACGATAGAAAAGACGATCAATGCCACGCTGGATGAGGCCGCGTAGAGGATTGAGGCTGATGACCAGCAATAGCAAATAAGCCGCAATAATCAATGGGTCGTTGGCGCGGATGACTCGCTGAAGCAATAGAGAAAACAGCGCAAGCAATGCGTAGAACGCGGCAAGTGCCACACTGAGCGTGAGCAGATATGTGAGCACACCCGAGAAGAAACGATCCACATCGAGCAGTCGGTATCGGATGATTGCATAAGTAATGGAAAGCGGAAAGACGATGAGTGCGGGAAAAATCAGCCATGCATAAAACTGTGTAAAAACTCCAAATGCAAGAGGCGTAATATAGTAGAGCGCGGGTATAAACGCAATGAGGGCGCCAAAAATGATGACGCGGCTTTGTTGACGAACATGCGAAAGATTGCTTCGAAACACGCGGTAGATCAGTGTGCCAAGGAATAAAACGAATCCAACGGTAATGAAGAGGTAACCCCATTGCCACGTGTGGATATAAAAATAGGGACTATCCGGGCGCACGATGGCAAGCGTCGTCGGTATGGTAAGCAGTATGAACACGATCCATCCCAGCCAGCGCAGGCTCGGCCTTCGCAGAACAAAACGCATCGGCTGGGGAAAGACAAAAGAAAGATGGACGAGGCTCGCTCCCATTACCCCCAAGCTCAAAGCCCAAAATAAAACCGCGTGCCGCGTCGTATCCATATCGAGAAATGTGGATGTTGCGATGCTAAGCGCGGAGGTAAAAGCTAACAGGGCGCGGCTAGCGCGCTGGTCACTGCGCAGTGTATAAGCCCAAAGACCAATCCCAATAAAAGCCAGGCTAACGAGATAAGGCACGATGAATAATGTAAATAAATCTCCCAGCGGGGGATGATCCAGCGGCGTAATCGTCAGCTCAAAGGTCCCGCCCGCGCGACGTGCAAAGGAGGCTTGAACCGACTGGGCGCCATTTTGCTGAAGGAATGTCATCAATGCGCCCGCATCTTTAATCGGCTCACCGTTCAGAGTTTGCAATTGGTCCGCAAAGATCACGCCATTGCTGCGCGCGGGCCAGCCCGGTGTGGCAATTTGGCTGACCACGTTATTTGGTTCGAGCAACATACCCAGGAACGGTGTGCGATACCATTCCGCTGCCCAGAACGGAGCCAGGATTATCATTATTACCGCAATGCCCGCCATGAGCAGCGGCAAGACGTGAAGGAGCAGATTGCGTTCGGATGGGGTGGACATCTTTCATGAATTATAATCTAAGCATGACTTTTTACACTCGAAAGGGCGATGATGGAACAACGGGTCTTTTAGGCGAAGGACGCCTCCCCAAATATCATTTGCGGATCGAAGCTCTGGGAACATTGGACGAATCCAATGCGACGCTGGGACTGGCGCGCGCATCGGTGCATGACCCGCGTTCCGCGCCGCTTATGCTCCATGTTCAGCGTGATTTGTATCGGCTCATGGCTGAAGTGGCCGCGATTCCCGAACACGCGGATCAATTTCACTTCGATGAAGGACGTGTGCAATGGATCGAGGAGCAGACTGATTTGCTGAGCAAAACAGTTGAGATGCCAAATGAATTCATTATCCCCGGCGATTCTATCGGTGGCGCCTCGTTGTCGTTGGCGCGCGCCGTTGTTCGCCGCGCGGAGCGGCGGGTAGCAGAATTGTTCGATGCGGAAGAAATCACAAATCCTGCTTTGCAACAATATCTCAATCGTTTGTCTTCGTTGTTGTTTGTATTGGAACTGGCCGAGAATCAGGCGGCGGGGAAAAATACAACGCTGGCAAAGAAATAGAAGAACTTATTCCTGCCTCATTACTTGGAGATCAGATGATCGGCACTTTGATTAATGTTGCTACTATCCTAATCGGCGGAACGCTGGGATTGATCTTCGGCGCGCGCGTTCCGGAGCGACTTAAAGCCACTGTCATTTCCGGTATGGGACTCTTCACCGGCGCGATTGGTATGCAGATGTTCCTCAAGACCGGTAATTCGTTGATCGTATTAGGCGCGTTACTGATTGGCGCGTTGCTCGGCGAATGGTGGAAGATCGAAGATCGTCTTCAATCGTTGGGACAAGTTCTCGAAGCACGCTTCGCAAAAAGCGATTCAACAAATGCAAGCGGCGAAGTTGAATCTAATAAATTTGTGCGTGGATTTTTAACAGCCTCGTTACTGTTTTGCGTCGGTCCCATTGCAATCCTCGGCTCGATTCAAGACGGTTTGACGGGTAATTACAATTTGCTGGCAGTCAAATCCGTGCTCGACGGATTCGCATCGCTGGCATTTGCGTCCACACTGGGTGTGGGTGTGATGTTCTCATCGATAATGATTCTAGTTTATCAGGGAGGCATCAGTTTGCTTGCCGCTCAATTGAATGCAATCGTTACGCAATCCATGATGAACGAGATGACTGCAACCGGCGGCGTGATTTTAATCGGTCTGGCACTCAGCAGTTTATTGGAGATCAAAAAAATCCGCGCCGGCAATTTTCTTCCTGCGCTCGTGATTGCCCCGTTGATCGTGTGGATCCTTTCGCTTTTTGGACATTAAATAAAATTGGGCAGCAGATGAATCTGCCGCCCAATATGAAAACCTAAACTATTATTTCGCGCCAGCCGCGGCAAGCGCCTGATCAATATCCTGCTGGAAAACATTGAAGGGCTGGTTTCCATCAATCGTTGAAGTCTTTGTTTGACCGTTCACTGTGTAGCTCAGGACAAACCATGGCGTGCCTTGAATTCCAGAAGCTTGCGCATCTTTGAAATCCTGATTGGCTTGGTCAAGATATTTCTGGCTGCCATAGCACGAGTTGAAGGCGCTCATGTTCAAACCGATATTCTGCGCAATCGCTTGCAAGCGACGATCAGTGAACGAGCCGGCATCCTCGCCAAGGACATTAGCGAATAGCGCATCATGCATTTCCCAGAATTTATTCTGATCGGCGGCGCAGTAAGCGGCCATCGCTGAATTTTGTGATTCAACTCCGCCATCGCCTATATTACCACTCACCCAATTTCCGGCAGAACGATAGGTGTATAACACCTTGCCCGTTGTAACATATGTGCCAAACACTTGAGCTTCGGATGTGGACCAAAACTCTTTGCAGAATGGACATTGGAAATCGGCGAACTCCACAAGTTTAACTGGTGCATTGGGGTCACCCGAAGAATTGCGATTGACATTTGGCCGTGTCCTTGCATCAGCGGTTTGGATTGCGGCGACCGGCTTTAACTGCGGATAAACCAGCACGAACGCAATCAACAACGCCCCAACAATGATCACGCCAATCCAAATCCAGCGATTGCGTTGTTCCGCGCGGCGGCGCTTCTCGCGGAACTCCTGGCGTTTGCTCGGGCCTTCTCGATCTTTTTTGCTCATAAATACACCTCAACGAAAAAATTAACGGTCGGATTTTCCCATGTTTACAGATATTTGTCCAGAACGTTTAATAAAGACTTATTTCCTTTTTAGTTGCGCATCCAGCCAGCTGATCATGGTCTTTAGGACTTCTGCCTTTTCGGGCTCATTGTGAATTTCATGATAGAAGCCTTCCCATGGATGCCAGGTAACGATCTTTCCGGCCCGTTTTGCAAACTCGGTGCTCGCGGCGGCCGAAGTAACTCGATCAGCGGTGCCATGCATCAGCAAAAGCGGAATCGAAAATTCGCCAGCGTGATCCAACGCCCATAACCCGGATTCATAAGTGCTGACAAATAGCCTGGGTGAAATTTTTGAATGAACAAGCGGATCGTTGTTATAGGCATCCACAACTTTTTGGTCGTGTGATAGAGCCGCGTTATCCATTGTCGATTTCTGAGTGAATCCCGGGCCGATGTTATTCATGACTTTGCCCAATATGATCTGCAAAGGAGGTGGATTGAATGCCAGTTTCAGCCACGGGCCTGTAGCGATCACTCCAACGACGTCCGCTTTGCGTCGGAGGCAAAAGTTAAGCACCTGATTTCCACCCATGCTGTGACCATATAAAAAGCACGGCAGACCGGGATAGCGCTTCTCGATCAACTTCATGAAATCAGCAATATCATCCATCAATGCATCGTAGGAAGGAGTATGTCCGCGTGCCCCGCCAGACTTCCCATGACCGCGTAAATCGAATCCGATCAAGGTATATCCTGCCATATTGAATGCTTCGCCAACGTGAGCGTAACGACCTGTATGTTCTCCAAAGCCATGGACCAGCGCGATTACTGCTTTGGGTTTTTGATCAGGCTCCCACCCTTGAACGTAAAAATTCAACCTTTCCTTGTTTTGCCAATTCAGTTCAAAGTGTTTCACAGTCTGCCTCCATAAGAGTACAAAAACAGCCTCCCGCCGCTTTTGTCTGCTCATGCATCCATCTGCGCCGAAGCAAGCGCCTGCCGAACCATGACGTTAACGATGACTGCATCATCCCGTTGCGTCGTGATCGTCCACTCGATAAATATAAACAGGATATTGTTCACCCGTACGCCGAAAACCGATTTTTTCATATACAGCCAAAGAGGTGGTGTTGTCTGACTGTGTATTCACGGTGATCCTCGACAGGCTTTCATCAAGACAAACATGAGCCATGAGATCGCTGATCAATGCCGATGCAATCCCACGACCCTGTGTTTCGGGTCGAACTGCGAGTCGGGCGAGGTGAACCCCAAACGGATTCCCCGTGGAAAGCTGGTACCCCACAAAACCCGCTTCGTTTTCTGCAACCGAGGCATAGATTGCTTGCGAAAAAGCCTTGCTTAAAGCCGGTAAAGAATTCTGCCAAAGCGGTTCGAAAGCCGAAGCATCCACTTCCACCACGCGCGGCAGATCGTCAAGATTCATCGGACGCAACGTAATTCCAGCTGGAACAGGATAAGATTTGGAAGTCTGTCGATTCCATTCAAGCATCACAATATTCTGGGTGGAAGCGAATCTGCTTTCGATCAGGATGGTCTCAAACCAGTGCTGTGTGGTGATGGCGGCAACCGTTGCGCCGGTGAAGGAAGTTAATTCTCGCCGCGCCGCATCCCATAACGGCGACCACGCCGAAGATACGGAAAGATTCGAATCAGAAACGAAGAGGCGAATCCAAAATACGGAAACCGGATCAGGCGGACATGCAAGCGCGGCAACGACGCGTCCTTCTTTTTCCAGGACAAAGTACGGCTGATATCCGAGCCATTCTAGTGGGGCGCGCCAATCCAAATGCCGATGAATTCTTTGTTCGAATAAGATAAGGTCAGCAATCTGTTGCTGGTCCGCAGGGACCGCCGGGCGGAGCCGCAGATTGATCTCGATCATCGTTGCACAAAATGTACCAGGGCTCGGAGAATGCGGTCAAAGATGGATGGATTCTGCTTTGCATCCAATGAGCCGACCATTTTGAAAACCGATTCGGTGACCTTGCCCTTTTTTAACTTTAATCCCGCTGCGGATTTGAGGACCATAGCGCGCAAGTCTCCTTCACCCGCATCCGCAAAAACAGAAGCGGAACGTTCATAAGCAGTAAGGGCTTCATCAAATCTTTTCAACGCTTCGAGCGCGGCAGCCTGATTGCCAATCGCCATTCCCTGGCGTTTCAAATCACCGGCCTTGGCAAAAATATCATCCGTTCCAAGCGCGGCATCTAAAGCCTCCTGAGCTTTGCTTGATTGCAAAAGGGCAACACTCAAATTGTTTTTTGATTCAGCGGCATTTAGGTCATCATGCGCGGAGGCATAAGCCTCTGCAGCCACGCGAAACGAATCGACCGCCGCATCTAATTGACCTGATTGAAAAGCCTGTTTGCCTTGCTCATTCAAAATTTGAGGATCGGTATTTGTGGGCATAAGGTCTCTACAAAGTAATGTCCAATAAACCTTCCGCGACGGAGCGCAGTTTGTCGGTGGGCATGGAACTGAGCTTTAAAGCCAGTTCCAAATAAGGACGATTGACCGGCTGGCAGACAAAGTTTTGTAATTCTTTAGGAAGCTCGAGGAATTGTTGAATGCCTTTTTGATTGCTCATCCATTGACCGATAGGACCGCTCTCGTCAAAAAAAGTTTCGACGCGGCTTCCCAACGCGGTCGCTAAAACTTCCAGTTCTGGCAAGGGAATCGGACGCTCGCCCAATTCATAGGATTTGATCCGCGCCCCCGGAATGCTCGTTTCCTGAACGAGCGACCTAATCGAAAGGCTGGTGTTGTTACGTTGTTGCCGTAGTAGTGCGCCGATCATGCGTTGGCGGACCTCTATCAGGCGTGGCAAATCAAGCGGTTCTGTCGAAGGAGCTTCGTCAGAAATGGAGGCTTGTCCCCAGAAATGATGGATGGGCAGTTTAAGATAATAGACAAGAATTTCAAGTTCTGGTAGCGATGGAGCGCGCTTTCCTTCTTCGTAGGCGCGGAAAATGCCCTTCGTAACGCCGATGGCTTTGGCACATTCATCTACATCCCGCCGGGATGCCAGGCGCGCATCGCGAATCAAAACGCCCAATTTTTTGGTACGCAGGGTAATTTGAGAACGAGTATCCATGCAATCCTCAGATAATAACAATTATAGCAGAGAACCATCCGCCAGCTATCAGCGATGCTGGTGGGTGGCAAGCCTGTCTGCAAGAGTATTACCAAAAAGATCGGCGCTCAATTTAAATCCGGCGGCTTCCAACCGTGGAGAAAAGCCAGGACGAATTCCAGTAGCCTTCACTTCGCCCAACACTGTTCCGCCTTCGCCGAGACCCGTTTGTTCGAATTTAAAAATATCCGACATAACAATAGTATCGCCTTCCATACCGGCGACTTCGGTGATCGCTGTAATTTTGCGCATGCCGTCCCGGAGGCGGGTTTGTTGCACAATCAAGTCCACAGCTGATGAAATCTGCTGACGCACCACTTTGAGTGGCAACTCCATGCCCGCCATGAGCACCATGGTCTCAAGCCGCGATAAGGCATCGCGCGGCGAATTGGCATGGAGCGTGGTCAGCGAACCATCGTGTCCAGTATTCATAGCCTGAAGCATATCCAAAGCTTCACCGCCGCGGCATTCGCCAACTATAATACGGTCTGGTCGCATACGGAGCGCATTGCGAACCAGCTCGCGAATGGTCACGGCATATTCTCCCGCAAAATTCGCAGGCTTGGTCTCGAGGCGAAGAACATGATCCTGTTCAAGCTGTAATTCAGCCGCGTCCTCAATTGTAAGAATTCGTTCGTTTTCTGGAATAAAGCCGGAGAGAGCATTAAGCAGTGTCGTCTTACCTGAACCTGTTCCGCCGGAAATGACAATGTTCAAGCGTGCCAACACACAGGCTTTTAGAAAATCGGCCATCCCTTGTGTGAGAGAACCGTATTCAATCAATTTGTCAACAGAGAGCTTATCCTTGCGAAACTTTCGGATGGTGATGGATGGGCCGTCAATGGCCACAAGTGGGACAACCGCATTAACGCGAGAGCCGTCAGGCAATCGTCCATCCACGGTCGGATGATCGGCATCGACATGGCGGCCAAGCGGTGAAATAATGCGTTCAATGATCCGAAGTACATGCGCATCGTCATCAAAGGTCACTTCAGTCCGGATCAGTTGTCCTTTCTTTTCAATATAAACCTTCTTTGCTCCATTGACCATCACTTCGCTGACTTCAGGATCATCCAGCAAAGGCTGAATTGGCCCATAGCCAAGCATGTCATTCAAAACCTCTTGTAATAGTACAGTACGAATATCTTCAGGCAAAGCGAGATGCGCCTGTTCGTACAAGCTTCCCATCTGCTGTTGAATGAATTCAAGCCGTTGCTCGTTAGAAATTGCTTCACTCTCGATGGCACGCGCGAGCTTTTCAATCAGATAATTTCTAAGTTTTATGAGATCGGAGGCCGAAAACTGTTTTTGGGAAGCTGGCTGGGTCATGGAGTCTTATTCACCTTCTGGTCCCTCCTGATCGGGTCGTACCCAGATAATCTGGGCCCGTTGGACAGCCAGAAACGAGGCCTCAAATAGCGCTTTGCCATTTACATCCAGCACGCTGGCATCTGTTACTGCAAGGAAGGTTTCGTCGCGATCCAATTCGTCCTTGAGACGTTCGCCTTTTCGTACATGCACATTTCCTCGGATCAATTGCATCGTTGTCTGGATGGTGGCACGTACGGGAATCTTGGCAACAACATTTGTGAAGAACTTGCCTTTTTCATCATATTCCATGCTCACGATGTTCAACTCCGGCCTTATTGTACCCGGAGGCGCCGGGCGAGATCGGCCATTTCTTGCGCAGTCTCTCTGAATACAATCGCCGCCGTATCTTTTGGAAATTTTTGCGAGAAGGGCAAGTGCTGGTTATTCGCCATGGCAAAAGTACTACCCAGATATGGCATGGATGTTTTGATGTCCAACCCAATGATGTTTTCAGCTTCAATTTTGGTCAGTCCCTCCAATCCAACTGCTCGGTTAAGGATCGCATAGACACGAGCCGCCTCCACTCCCTTGGATTGGAGATATTCCCAAACGGTTTTGGTAAGCGAAATGGTGCTCTGGTCTGTGCTGACGATCAGAGCAATCAAATCGGCATTCTCGATGATAGGCATGCTGATACGTGAGAGTGAACGCCCCAGATCTATCAGTACGTAATCATATGAAGCTTTCAATGCGCTGACGAAATCGCCGATCAATCCGACTTTGAGCTGGTTCCCGTGCTCGGGATCAGGCGACCCAGCCAGTAAGTGGAAATTCCAATTAGCCATTCTAGTCAAGTTATCGCGAAAGTATTCAGGAGTGATGATGGCGGTGGGCATTTCCGATACCGTAACTAAATTCTGGTCACCTTGATAACCAACGATATCGGCGATGGAACCAATCGGCAGAACCAAATCCGCTACAGCGACTTGTGCCTCGGGTTTATATTGCACGATATTTGTGGCGATATTTGCGCATAGCGAGGATGTGCCTGTTCCGCCCTTCGCGCTCAGAAAAACGATAAGCAGTCCACCTACTTTTTTTGCCGCGCCACCCAGCAGGCGATTCACTGTATCGATCAAGTTGGGCATAACATCTGCGGTCTTGGTCAAGTGTTCGTTGAAGCCCGCCTTTATCAATAATAGATGTAGCTGAGCTGATTGTGGATCATTGCTTAGAGCCAGAAGCGGTGTATGCGCAGTACGCGCATCCTGCCGTAAACGAATCGCCAGATCCTCTCCTTTCAGGTCAGATAAAGTGGGATCGACAATGATTAGATCGGGACGGTCACGCCAGGCGAAAATCAACCCTTCTTTTCCTGATGCGGCCTGCAGTATCTGAAATTTTTCCTTTTGCAACGCCGCGCCGATGAAGTTGCGGCTGGCGGCGTCAGAATCAATGATGAGAATCTTATTGCCGGCCATTTTAATTCCTTTCGGTTATGACTCCGTCGGCGGCATCAAGTAACCGAGTCCTGAACGTGTAACGATATGTCGGGGAGAATGCGAATCAGATTCAAGTTTTTGCCGCAGACGTGCGATGCTGACCCACAGAATTTCCTTGTCCGTTTTATATTCGGGACCCCAAACGCTGGTTAGAAGATCTTCAGCGGTGAGGATCTTGCCGATATTATGGGCGAATTGCAGGAGCAGTCGATATTCGGTAGCGGATAGAGAAACCGCCTGGTCATCGCGCCAAACCTCGGCGCGGGCAAAATCGATTCTCAGATTCTCATGCGTGAAGAAACGCGAGCCACCGTTCTCGACAGGCGGCTGGGCGCGTCGCAACACCGCCCGTACACGCGCCAGTAATTCCGTTGCAGAGAAAGGCTTCACGAGATAATCATCCGCTCCAAGGTCCAAGCCCTTGACGCGATCCTGTTCCTCGCCTTTTGCAGTCAACATAATGATGGGCACACTTGAGAATTGGCGTATACGCTGGCAGGTGGCAAAACCGTCGAGGCGCGGCATCATGATATCCAATAAAACCAAGTCGGCAGGATGGGCCGAAAACGATTCGACCGCCTGTACGCCATCTGCCGCAGTCACGACGGTATATCCCTCCGTTTTTAGATTGGCTTCCAGCAGACGAAGATAACGGGGTTCGTCATCCACAATGAGAATACGTTTGGACATAACGTTCTCCTTTCAATGAAAGCGAATTAATGCAGTTAATCAATGGGCAGTTCTATAAAAAAGGTGGTGCCTTGATCCATAATGGACTCTGCCCAAATCTTACCATGATGTGCCAAAATTATTTGCTTGCAAATATAAAGGCCCAAGCCGGTACCGGTGATGCTTTGACCGGGCACGCGATAAAAACGTTCAAAAATAAACGGGAGATAGCCTTCAGGGATCCCGGGACCGCTATCGGCAAATGCAACGCGTACAATGCTTTTACCTCGTTCTATATGAATGGTCAAAGGGGAGCCTGGTGCATACTTGATTGCATTGACAAATAGATTCTCAAAAACTTGGGAAAGGCGCACACTATCGCCATGAATGGGCGGCATATCTTCAAAATCCAGTTTTATTTCGAGATTCGGTTGATGAACGCGGACGCGCAAAGCCACGTCCCGAATCAATGCATCCAACCGCAACGGCTGGAACTTGAATTGAATGGTCTTGCTCTGTAGGCGCGCTGACTCGAGCATGTTCTCGATGAGCTGCGCCAGGCGATCGGTCTCTTCATCAATAATGGTTAAGAACTCGTGCTGTGTCTTCTCATCCCAGGTTGTATCCTGACGAAGCAAGCTGGTGCTATATCCTTTGATAAAGCCAAGCGGCGTGCGAAGTTCGTGAGAGATCGTCGAAACAAAATCGTCCTGCAGGCGCATTTGGCGCTGGACGGACTCGAGTTCCACGCGCGCCTCCTGCAGTGCTTTACGTTCCAGCAGAGAAGTCATCCATAGCGAAATCAACGAGGAGAGGCGTACGTGTTCCGTGGTATAGGGCGGGCCGGCAAACCGGACAAAGACCAATGCTCCGCCCAATCGCCCGCCAATTTGCAAAGGCAATCCGATCAAGTGTGGCAGGTCAATGCGCGGAGTGTCAGCATGCGATTGCGGGGTTTCAATGATGATCTCTTTTTTTTCAAGAACATGACCTGCGATTCCTTCGCCCCAGCTGGCGTCAGCCTCCGCATGTTTGCCGCGGCCCACAGCGCGTGCGTAAATCACGTCGAAGCCGTGGCCCTGCGCGTCAAGCATGTAAATCGCGACGTTATCATAAACAAATTCATCGCGCAACGCTGCCAGAAGAGTATCCAGACCTTCTTTCCAATCCGGCTTGCGAACGACGGATTGCAAAGTGGAATGAATCTGTGAAAGCGTATAAGTGTCGAGAGGAGCGTTGTCGTTCAAATTATTTTTCTTTCGCCACTGCCAGCAATGGGAATTTAAATGTGGTGCCTTTGCCTTCTGCCGATTGAACATCGAGCAACGAGCCATGAGCTTCCACGATTTGGCGTACCAGCGAAAGGCCCAGTCCCGCTCCGCCTACTTTGCGCGTTGATGAATCGTCGAGTTGATGGAACGGTTCGAAGATTTCCTGCAAACGACCTGCAGGAATACCGATGCCTGTATCGGTTACTGAAACCATGACCAGGTTTGCGCCCTCTTCCTTTAGGCTGAGAATGACATGTCCGCCGGATGGTGTGAACTTAACGGCATTATCCAAAAGCTGATTCAGTACCCAGCTAATCTTTTCCGGGTCGCCTTGGACAAGAGGCAGGCTTTGATCCACAACAGCGTGTACTTCCACTCCGCGCGCCTCGCCCTTTTGCGCGGCGGTGTTTGCCGATAGATTCCCAATGCGCTCAATATCAATTGATTCCTGCTTCATGCTCATTTCGCCGCGCGAGGCCAGTGAGAACATGATTAGATCCTCGATCATGCTTTCCAGCCTGCCCGCCGACTTCTGACTGACGGCCAGCGCGTGGCGCTGTTCTTCGGTCAACGAGCCGAGGGATCCAGTGATCATCAGTTCGAGATAGCCTTTGACGTGGGTCAGGGGAGTGCGCAATTCATGCGAAACGTTGGCAACGAAATTCGCCTTCATCTGGCTCAATTCACTCAGGCGTTGCAATGCTTCCCGCAATTCCGCTGTCCGTTCCTCAACGCGTAATTCCAGGTTTCGATTGGCGGCTTGCAATGCCGAGCGTAATTGAATGATTTGCTCAGTTACTGCGCTGTCGAGTGTCGCGCGGTCAATCAATTTCAAGTCAACGAGGGCTTGACCAAGCAGATACGTCTTGTGTTGAGCAATCTGTTCCTGCTGATAGGCCAACGCTTTCTGCAAATCTTTTTCCGAAATGTGGCCTCCACGCAGAAGGGCATCTCCTATTTTCGGAACAAGCATTTCAGGCGTAAGCTGCGATTTCTGTTGCGCCATAACTAACTCCTAAGACCGCCAAACCCAATCACCACCTATCATTGTAGCCGATAATTGAAAATCTTTCACCTCTTCAGGATCGCAAGTAAAAGGATCTTTTTCCAGAACGATCAAATCTGCCAGATAGCCTTCAGCTAATTTTCCCACACGTTTTTCGGCATAGGCCGCGTAGGCTGCGCCGGTTGTAAAACCTTCGATGGCTTCCTGCATGGTCAACCGTTGTTCGGGGCGCCAGCCAGTGGGGCTAGGTGAGCCATCTGCGCGTCGGCGCGTGACCGCGGCGTGGATTCCCCAAAATGGATTTGGCGACTCAACGGGCGCGTCCGAACCGAACGCAAGATGCGCTCCCGCCTCCAGTTGAGTTCGCCACGCGTAAGCCAATGCAGATCGTTCGCCCCAATATTTATCGGCCATCAGCATATCCGAGGTGGCATGGATCGGTTGCATAGATGCAACTACATTCAATTTGGCAAGACGCGTGGCATCATCAGGATGAAGAACCTGAACGTGTTCGATGCGGTGACGCAGAGCAGGCAATCCTTTTTTCTTTTCATAAATGCGCAATTGCTCATATGCGTTCAACACTTCATGATTGGCGCGGTCGCCGATGGCGTGGACGGTCATGCCGAGACCTACATCGGCGGCATGACGACCAAGCTCAAAGAGTTGCTCGCCGTCCATATTTAAGATACCGCGATTCCCCGACTCATTCAAATAGGGTTGGAACATTGCCGCCGTACGCGGACCCAACGCCCCATCCATAAAAACCTTGACCGAGCCAATGCGAAGCCAGTCGTCGCCGAAACCAGTACGAAGTCCGAGTTCAAAAGCCTGATCGAGGAGTTCAACAGGAATATTCTTCGTGATGCGCAATTTCAATTTTCCATCCGCGTGGAGTTGTTGCAAAGCCATGAAACAATCGCGGCGGTCAAAATCGTGAACGCCTGTAAGCCCCATTTTCCATAAAATGGATTGAGCCTTTTGAATCGCGCGAGCCAACCCTTCGGTGTTCGGTTCAGGCACAATATCGTCCATTAACTGCATAGCATTTTCAAACAAAATACCAGTTGGTTCGCCTTTGGCATCGCGTTGGATCTGTCTGTCTTTTGGGTCAGGTGTGGATGCAGTGATATTTGCAAGATGCATTCCAGCGCTGTTCGCCCATGCCGCATGCAACGATTTGGCTGTTAAATAAACAGGATGGTTCGGCGCGATCTGATCAAGGTCAATGGCCGAGGGCCAGCTTTCCCAAACATTTTGATTCCACCCATGGCCCAGAATCCATTCTCCCAGCTTGGCTTTATGAACACGCTCCGCCACACGCCGCAGGCATTCTTCGAGCGTATCCGTTTCGCAATCAATTTTCTCCAATGCCAATGCATAGTGTTGAAGATGCAAGTGTGCATCCGTTAGGCCGGGCAGAATTACGCGGCCTTCCATATTTTGTTTTTCTGCGCGGTCAAACTCGGAGAGCAATTCATCGTCGCCTACTGCAACAATCTCACCGTGATCAATCGTGATGGCCGATGCAACGGGCTTCGATTTATCGAGCGTATAAATATGAGCATGATGCAAGAGCTTCATAATATCTTTTCCAGTAAAGCATCCAATTCTTCATCAGAATAATAATAGATGGTAAGTGCGCCGCCTTTCTTGCCATGCTTGAGTGCGACTTTTGTTCCAAGGCTGGCGCGCAGACGCCGCTCAATATCGCTCACATTCGGATTTCGACCGGCCTTCTTTTTCGACGCCGGTTTTTGCCCGGAATATTTCCGGACTAACTGCTCCGCCTGCCGGACACTTAAATCCAAATTGATGATTGAGTGCAATGCGACTTCCTGGGCTTTAGAAGAATGCAATGCCAGTAATGCGCGCGCATGCCCCTCTGAAATCTTCTCATCTACAAGAGCCTGCTTGACAACAGATGAGGCGTCCAACAGACGAAGTGTATTCGTCACTGCCACACGGCTCTTGCCTACCTGCGAGGCAACAGATTCCTGTGAAAGACCAAACTCTTTGATGAGATGGTGAAATGCCTCGGCTTCTTCGATCGGATTCAGGTCGGCGCGCTGAACGTTTTCAATCAGAGCCAGCTCGAGCAGTTGTTGATCGGTGGCATGGCGAACCACGACGGGTACATTTCGTAAACCGGCGCGACGTGCAGCTTGTAATCGGCGTTCGCCAGCGATTAGGGTAAATGTTCCATTTATTGCAGGAGCCACAATCAGCGGCTGGATGATGCCATGCTCGCGGATGGACATCGCTAGCTCTTCAAGTTCATCCTCCTTGAACGACTGGCGCGGTTGACGAGGATTGCGTTGGATCGAATTCACGGCAACCTGTGCAACGCCTCCATCGCTGGAAACAGTTCCACCGCCGGGGATAAGAGCATCTAGTCCTTTACCAAGACCGCTACGTTGAGGCATGTTTTTCCTTTTCTAAACACAACGGACACAAAGAAAACGACTTGGTGTACTTCGTGTTTAATATATTAAGCCTTTACTCTATCGCCTTTCAACAATTCTTTTGCCAGCGCTTCATAAGCCTGCGCGCCAACCGAAGAAGGTGCATAGGCCGAGATGGGCAATCCATATGAAGGTGCTTCCGCAAGACGAATGGAACGCGGTATCACCGATTTGAAAACCTGATCCGGAAAATGTTTATTAACTTCCTTGACAACATCGGTCGCGAGATTGGTGCGAGGATCGAACATGGTCAAGATAACGCCGCGCACTTTCAGGTCCGGGAAAAGAGCCGAGCGGACGCGCTGAATGGTCTGGGTCAATTGTCCGAGACCTTCGAGCGCGAGGTATTCGCATTGAACTGGAACAAGCACACCATCTTTGGCCGCGACCAATCCATTGACCGTGAGAAGACCAAGCGAAGGTGGACAATCAATCAAAATGTAATCGTATTTTTCAGCAAGAGGAGCGATGGCTTTTTTGAGATGCATCTCACGCGCTAGTTCTTCGACCAATTCCACTTCCGCACCAGCCAGCGCAGGCGATGAAGGCAGAAGAGAAAGTTTGAGTCGTTCATTCAAAAGCACAAACGGCATAGCCTCGCTTCCAAGCAAAGCCTCATACGTACCGCCGCTGACCGTGGATTTGTCCACACCGAGGCAGGAGGTGGCATTGGCTTGCGGATCGAGATCGACCACTAGCACGCGCGGACCCAATTGCGCAAGATATGCTGCAAGATTAATCGCGGTGGTCGTCTTGCCGACGCCACCTTTTTGATTGACAAGCGTATAAATGCGAGCCACTAAAAAACCTCCATCAAGCATTCATCAATTTCTTGTTGAGTTGGAATCCCCTCAAGACCAACGCGCATTACAGATCGCGCCGAAAGTTGCGTGGCAAAGCGTGCCGCTTCCCATGGATCGCGCGTCTCATGTAGGCGGATGAAAAATGCAGTTGCAAAGATATCTCCCGCACCGGTCGCATCCACTTCCTTGACTGCGGGCGCGCGGAAGCGACGGCGGTCACCGTTCCAATAAAGCACCGCCCCGGCCTCGGCTTCTGTGACTGCCAATACTTGGGTTTGATGCGCCATGGCTTCGATCCATTCTTCATCACCCCCAACGTCTTCGCGGCTGATCGCAACCGTGGCTGCCTGAGGCAATATCGAGTCAGCGTTTTGCCATTTGCATGGAATGATATGCCCATCATCGTCCCATGTCCGCATCCAGCCTTGAGGTGTGATGCCCAGTAAGGATGGCGATAGGTTCTTGGGCAATTCAGAATCCAATTCCTGCGCGACCGGTCCCAGATGAATGATCGGCGTGCTTCGCCAAACTTCCGGCACAAGATCAAAGGGGATATGTGCGGCTTGATGATGAAGGATTTGTGTTCTTCCAGCTTCGCTGTTGTAAATATTTTCAAACGTTGTTGTATATTCGGAAGGAATGGAAATGATCGGAATCCCGTCCAAGGCTTTCATAGAAGTCTCTTCGTTTCCAGATGTTACAACTCCAACTCGGGAGCCAAGCGCACGCGCAGTCAACGCGGAGAATGCCGCTGTGCCGCCCAACCTGGGACCGTTCTGTGTGAGATCCTGTGTGACGTGACCTATCACGAGATAATCTAAGGGTTGAAGCGGAACACGTTCAAGCATGAATGAATTATACCGTGAGAAAAGTATGGGCAGGTGACTACTCCCCACGCCTACCCGTGCTGGTCTGCGCCAGCAGGGGAGTGAAGGCGGGGGCTTCCAGAGCAAGGCCCAGAGACTCTAGCCCAAGTCTCAAAATATTATTTGCAGCGTTTTCGTCTCGATCCATCACCAGACCACAGACTGGACAGACATGCACACGAACAGA
>Ga0209039_10001747_pt1 | contig 19639 bp, 13 predicted proteins | sample BogFormECP12_OM1_FD_188238 | JGI IMG/M metagenome (GOLD analysis project Ga0209039, IMG submission 188238) | Bog forest soil microbial communities from Calvert Island, British Columbia, Canada - ECP12_OM1 (SPAdes) (version 2) | ecosystem: Environmental > Aquatic > Freshwater > Wetlands > Bog ...
ATGAGGGAAATGTCCGCATATCAAGCCTCTGCTTGCGCGACTTCCGCAGAATTCCCAGCTTTGGGAAAACTAAGTGGCATTGGGCTGGCAGCCTGCGGCCGATTGTTAATCGGCCCGGCGAGCGAAGCTCGCCTACGCGGGTGGCCAGGCTGAGGGCGCGGCCCTGTGCAAACCCCGGCAGGCGGGTTGACAACCCGCCGCAGGTTAAAAACCTGCCCCACATGGCTGGCGCCGGGGAATCACTGACATGGCCGTGACCTACAGCCGGGCGGGCGAACGGAGCGCGCCGCGGCGGCGGGCGCGGTGGCGCACCGGGGAATTGGCCGGGTTGCTGGCAGCGGGGCTGCTGGTATCGGGGGCACTCCACCAGGCGTATCGGGCCAAGACGCGGCAAATGGCGGGCGTTGAGGCGGGACTGCGCTCGCGCCAGTTGCTGGACTTGAACGCCCTCAGCGCGCGCGAGGATCTGCTCCCGGCGCTGGGCATGTTCCCGAGGCAGGCGGAGCGCGAGGATGTGGCGCGCCGGATCTACTACATCTCCGGCGGCCTTTCCAACGTGGGCGCCATCGCGCGGCTGCGGAATGGCGCCTCGGCGCCGCTCCTGACGGCCGAGGAATTCCGCCGGTTGAAGCCGTTGTTCGTGGTGCGGCCGCCCGCCCGTTTCCGGGACGGGTTCAAGCTGTGGGCCGGCTGCTTTCTGGCGGCGTTTCTGCTGGTGCACGTCTGGTGGAGCGTGTCGGGATTCCGCGGCGATCCGTGGCTGCTGCCGGCGGTCATGCTGCTGACCGGAACCGGGTTCGCGCTGATGGCGGCCCTGCGCGATCCGGTGAGAGACCAACTGCTGTTCGCCGATTTCGCGCAGGGCGTGGCCATGGGGTGCGTCCTGCTGGCCGCCGCCAGCAGGTTGGATTACGAGCGGCTCTTCGGCCGGCTCACCTTCGTGCCGCTGATCGCCAGTTTCGCGCTCTCGGCGCTGCTGGTGCTGCTCGGATCGGGACCGGGCACCAGCGACGCCAAGGTGAACCTGCTGGGATTTCAGCCGGTGGAGATCATCCGGCTGCTGCTGGTGTTGTTCCTGGCGGGCTACTTCGGCCAGCGCTGGGACGTATTGCGGCACGCGCGCGAAACCCGCGGCCGGCTGGCCCCGCTGACGCGCCGGGTGGACATCCCGCCGCTCGAATATACGTTTCCGGCGGCGGTGTCGGTGGCGCTCTCGCTGCTGTTCTTCTTGCTGCAGAAGGACATGGGGCCGGCGCTGATCTTCGCGTGCCTGTTCCTGGCGCTCTACGGCGTGGCGCGGGCGAGCGCGGTGGTTCCCGTGGCCGGCCTGGGAGCGGTGGTGCTGGGCTTCGTGGCGGGATACTACGCCGGAGTTCCGCACACCGTTCGCGAGCGCGTCTCGATGTGGCTCTCGCCCTGGGACAACATGATCCACGGCGGCGATCAACTGGCCCACTCGCTGTGGGCATTCGCGACCGGCGGTGCGTGGGGGATGGGCATGGGCCGCGGCGATCCGCAGGCGGTCCCGGCGGCGCACACCGACCTGATTCTCTCGGCGCTGGGCGAGGAGTGGGGATTCCTGGGAGTGGCCGGCGCGTTCGCGCTTTTCGCGTGGCTGGTGTATCGCGCGCTGCGCATCGCCCTGCGGGCGCGCACCGATTACGAGTTCTTCCTGGCGGCGGGCCTGGCGGCGGCCACCGCCCTGCAGGTGCTGCTGATTTCGGCGGGCTCGCTGGGGGTGGGGCCGCTATCCGGCGTAGTGACGCCGTTCCTGAGCTACGGCCGCAGCGCCATGCTCTCGAACTTCCTGGTGGTCGCCATGCTGGCGTCCATTTCGGCGCGCGGACGGGAGCCCGCGCCCGATGCCGTCGAGCCATTCCGCAAGCCGGCGCTGGCCGCAGGACTGGTTTTCGCCATGGCCGCCGCGGCGGTGCTGGCCAAGGCCGCCTACGTCCAGTTATTGGACAGCGCAGGCACAATGACCGGGGGCACGCTGGTGGTGCAGGCCGACGGAGCCCGGCGCTATCAGTACAACCCGCGCTTCCTGGAGGCGATCCGCCGTATTCCCAAGGGCGCTATCTACGACCGCAACGGCCTGCCGCTGGCCACCAGCGACTGGCAGGAGATGCTGCGCCATGGCGGCGAATACCGCCAACTCGCCATCGATCCCGAGCGCGCGGTGAACCCGGCCGACAACCGCTATTACCCGCTGGGCTCGCTGCTGTTCGACCTGTTGGGCGATTTGCGCACGCGCCAGCGGTGGGCGGCCGGGAACACCTCGTTCGTGGAGCGCGATTCCGCGCGGCGCCTGCGGGGGTTCGACGATCGGCCTACCATGGTCGAGATCTCGAATCCGCGGACCGGCAAACTGGAGCGGGTGGTCCGCTACGACTACCGCGAGCTGGTTCCGCTGGTGCGGCATCTGGACGACCCGGGGAGCCCGGAGATGCGGCGCGTTCTCGACCGTCCGCGCGACGTGCGCACCACCATCGACGCGCGCCTGGAGGTACGCGTGGCGGAGATCCTGCGGAAACAGCTTCAGGTGGCGGGCAGGGAGAAAGGCGCGGCAGTGGTGCTCGACGCGGCCACGGGCGATCTGCTGGCCGCGGTCAGCCTGCCGCTCCCTCCGGAGCCGGATGCCGCCGGGAAACCGTACGGCGACAGCGGGAGCGCCAACGTGCCGCCGGGCGACGCCGACCCTTACCTGGACCGCGCCCGGTATGGACTGTATCCGCCGGGGTCGACGTTCAAGGTGGTCACGGCCATGGCCGCGCTCCGCAAAGACATGCAGTTGACGCACCGGACTTACGAGTGCATCCGCCTGCCCGACGGCCGCGTGGGCAACTTCCTCAAGAGCTCGAAGCGGCCGGTTCGCGACGATGTGGTGGACCGCGCGCCGCACGGCACGCTGGACATGGAGCACGGCCTGGTGGTGTCGTGCAACGCCTACTTCGCGCAGTTGGGAACCTACGACGTGGGCGCGGCGGCCCTGTTCGATACGGCCACGGCGCTGGGCATTGCGGCGGCCGTTCCCAACACCGCCGGGCAGTTGGCGCAATCGCTGGCGCAATCGTCGTATGGCCAGGGACAGGTGGTGGCGTCGCCGTTTCAAATGGCGCGGGTGGCGGCCACGGTGGCGAGCGGCGGCGCCATGCCGCAGGGACGCTGGATCGCCGACGAGACCAACCCGCGCACCGCGCCTCCGCGGACCGTGCTGAGCGCAGAAGCCGCCGCCACGCTGGGCGGATTCATGCGCGAAGTGGTGACTTCCGGAACGGGGCGGCGCGCCGCCGTGACCGGGGTTGCGGTGGCGGGCAAGACCGGCACGGCGGAACTTCGCGACGCGCCCTCGCACGCGTGGTTCATCGGCTTCGCGCCGTATGGAGGCGCCGGCCGCAAGATCGCGATCTCGGTTCTGGTGGAAAATGGAGTTTACGGCGGGACAGCCGCCGCGCCCGCCGCGGCCGAAATCGTGGACGCCGCCGCAAGACTGGGTCTGATTCAGCCATGAGCCTGCCAAAGGGAATCGAGAAGAGCATCGAGCGGGGTTTCCGCGTATTGACCCGGAAAATGTTCGGCCCGGCGGATTCGGGCGAGCTGCTGGTGGTGCACCGCGCCATTCTGGAAGAGGTGGTGGCCAGGATCCAAACCGTGGCGCGCGGGCAGCGCATCTTTCCGTACCCCAACCTGACGGTGACGCTGGTCTCGGCCGCCGCGGACCGGCGGGCGTTGTACCAGGCGGCGTTCGGCGGGGACGGCCGGCTGGAGAACGATATCCGCGACGCGCTGAAGGGCGCCGGCTGCCAGGTTCCGCGCGGGTTCTCGGTGACCGTAGCCACCAGCGAAACCGGCGAGCGCGCGTTCGCCATCGATTATGAGGCGCGTCCCCAGGCGGCGCCCGCCAATGGGCGTCTGATCGTGGTCAAGGGCAAGGCGGAGCGCTCCGGATACGCGTTGGATAAGGCGCGCGTCAACCTGGGCCGCATGGCCGAGATCGCCGACGCCCAACAGCGCGTCCTGCGGCGCAACGATGTGGTATTTTTGGAAGGCGAGGACGAGGCCAACGCCACGGTTTCGCGCAAGCACGCGCACATCGTCATGGAAGCCGGGGTGTACCGCATCCGCGACGACGGCAGCGAATTCGGCACGCGCGTGTTTCGCGACGGCCGCACCATCGAGGTTCCCTCGGGCGACCGGCGGGGCGAGCGGCTGAGGCCGGGCGACGAGATTTACCTGGGACGAATATGCCTGCGATTCGAACAATAGAAGGCACTGGCTTGCAGCTTCGCAAAGCCGGCCGCGGCGACGCTGGGGCGCTTACCGATCTGATCAACCGGGCTTTCAAGGTGGAGCGATTCTACGCCGTGGACGACCGCATCACGGTTGGCCAGGTGGAAGAGCATCTCGCCAGGGGCGAGTTCTACGTGCTGGAAGAAGAGGGCGCGCTGGCCGGCTGCGTGTACGTGGAGCTGCGCGGCGAGCGGTCGTACGTGGGCCTGCTTTCGATCGATCCGGCGCGGCAGCACGGAGGTCTGGGATCGCGGCTGCTGGCGGTGGCCGAAGACCGCGCGCTCAGCGCGGGCTGCGCCCACATGGACATGCTGATCGTCAACCATCGCACGGAGCTGCCGCCGTACTACGGCAGGCGCGGCTATGTGGAAACCGGCACCGCGCCGTTCCCCGCCACCACGCCGACCACCATGCCGTGCCACTTCATCCGGATGTCGAAGGCGCTCAAGTAGGCGGGATCGCGCTGGGTGGTCCGGCGCTTTCGCGCGAAGGCGCCCGCTTCCGAAGAACGCATTTTGGGCCGCTGATGAACGCCGATAAACGCGGGTAGAACGATCCTCCTCAATCCGCGTTTATCGGCGTTTATCCGCGGCCAATCGTGTTTTTGGCGACTGGCGCGGGCGGGCCAGGTCAACCACGCTTCCTCCACAGCGCCATGTAGCGCTGCCATTCGACCAGTCCGGAGGAGGTGCGGGGCGGCAGGTCCCGCAGGGCGATGCGGTACGCCTGGTCCAACGCTTGGATCGAGGCCGCGGTGTCGGCCTGGCGGATTTCGTTGTCGCGGATACTATCGAGAATCGGCCCCAGTTTCTTCCAGCGGCGAACGTATGCCTCCTGGAGTTCGCGCAAGGATGGTGGACCCATATAGCGATTGTACGCCGTCAGTGTGCGAACGCTCACGGGGTGGGTTCCGTTAACACCATGACGCAGACCCACCCGAAAGGGCTAGTTGAAAAGACTTTTCTTCGGATGGCAGTGGACGTACGATTAAGGCGTATGAGACCCGTCCTGCTGTTGTCCGCATGGGGAGTGCTGGCGGCGATCACGGCTTCCGGCCAGACCGCCGCGGCCGATAGCACAAGCGTTTTCGAGCCGGAATTTGCGCAGGTGGTCTTCCGGCTGGACGCCGGCAGGCTGCTCCCGCTGGAGCGCCAGTTCCCCACCAGCACCCGCACCAACACGTCCGGCTTCCTGGTGATGAACTCGAGATCCGCGTGGGAGTTCGCGGGCGCAAAATCCAACGTCCGCTTCTCCAGCGGCGCCACCCTGGAGTTGGTTGTGCGCCCGCCGTCGGACCGGCATGACCCCGCCATGATGTACCACTTGCGCCGGCTGGACAGCAAGAAGCAAACCCGCGAGCTGGTTCTCTTCAAGATGCGCTCCTCCCCGTTTGGAACGTCCATGAGTCAAACCGGCCCCGGCGACCTGCCGCTGACGTTTGCCCGGTATGGATGGGCCTCGATCAAAATCACGGTCCCGGGGCTCCAGCCCGGCGAGTATGCCATCCAGGTGGAGCCGTTTCAGATGCTGTTCTGCTTCGGCGTGGACTGAATACTCCGGCCGCGGTCACCGGCCGAGCGGAATCAGGATGAACCGCTCGATGGACACACGCGCGCTCTTGTACGCGCGCCAGGAATCGCGGTGGTATATCACGGTCATTTCGTTGAAGACGCGCACGCGGGGCTTGGCGGGCATGGTGAAATCCAGCGTTTCCGCCACGGGAGAAACGGGGTCCGCCTTTAGATCGGGAAGCGACGTCACGGGCGCCCGCCCCAGGCTCTCGGACTTTCCGCCGGCCAGGTCGTGCAGGATCAGCTCCAGGGACATGGTATGCGGATACCGGTCGGCGTTGCTTACGGCGAGCTGGATGCGGGAGCAGCAGGAGACGTCGATGGGCTTCTCCAGCTTCTGGTGCGCTTCCATGTTGAGAGGCCAGCGGTCGGTGGTGCTGAAGGACAGCTTCCACGGCGTGCCGCGCTCCAGGACCGACCGCGGCGGCGGTCTGCGAAACGGCATGCGGAAGAACCAGTACTCTCCGCCGAAGGGAATTCCGTAAGGGTGCGACCTGGCCGCGAACGCGCCAGGGCTCGCGGGCAGGGGCGCAATCAGCCGGGTCACCGGTTGGATCTCCGGCCAGAGGACCACGCCGGGGAAGCTGCCGGCAACGTCCCCCGCGCCGGGAACCATCAGGTCCGGGGCGGATTGCGCCTGGCCCGCGGGGCCCATCCGGGGCGGTGGCGGAGACGGTTCACGGCCCACCAGGAAATCGCCGAAGGGCCGCGAGGCCGCCTCGTCTCCTCCGCTGCCCGATCCGGGCGAGCCCGAGCCGGCGCGGCCGCCGCCGGACGCCAGGATGGTCAGGCCAATCGCCAGCGCCACGGTCAGCAGCGCTCCGAAGACCGACCGCGGCAGCACCGGCGGGCGGGGCGGTTCCCAGGCGCCGGTCGAGATGGCGAAGACCGTCAGCATGGCGGCCGTCAGCGTCAGCAGCCCGCCGGCGAGGAAATTGTGGCGGAACGCCGCCGCCGCCATGCCGAACTGCAGCCCCGCCGCGGCCGTCAGCGCCGGGCCGATGTGGCGGCTGAGGAAAGGCGGCGGCAGCGCGCCTTCCCCCATCAGGACGGCCGTCCCGGTTGCGGGCACGGCAGGCTCGGCCGCCGGATGGACGACGGTCCACTGGGAATACAGCAGCCGCGTGGCGTTGACCACCAGCAGCAGCGCCGCCAGCACGGTGGCGGGGGAGAACCGGTAGAGCAGGAGCACGGCGGGAGCGAACCAGACGGCCACCAGGGAGGTGCGCAGCGTGGCGCCCGCCAGTTCCACCCGTTCCACACGGCGGATGGCGAGCTGCAACGCCAGGGCCACCGCGGCGCTCCACAACCAGGCGAGCAGCGTGAATTCCACCGCCCTCCAGATGGCCGAAGCCGGCGCGGGGACGATGGCATGGGGCAGCGACGTCACGTTCCACACGATCCAGGCCGTCGCAATGAGGCTCGAGATCTGCGCCAGCAACTCCAGGCGGCCACGCGATCCGCGGATTGGAAGAGGGTCCGGCACCCTGGGTTATAGTATCGGACACCGCCGGCCGGCGGCGGGTTCCCGGATGGCGGCGGCGGGGACCCGGACGCTCACCGGATAGTCGCAGGAGATGTTGGCGGCGTCCGTTCCGACGGCTGGCTCGTTCACGGCCACCGGACGGGATCGAGGGACGCAGGGCCAACATGGCGGCGAAGTCCTGAGCGATGGCGGCGCACTCGGCCCGCGCTTGCGGGTCCTGGGCCATGGCGGCGATAGCGATGCCGAGGTCCTGCCGGCGGCGGCGGCTGCGGCGGGCTTGCCATCGCGTTCCAAAACCGGCAAGATACGCAGTATGCGAAACTTCATTCTCGGGCTGCTCGCCGCGGCGGCCTTCGGCGCTTCCCCAACCACCGCCATCAAGGTCGACCAGGTGGGTTACCCGGCCAACCGGCCCAAAGTGGCGCTGGTCGAGTTCAAAGCGCCCGCCACGGACTTCAGCGTGCGCCGGGCCGGCGATGGCGCGGTCGCATTCCGCGGGAAGCTGGCGGCGCCGGTCGCGGACGCCGATTCCGGAGACACCGTGCAGGCCGCGGAGTTCACCAAGCTGGTCAAAAGCGGCCGCTACTACATCGATGTTCCGGGCGTGGGCCGGAGCTGGGAGTTCGCCATCGGCCCGGACGTCTATGCGCGTGCCTGGTACCTGGCGATGCGCTCCTACTACGGGCAGCGCTGCGGCACGGCGGTCGACCTCGGCCCCGAGTTCCCCGGCTTCAAACACGACGCCTGCCACCTGGAAGGCGCTTACCACGCGTCCTCGGGGAAGAGCGGGCCGCACGAATCCAAGGGCGGCTGGCACGATGCCGGAGACTACGGCCGCTACGTGGTGAATTCCGGAATCACCACCGGGACGCTGCTGTGGACGTTTGAAATGTTCGAGCCGCGGGTCCGCGCGATCAGGCTCAACCTGCCGGAATCGGGCAACGGCTCACCCGATATTCTCAACGAGATCCGCTGGAACCTGGACTGGATGCTCTCCATGCAGGACGAGGACGGCGGCGCCTGGCACAAGCAGACCAGCGAACAGTTCTGCCCCTTCATCATGCCGGAGAAGGACAAGCTGGTAAGTTTCGTCATCGGCACCGGGCAGGAGCCGTTCAAGAGCTCGTGCGCCACCGGCGACCTGGCGGCGGTCGCGGCCATCGCCGCGCGCGTGTACAAACCGTTCGACCCGGTCTATGCCGGGCGGTGCCTGCGGGCGGCGCGCCTGGCATTCGAGTGGCTCGACAAGCACCCCAACGTCACCTTCCGCAACCCCGCGGGCGTGGGCACCGGCGGTTACGGCGACGGCAACTGCGGCGACGAGCGTCTGTGGGCCGCCGCCGAACTGTGGCGCACCACCCGCGAAGAAGTCTACCACCGCTATTTCCTGGACCACTACGCGGAGTTTAAGAACGCCATCCGTCCAAACGGGCCGCCGGAGAACTGGGCGGACGTGGCCGACATGGCGCTGTGGACCTATGCGCTGGGCGGCGGGCCGGATGCCGAAGTGGCCGGCGAAATCCGCCGCAATTCGATCGGCGCGGCGGACCAGATCGTCACCCGCAGCGCGGCCAACGGCTACCGCATCAGCATGGCCACGCGGGATTACGTCTGGGGGTCGAACTCCGTGGCGGCGAACTACGGAATGCAACTGCTGGTGGCCAACGCCTTCCAGGCGAACCCGCGGTACGTCGAAACGGCCATCGACAACCTGCACTACCTGCTGGGCCGGAACACGTTTTCGCTGTCGTTCGTAACGCAGGTGGGGGCCAACCCGTTCCGCCATCCGCACCATCGGCCGAGCGGTGCGGATGAGAATCCCGAGCCGTGGCCCGGGCTGCTTTCGGGTGGACCCAACCGGGGGCGGCAGGACGATGCCATGCGCGACGTGAAGAAGCTACCCGCGGGCCTGCCTCCGGCGAAGATGTACCTGGACGACCAGAATTCCTACGCGTCCAACGAGGTTGCCATCAACTGGAACGCGCCGCTGGTGTTTTTACTGGCGGGCGCGCTCGGGGGAAAGTAAGCGGGCGGCGGCCTCCTGAATTGCCGGGAGTTACAATCGAGATCGGCCGGGAGCGCAGGCCGTTTCCCGGACGATTCCGCAGGAGGTGTCCATTGAGTCGAAGAACCATAACGGCTATCGCGGCCGGAGCGATGTTTGTGTCGCTCGCCGCGGCCCAGACCCAGCCGGAGAAGAAGCCCCAGGCGGCTGTCTCTCAACCCGCCAATGAACTGGCCAGTGCCATGGCCCAGCGTTTGGCCAGCGATCTTCACGTGAAGACGGTCGTCGGCGAGCCCATTAAAGCCGGCTCGGTCACGCTGATCCCGATCATGATGATCGAGGTCAGCTTCGGGGGCGGAGGCATGGCCGCGCCACAAGGCCCGGCGGCGGGAGTCGACGGATTCTTCATGAGCGGCGAAGCCCGGCCGCTGGGGTTTGTCGCCGTCACGAAGAAGGGAACCAAGTTCATCAGCGTCGGCAAGACGCCCGCCAAGTGAGGAGGCCATGATGCAAACCATGCGAAAACCCATCTTATTGACGGCTTCCCTGCTTGTTTGCGGGGTGCTTGCGAGAGGCCAGGCGCCTTTGGCCGGCCCGTTGGCGGATTTCGACAAGCTGGTTTCCCAACTGAAAACCAGCGCGGTGGTGGGAGAGCCCATACGAATCGGCGATACCGCGGTGGTCCCCTTTGCCAGGATTCAGTTTGGCCTGGGCGCCGGCGGGGCGATGATGGGCGTCGGCGGCGGCATGGGCGGGAAGACCGTCCCGCTCGGGGTACTGATCGTCGAGGGTGACGACGTGCGCGCGGAACTGTTCCCGGAACACGCAGAGAAGCCCTCCGTTCTCCAGCAGCTTGTGCAAGCCGTACTGGACCGCAAGCTGGTGATCATGACGAACGGTCTCAACATTGGGAACGCCCCCGGGGGACTTCAGGACATGGCGCCGCTGCTCTCGGCGATGATGGGGCAGACGACGGTCATGGTCAACGGGCTTAACCTGGGGAATCTGAACGCGCCGCCTTCGGCTGCGTCATCGGGCGGGAACGCTTCGCCCGGCGATCTGGCGAAGCTCGTCGAAGCCAGGAGGTATGCGGACGCCCTGGTGGTGGCGGACGCGCTGGTTGCCAAGGAGCCGAAGAGCGCCGACGCGCACGCGTGGAGAGGCCGCATCATGAGCGGCCTGGCCCAGGGGAATCCCGCGGACATGATGAAGTATGGCGCGGGCGCCAGGGAGGAATTCGAGAAGGCCCTTTCACTCGACCCGAAGAACCGGACTGCCTTGCTGGGCCGCGGCGTCAGCCGGTTGATGGCTCCGGCAGCCTACGGCGGCGACGTGGACGGCGCCATCGCGGACTTCGAGGCGGCGCTCGCCGCCAAGCCATCGCCCGACGCGTATTACTATCTCGGCGAGGCGTTCAAGAGCAAGGGGCTGAAGGACAAGGCCGCCGCGGCTTATCGAAAGGCGCTGGAACTGAAGCCCAACGATCCGGACGTGGTGAGGGCGTTGGCGGGGGTGAAGTAGGCGGGTTATCCTACTGCACCGTGACCACCGGGCCGAGCGGCGTCTGCACTCCGTTGACGGTGGCGGCAAGTGCCCGGTCGCCGCTGCCGGTGCCTGCCGGGATGGTCAGATTGATCTGGTAGAGCCCCGCTCCAATGATTCCGGAAAACGCGACACTCGCCGAAACGCCGCCGATGGCGATGTTCACCGGACTGGTGGTGGGCGCCGCGCCACTGAACGCCTGCCCCGCCGGCACGCGAGGCGACGTCGGCCCGAACCCGACGCCGTAGAGGATCAGGGTTTCCCCCGTCTTCACCGGACGGGTATTGAAGGAGAAAGCGCCGGATGGTCCGACCAGGTCGTACGTTCCGCCGCCGTACGCGCCGGCGCCGTTGGGCGTCATGATCACTCCGGCCACGTGCTTGCTGTCCAGCAGGCTGAACGATGGACCGTAGGCCGCCAGCGTCACGGCGGCAGCCGCCGATCCGGCGCCCGTGGTGACCACTACGTTCACCGGGCCGGCCGCCGTGTCGTCGGGCGCCTGGAGGTTGATCTGGGTGGGACTGACATACCAGAGGTACGCCGGCTTGTTATCGACGGTCACGCTCGTGCCGCCTAACGACGTTGGGAAGTCGCCATTCCAGATGGCGGTTCCGCTCGCCAGGTTGGCTCCGTAGATCGAGACCCAGGAGCCGGGCTGAATGACGGGAACCGAACTGTAGACGGGAACCACGCCGTTCTGGCAGATGCCGGGCAGCGTAGTGGGCGTCAACACACGGATCTGGTTGCTCTCGCCATCGGCGATGTAGACGTTGCCGGCGGAGTCCACCGCCACGCCCCAGGGATCGGTCAAACTGGCGCAGGCGGCGGGGCCGTTGTCGCCAAACACCGCGCCTCCGCCCGCCACGGTGGTGATGGCTCCGTTCGCAATCTTGCGGATGCGGGCATTCATCCTGTCGGCAACGTACAGGCTGCCGGCGGCGTCCACGACGACGCTGGAGGGCCCGTCCAACTGGGCGCTGGTGGCCGGGCCGTTATCGCCGAGTGACGCGCCTCCGCCCGCCACGGTGGTGATCACCCCGTTTGAGACCATCCGGATGCGGCCGTTGTCCGCGTCGGCAATGTACAGGTTGCCGGCAGAATCCACGGCGACGCCGCCGGCACGGCTCAACTGGGCGCTGGTAGCGGGGCCGCCATCGCCGCTGAAGCCCATGTTTCCGTTCCCCGCCACCGTAGTGATCACCCCGTTCGAGACCTTACGGATGCGGAAGTGGAGTGAGTCGGCGATGTAGAGGTTGCCAGCCGAGTCCACCGCGACACCCGAGGGATCCGACAACTGGGCGCTGGTGGCAGGGCCGTTGTCGCCCAGTGACGCGCCTCCGCCCGCAAAGGTGGTGATCACCCCGTTCGCAACTTTGCGGATGTGGCTGCTGCCAGTATCGGCGATGTACAGGTTGCCGGCAGCGTCCACGGCGACGCCCGCGGGCTGCGCTATCCGTGCACTCGTGGCCGCGCCGCTATCGCCGCTGTAGCCTGACGTCCCGCTCCCCGCGACGGTGGTGACCGCCCCTTTCGATACCTTGCGGATGCGGTTGTTCATGGTGTCGGCGATGTAGACGTTGCCGGCCGGGTCCGCGGCGACGCCCTGGGGCTGCCACAACTGGGCGCTGGCGGCGGGACCGTTGTCGCCGAGCGGCACGCCGCCCCCAACCACCGTCGCGATCGCGCCTTTCGACACTTTCCGAATCAGGCCGTTGCCGGTGTCGGCGATGTACAGGTCGCCGGCAGAGCCCACGGCGATGCCACCGGGCCAGTTCAACTTGGCGCTGGTGGGCGGGCCATTGTCACCGCTGAAGCCCGCCACTCCGCTTCCCGCCACGGTAGCGATCGCGCCGCCCGAGACCTTGCGGATGCGGTTGTTCCACGTGTCGGCGATGTACACGTTCCCGGCGGAGTCCACCGCGACGCCCGCGGGATTGTTCAACTGGGCGCTGGTGGCCGGGCCGTTGTCGCCAAGTGACACGCCTCCGCCCGCCACGGTGGCGATCACACCGCTCGAGACTTTGCGGATGCGCTGGCTGCCCGAGTCGGCGATGTACAGGTTGCCGGCGGGATCCACTGCGACGCCAACGGGTTCGTTCAAAGAGGCGCTGGTGGCCGGGACGTTCTCGCCAAGTGAGTTCCCGCCTCCCGCCACGGTGGCGATCACACCGTTCGAGACCTTGCGGATGCGGTGGTTGTTAGGGTCGGCGATGTACAGGTTGCCGGCGGGATCGACCGCGACATTGCTGACGACGCCCAACTCGGCGCTGGTGGCCGGGCCGCCATCGCCGCCGAAGCCCGACACCCCGTTTCCCGCCACGGTGGCGATCACCCCGTTTGAGATCTTGCGGACGCGGCTGTTTCCGGAGTCGGCGATGTACAGGTTGCCGGCGGAGTCGACCGCCACCCCGCTAGGGGCCGCCAACTGGGCGCTGGTGGCTGGCCCATTGTCGCCGCTGAAGCCGGATGCCGCGTTGCCGGCCACCACGGTGAGGACGCCCGTTATGGCGTCCAGGCGCAGGACGGCGTTTCCGTTCGCAAAAAAGACGTTGCCGGCCGTGTCGGCCGCGAGGCCGCTGACAGAGGTGCCGTACCACCTCTGGTCCAGGCTGGCCGAAGTTCCCGGCAGATTTGTTGGCGGCCCGCCGGCAAACGTCGAGATGGTGTAGGAGGATTGTCCGGACGCGGTCCAGGACGTGACGAGGGCGAGAACAACGATCGCAAGCGGACGCCGCATGAATGTGCCCTACCTTCCCGGGTTGAGTTCCAAGAGACTGAGTATAACTCCCGGATAGACCGCCAGACGCCCGCCAGGCACTCGAAGGCCGCCATTTTTGTGCGCTCGCACAAATTCAGGACGAAACAAACGACTTAACCCCACTTTTTTGTGCGCTCGCACAAAAAATCGCAGAGTCCCCGCCCGCGCGCGCCACTAACCCGACGGAGCCGCGCCGTGAGAGATCCGCTGATCGCGCCCCTGGCTGCCATCGCCGCGGGAATCCTGACCGCCCGCTACATACCGTTTGCGCCCCACGAGCTGATGGGGGCCATCGCCGCCTTCCTGCTGCTCGGCGTGGTGGCCACCTGGCGGAAGGCCGGCGTGCTGGCGGGCGTGTGCTGCTGCCTCGGGATGTTTTTCGCGGGCGCGCTGCTGTGGGTGGCGAACCTGCCCGCGCCGCCGCCTGACGTGAACGTGGAAGGGCGCGAGGTCGCCATCCTGGGCGGCTGCGTCATCGAGCCGCCGGCGGTCTCGGGCGAGCGCGAACGCTTCCTTCTCGAATTGGAGCCGCACGCCCGCGTCGAGGTCACGCTCTATACCAAGACCGACGGCGAAGCGCCGCCGCCGCTGCGCTACGGCCAGAACATCGAGATGGACGCGCGCCTCCGCAAGCCGCGGAATTACGGCAACCCGGGCGCGTTCGATTACGCCAACTACCTGGCGCGCCAGGACATCTTCTGGACCGCGTCGGCGGCGGCCGATAGCGTGCGCGTGCTGCCCGGGCGGTGCGGCTCGCGGTTCGGCAAGTTCGTCATGGACCTGCGCGCCGATTCGCTCGACCGCATTGCCCAACTGTACCGCGGCAACGCCTACCAGACGAGCATGATGCAGGCCATCCTGCTGGGGCAGAACTATCAGCTTCAGCGGGTGTGGACCGAGGAGTACCGCAACACCGGCACCTTCCACACGCTGGTGATCTCGGGGACGCACGTGGCCATCCTGGCGGCGTTCTTTCTGTTCCTGCTGCGTCTCTGCTTCGTGCCGGAGAGCCTGGCGCTGCCACTCACCGTGGCGGCGGCGTGGCTGTACGCGCTGGTGGCCGGGTGGGGAGCGCCATGCGTGCGCTCGGCGGCGGGGCTCACGCTGTTCACCATCGCCAGCTATTTCTATCGCCAGCGGCGGCCCTTGAACCTGCTGGCGGCGGTGGCCCTGGGATTTCTATTGCTCCGCCCGGACAATCTGTTCGACGCCAGCTTTCAGCTCACCTTTCTGGCGGTGGCGTTCCTGGGGGCCTTCGCCACGCCGTTGATCCGGGCGACCTCGGGACCGCGGTCGCGCGCGCTCGCCGGCCTGGAGAATACCGGCCGCGACCTGCACGTTCCGCCCGCCATCGCGCAGTTCCGCGTCGAGATGCGCCTGCTGGCGGAAACCGTGGAGCGGGTTTTCCGATTGCCGGCGGGCGTCGCGCGTGCGGCGGTCACCGTGCCCACGCGGGTGCTGCTTTTCCTGTATGAAATCGCGCTGATCTCGGCGGTAATTCAAATCGGTCTGGCCTTGCCCATGATCGTGTACTTCCACCGGCTGGGCATCTCCGGGCTGTCGGCCAACGCGCTGGTGGTTCCGGTGATGGGCGTGGCCGTGCCGGTGGGCTTCGTGGCGGTGTTCACGGGGTGGGCCTGGGTGGCGCATCTGGGCGGGTGGCTATTGCAGCTTTCGCACGCGATCGTGGCCTGGCACGCGCACATCGAGCCCAGCCTGCGCATTCCCACGCCGCCGGCATGGCTGGGCGTGGCGTTCGCGGCGGCGCTGATTGCCGCGGCCCTGGCGCGCGGCAAGTGGTGGCGCGCGATCACCGGATTGAGCGTGGCGGCGGCGCTGGCGCTGCTCATCTGGCAGCCGTTTCCGCCCGACATCCACCCCGGCCAACTGGAGATGACGGCCATCGACGTGGGGCAGGGCGACAGCATCCTGGTGGTCTTCCCCAATGGCCAGAAGCTGCTGGTGGATGGCGGCGGCATTGCCAGCTTCGGCCACGCCACGCGGACGCAACTGGACACCGGCGAGGACGTGGTGGCGCCCTACCTGTGGGAGCGGGAGTTTCGCCGCGTGGACGTGGTGGCGCTCTCGCACGCCCACGCCGACCACATCGGCGGCCTGCCGGCGGTGGTGGCCGACTTTCACCCGCGCGAGTTGTGGACGGGCGCCACGCCGGACGATCCGCTGTGGCGGAAACTGCGCGAGGCGGCGGCAGCCAACGGCGTGCGCATCACGCCCTTGCAGGCGCCCAGCCATTTCGCATTCGGCGGGGCGGAAGTGGAGGTGCTGGCGCCGCTGGCCGACTACGTGCCTGGGGACACGCCCAAGAACAACGACTCGCTGGTGCTGCGCCTGCGTTATGGACGCCATTCGTTCCTGCTGTGCGGCGACGTGGAGAAGCAGGTGGAGCGGCGCATGTTGCAGGAAGGCGAAATCCAGCTCACGGACGTGCTCAAGGTGGCGCACCATGGCAGCCGGACCTCCAGCACGGAGGAGTTTCTGGCGGCCGCGCAGCCGCTCTACGCGGTGATTTCGGCGGGCTTCGAGAACAGCTACGGGCATCCCAACCGCGACGTGCTGGCGCGCCTGGCGGCGCACCAGGCGGTGGTGTACCGGACCGACCGGAACGGGCTGGTGAGCATCCGGACGGACGGGCGGCGGCTTTATGTGGACGGTGCGGGGCCTACTTCGCCGTGGGCGGGGGCCGCGGATTCGGCGGCGCGGTGAAAAGCTTGCCCGGCGTGCTTGTATTTCACACCTCGACTTGAGCGCTCCGGTCGCGGAATGAGTATCGATAGAACCCGTCAACCTGGCCGCTCGCCTCCCCGGAAGCCAAGCCAGGATCGACGCTGAATCGCAACGGAAAAACCGCGTCCGGGCTCTTCCCGAGCGCGGCGTACAAGGCTTGCCGCTTCTCGACGGGGACGCCGACAATGCCTCCCCAGAATCCGACGCGCTGGTCCCCTACCCAGATCTGGGGCTGCTGCGTTCCCAGATCGCCTGGGGTAGGCGCTGGCGTGACGAAGCCCGGGTGCCGACTCCCGTCCCGCAGCTCGATGGTTGCCCGGACGAGCAACATGCCCCCACCCGCGTCCGCGGGCAGATCGCCGGTCCACGGACGGAACGTCTCTTCGTCGGTATCGTCGTACCACGGCTCGTCGTAGTCGACCGTGTGACAGCCGATCCACACCGGGTGCCGAGCGAAGTCTTCGCGGGTAAGATCCCCAAACTGCTTAAGCTCTGGCATCGCCATATCTTTCATTTCCCCTTGGGCAGAATCTTCAGATTCGCCGGCAGGGTGAAGATTTCGTCGCGCAGGTCCTTGTTGATCTCCTCGCTCTCGACGAACATCTCGAAAACCTTCTGGCCGTTGCGGTCGCGGTGCGTTTCCAGCGGCAGCTTGACGCCCTTGATGTCGCGGTACTTGGCGAAGGAGGCGGCTTCCACGTCGAAATCGTCGAACTGCTTGTTGCGGCGGCGGAACGACTGGCGCACGGGGAGGAACGTCTCGCGGTCGAAATAGACGGTGGTGGTGGCCCCGGCGGCATCGGTGATGTCCACGATCTCCACCGGGACGTGCTCGAAGATGTCGCCGCCCTGGGAGTAGAACGAAATGCCTGGTTCGTTCAGCCGCTGCCGCAGAATGTAAAAGACGCCGCGCAGGGTGGTGTCCCGGTAGGTGGCGAACTCGGCATCGTCAAGCGGCATCGCCCCGCGGAACGAGAGCGACCATGCGCCGCCGGGGGTGAACAGGAAACCGCCTTCGTCCTGGTTCTTGCCGTAGATCTGGCGGATGCGAATCGAGAACTTGCCGGGCTCCGGCGTCAGGTATTGGGTGTACACGGTGGCGAACGTCCCGGCGCCCGAGGGGCGTCCGTTGTCGAAGGCGTAGATGCGGCCGGTCTCGGTGCGGTCCTGCAGGGCCAGGAAGGCGTCTCCGCCCACGGCCTTGAGAGCCTCGTGGACCACGCGGTTGCCGCGATCCGGGCGGCTCTCCTGCTGTGCCCCAACGGGGCCGACGGCGCACACCAGCAGAGCCGCGGCGAGGATCGCCGGAAGAACGGCGGAGGCGCGGGAGATCACGGCCGCTTCTCCAGTTCCTCGAGGTCCATGCTGGTGTTGACCCTGAACTCCTTGACGGAGGTTTCGGCGAAAGGAACCCCGTCCTGCAATGAGTAGGATTCGTAGGGAATGCGTATGCCCTCCACCTCCCCGAATTTGGTGCAGACCTCCTGCACCAGCACCGGCGGTCCGGAAGCCACCGGCAGAATGTAGGAGATCTGTTGCGGCAGGCCGGTTTCCGGGTTCACGGCCAACTGCGCGACCAACCCCCCGGCGGCGGAGATTTCGATGGTGTTCTCGTCCAGGGCGCTGACGGTTCTATCCGCCACCTGGTCGCTGAGCAGGAGGGAGAAATACGACCGGAACAGGTCGCCTTGCATGCCCTTCAACAGGTTTCCGACCAAGGGCCCCGATTGGCGGCCCCGGGCCGTCCATCCTGACTTTCCATCGGTATAGAGCGCCCGATGCACGCCGGCCCTGTCGGTATCCTCGCGATAGTGCCCGGAGGCCATCCAGCGGTCGATCACGACCAGTGTTTCTCCGCCGGCGGCGGCCGAAAGGCGCGCCTCGCTAAGCGACAAGTAATCTTTGATCGCGGCAAGTTTCCCGGCGCCGCCCACGGCGGACTGCAAGCGCGCCAGGATGCGCTTGCCCTGCTCCAGGCTGGCCGTGTCTGCCGGGGCCGCGACGGTCTTGGGCTCGGGGATGGTCAAATCGATCTCCACCACCGGCACGCCAAGGCTGTCCAGCGGCGGTATGAAATCGTCCGGGTTACCCACCACCACGATACTCAGATCGGCCGGTTTAAGGTACTCCTTCGCCACGCGCAAAACATCGGCGGGGGTGACGGCGGCCAGCGCCTTCTGGTACTGCTGCAGAAAATCCGCGGGATATCCGAAGTACTCGTAGGTCAACATGCGTTCGAGGGTTTTGCGGCGCGTGCCGGAGGTGAATGCCAGTCTTTCGATCGCGGCGTCCCTGGCGATGCGCAGTTCCTCGTCGCCAACCGGGGCGGTACGGATGCGCTCCAACTCCTGTTGGACAGCCTTGATGGTGGCCACGGCGGAGACCGACGTGGCGCCGCCGGAGATTTCGAAAAGTCCGGGACGATCGTAGGCGGCCTCCCATTTCGCCGAGATGCTGTAGGCGGTTCCCATGTGGGTGTGAACCTGCCGGAACAGACGGCCCGAGGAGCCGCCGCCCAGGACGCCTGCCATGACGGTAAGGGCCGGATAGTCCTTGGCGGCGATCTGTCCGCCCAGGTGGCCGATGGCGAACAGAGTCTGCGGCAAGTCCAGCCTCTTCGCCACGAAGACTCCGGGAGCGGGCTTGGCGGCCACCTTGGGAAACTCCGGCACCGGCGCCTGCTCCACCGTCCAGCCGGCGAAGAGTTGTTCCAGCCGGTCCTTCATCCGCGGGGTTTCGAAATCGCCCCACACCGCCAGCATGACGTTCTTGGGGAAGAAGTACCGTTTGTGGAATGCCTGCAGATCGGCGCGCGCGATGCGGTCTATGTGTTCGTATTGCATGCGCCAGCCGTAGGGCGAGCCGGCGCCGAAAAGGATGGTGGAGAACTCGCGCGCCAGAATCCCCTGGGGATCGTCATTGCGGCGGGAAATCGAGCCGCGCAACTGCATCTTCGCCAGGTCCACCTTGTCGATGCGGAAGGCCGGAGCGGTCAGCACGCCGTGGAACGCCGCCAGCACGTCGGGGGCGCTCTCCGTCAGCGAAAAGAACGACACCTCTCCGGAGGATTCACCGATGGCGGATTCCACCGTGGCGGCCATGTCCTCTAATCTGCGGTCCAACTCCTCGCCGGTCATCCGCAGGGTGCCCCCGGTGCGCATAGCCATCCCGGTCAGGGCGGCGAGGCCCACTTTGCCCGCCGGGTCGAAGAGATTTCCGGTGCGAATGCGCGCCAACCCGCC
>Ga0209039_10001749_pt1 | contig 19628 bp, 23 predicted proteins | sample BogFormECP12_OM1_FD_188238 | JGI IMG/M metagenome (GOLD analysis project Ga0209039, IMG submission 188238) | Bog forest soil microbial communities from Calvert Island, British Columbia, Canada - ECP12_OM1 (SPAdes) (version 2) | ecosystem: Environmental > Aquatic > Freshwater > Wetlands > Bog ...
GAAGGCAATCATCGAGACGCAGCCGCTCGAATCGATCAACGACGTTTTCCAGCGCCTCAAGACTGGGATGGTCAACGGGCGAGTCGTGCTCGCAATCGGAGCGTAAACGTCCCAGCAGGCATTCAAGAAATCCGCATGAGACTACGCCAGCGATTTCATCGAGAAAAAGCAAGCCGTGATCGGCGAACTCGAATCTGCATGAATTGCGCGTACGATCAGTTCCTTGCCCGTTCCAGTCTTACCGTGCAGAAGCACCGTCGAGTCTCGGTGCAACAATGGCGACTTGTTCCAGCACTTTGTGCAGCGCTTTGCTTTCCCCGACGATGTCCTCAAAGCCGTGGTCCGACCGTATGTGTGCCGACGCGCCCTTGTTCCGAGAAAGGGGGTAGGGCCTGCGGTCTTTAGGGCGCCCGGTACGATCCGAACCTCCTCCGAGCGGACCAGCTCCCTGAATCGGTTTCCCGATGGATACCCCCGCGAACCCAGCCGCCTCTGCCGCAGGATTGGCTCCCGGGGTACGATGGAAAACGTGCTGTAGCGAGCCATCCAGCAATGCGTGTCGACTTGAGGCAAATCTCGGCAGGCTCAGATTTGTAGAGCTTGGCTCCATTTTGGCTCCAATAAACAGGTCGAAATCGTGTAGGTTGTCTGAGTTAAGCCTTGCAGAATCAACAGATATCTTTGGGTGACTACAGCCCTGAAAAGGCCGGCGTCGGCGGTTCAACTCCGTCCCTGGCCACCATGTTTTCAATCACTTAGCTCCATCGCTTTCCCGCATTTTGGGTCCAATTGGGTCCAATTGCGTCCGTTTACTGCACACGTTTCGACAAGCTGCTGAGTTTTTCGAGCGCTCTTTGCTGCGACTCTGGTACGAACTGCTGATAGATGTCCAGCGTGGTGCTCGAACGCGAGTGCCGCATCTGTGGCTGAGCGTCCTTTACATCCGCTCCGGCCATCTTCAGCCAGGTCGCATGCGAAGTGCGGAGGCACCGCCCGTTCACAAAGCCCAGTCCCATCTTCCTCGCCGCAGGCTTGATGTGCCGGCTGAGGATGTTGTTGTCCCGCATCGGTGCTCCCTTGCTTACGGACTGGAACACCAGATCTTCGGGGTTGTCCGACTTGACGACCTGATATCGCCGAGTTCCCGTGCCAGCACGAACCGCGACTGTCAGCAGCTTGAGTCGTTGAATGCGTAAGTACACGCATGCATTGATGCCGATGGTCGCGTTGCTAGCATCGCTTTTCGGTGCTCCCCAGTCGCCGCGGCAGAAGCGTTCGTCGATCGAAATGGAGTAGCGAACTTCAGCTTCGCCATTTCCATTCACTTGCTCGATGACGTGCACATCGTTCCACTTCAGTCCAGCAATTTCGCTCACCCGCAGCCCAGTGTAGACCGCGACAAAGATCATTGACGCGTATGGCTCTGGAATGCGTGCGACGAGTTCGTCGAACTGTTGGGGAGTGATGTACGGTTTGCTTCGCTTTCGGCCAGTCCTTTGTGCGGGCAGACGGATGCTCACGACCGGGTTCTTTGTCAAAAGCTCGAACTGTACAGCGGATCCGAGAATGCTCGAAAGAACGTCTTTGATCTTGTCCTTCGACTCGTGTGCCAGTCTCGCTCCGACCCGCAATCGCTTGGCTAGGACAGGGGGGATGCTAGAGCGAGACTGCACTCTTTCGACGCTTTCTGCCTGCGCTCCTGGAAAACGCCAGTGCACGGTCAACACACGCCCGTGCGATCCCTATGATGGCAGCCCCGATAATAACCAGGACCAAACAACTTATTGGATCAATCGTGTTTAGCATGGCTCAAGAACCGCCGCGCGGGGGAGCCAAAATGCCACTCTCCCTCTAGCTCTAGCTTGCCATCACCAGTTCGCGGCGCCTTCGCGGAGCCGGCAACACTGGATGACGCCTTCGCTGGCGTGTCCACCGCTTGCTGTCACGCCTCTCGCCTTTCCCCGAACCTCCTGCGCGTGCTCGAAATCACTGCGGCGGGTCAACGCTTCTCCGGGGCCGCCAAACCTGCCACATGGAGGATTACCTCTACGGTCCGATCGATGCCCGCGTCCGAATTGATCATCAAATCGTAAAGGTGCCGGTTCGCCCAATCGCATTGGTAGTACCTGCGAAGGAATGCTGCGCGGATGCGGTCGAACTCGTCGAGAGACGCTTCGCACTCAGTGTGCGTTGGATAGCGATTTTGGATCCGCTTGAGTTTCTCCTGCCTTGAGCCGTACACGAAGACATGGAAAACGTCCTCACGTTTCTGCAGGACGCACTGTGCTCCGCGACCCACAATCACGCACGGCCCCAATTTGGCAGCCTCCCGAATTACGATTGCGCTGAGTTCGACCAGGTAGTCCGGATCGACGACGTCGGGAGCAGGACCGGACCAGGGATAAGTGTTGCCTAGCCAGAATGCCTTGAGCACTCTTGCAATGAACGAGCTTGGGTGCTCATCCATCTGTGACACCTCGGAAGGCTGCACATGAGCGCGGCGGGCAAGTTCGAGGATCAGTTCGCGATCCAGAAGCTTCCAGCCAAGGCGAGTGGCAAGCTCCTGCCCTATGGCGGCGCCCCCACTGCCATATTCGCGCGCAATCGTGATTACCCGAACTGTTTTCATGTTGTGAGCACCATCACTTCAATTACTGCCCGGGCGCGTCGAAACGCCGGTCTTAGCCGCGAGTGTGCTAACAGGCCCTGCTGCTAATCTTCGAAGCTTTCCGCCCCTCCCTGGAATCGGTTCTTCGCCTGTTTCCACAGCCACTTAATTACGCGAGCGTCGTTGTAGCAGTAGCCCAGATTGTGGTTCAGCGTTGAGAAGCAATGACGCTGGCAGATGTTCTTCAAGTTGGTCATCCATCTCACTCGGCCAAAGGTAGGCAGCTAGTAGAGTCGGAAATTGACCTCCACGTTCACTTGCACGGCTACCGCGATTCCGTCCTTGCGGCCCGGTTCGAACCTCCACTCCCGAATTGCTTCGACTGCCCTTTCATCGAGACCCATACCCAAGGATCGCTGGATGCGAATGTCATGCGTCCGCCCGTCGGCCCCCACTACGACCCACAGCACAACCGTGCCTTGGAACTTTGCCTTGCGAGCTTCCTCGGAGAACTCCGGGTCCGGAGCGTAGATGACACGCGGCGTGGACACTCCTCCCCCAACACGATACACCCCGCCCCCAATGCCGCCTCCCCATCCCGGACCCACTCCCGGACCGCGCCCCGAGCCGACACCACCGCCGCTGCCGGAACCAATGCCACCGCCTGAACCGGTCCCGTTCGAAGGGGGGCCTAAAACAGAAGACATTGGGTCTCCGAGGGGGCCCACCTGCGGCAGCGACAGATGGATTTCCGGCGGTACAACCACGGTTGGTTCGACTGGCAGTTTGGGACTCTCATTGCGGATCACTACTGCCGGAGGAGCTAGTTGTTCCCGAGAAAAGCGAGGCAATACTCCTTTGGAAGCTTCCAGCTTGTCACGGTCACCGCCACCACCTCCGCCTTCCGCCTTGGAGGCCGACGGAGGCAAGATGTAAGGGCTGACCTCCGTGACGATGCCAATGACTTGTTGGCGAATCTCGCGCCGATGTGCTACCACAAACCTGCCGGACAACAACAGCAGCATTATGGCAAGCGCATGAGCTAGGAAGGAGAGAACAAATGGGCTGCTCCGGGTCTTGTATAGTCCATAGCCCTCGCCAAAGAGGGTCGGCAAGATTGCGGGCTCCGTTCCAGACCACAGCGGAACTCGCTCCGGCCCACGATGCAAAGCAAAGCTTGACATCTCGACCCCCCAATCCGGGCCGATATTCATTCAAACATCGACATTCGCTGGCATCCTGCTGCAGATCCACTTAGACAGAGCCACTGACTGTTCTCAGCGGTCCATCAGTGGCTTCAATATCGGTTCTAAATCTTTGAAGACCTGCACAGCGAGCGAACTGGTGAACTCATATTTGCTGGCGATCTCTCCCGGCACGAATACCATCACGGTTCCGAAGAAGCGGTCGCCGACCATAAACACAAAAACGGCTGTCCGGTTTACCACTCGCGAGTCCATCAGACGCCCACCGAAGCCAAAAGTCTTCACCCGGTTATCGCCCGTCCCGGTCTTGCCGCCGAGCGGCACAACCAAGCCATTACGCATCACGAGACTACAGCACGCTCGTCGTGCGGTTCCGTTCTCAACCACTCTGATCAGCTCTTGACGGACGAGTGCGGCGACATCCTCTGATAGCACCCGTTGACCAACGGTCGGCTCTCGTCGCAGGACAGTTTCCATCGGCGTATTCTGAGCGAAGCGCAACTGGCTGATGGCGGTACGTGGATAACGCATCCCATGGTTAACAATAATCCCCATCAATTCAGCCAGTGCCCCAGGTGTATCGCCGGATACGCCGATTGCAGTTGCATAGGACGGCACCAAGCGCTCGAATGGGTATCCGACGCGGCTCCACGCTCGCCAGACTTCTTTGAATGCGTCTTCCTCCATGAGAATCCGGATTCGCAGGTCTTGCGCTTTCGCGTGGCGGGTTCGAAACAGCCATGAGTAGCTCTGCTGGCGCTCGTTTGCACTCGCGTTCACCACCTCTGCGAGTGTCGAGCTCGGATGCTGGACGAGATACGAGAGCAACCACAGTTCGAGTGGATGGACGTGCGAAAGATACCCACGATCCGCCAGACTAAACTTGTCAGGGCTATACCTCTCATACAGAACTCCGAACTTCTGACCGGGCAGAAGGGGCGAACGCACATGCCTGCGGAGGAAAGCCATGAACTCTTCACGGCTCGCACCTGGCCGGACAGACCGGTAGACTACAACTACGCGGAGCGGCGACGGATGAAGCCTGCCAACCAGCCTTTCGAGAGCCTCGTCGGACGAGAGACCGGCATATCTACGGTAAAACCGCGCCAGAAATACGCGCCCTTCGCGATCAGCGAAGCGAGCGAGGTATTGGCGACGATCCGGATCAGAGGGATTAAGCAGGACATCGGCTGAATTACCCGTAGCCCGGTACATGTAGTAACGCTCGACCTCTCTCATCAAACGGATGAAAACCAGGTTGACTGAGCGCTCGAATGCCTCCCGCACGGTCACGGTCCGGCTGTCGTCGGAGGATTCGAAATTCCTGAAGTGGTGCAGACCTCCGGCAGTGAAGAATCCTTTCGCTGGGCTAGCCGAATACCGGCGCTCGAGAGCCGCCTCGAGCATCGGTTGCAAGCCCTGGTCGCGCGCTGTGGAAAGATAGCTAATTGCCCACGCCGTTAAACAGTCGTCTCGCGCCGGCGCCACAGTGCTCAGTTTCTGATTCGAAACATGAGCGTACTGCTCATGCAGCTCCTCGATGATCTCGAGATAGTTGATCAGCGTGCGAAGTTTGGCGGTCGAGCCAAGCTCGAGCTTCGTGCCCTCATTGATGTTCAAGGGTTGATTGTAGTTATCGGTTTGTACCCGCAAGAGGTTCAGCCCAGGCCCGCGCTCATAAAGCGTGAAGCCATAGATCACGGAACGGGGATCGCTTTGGGCGAGCAGCCGATGCTGCCGCAAGTTTGCCGTGGCAGTCTCTCTCGGATCCGTGAGTTTGCGCAAGAACTTTGTGACATTTTGTTGGGCAGTTCCGTCAATCGTAGTGCGAACAGACAGGTCGAGCCGGTCAAGGGTATACGTTTTCTGTAGTCCGAGCAGAGGGAGTAGAGGCGCGCGTACCAGAGCACGCGCTTTGCGGTCGACGAAGTCTGGAGTGACGACCGGTTGGCGAGGCTGCGGCACGGGGCGTTCGCGCAGAGCAAGATCACCAAGTTCCCTCGAAATTATACCTTCCTTGCACAGCACGTGAAGATAGCGGTCCGTCTGCTCTGCCAATACGCCCGGCTGATGCACAAGGTAACGGGAAGGTGCACGGGTGGCGAGCAGAAGTGACAGCACCTCGCGATAACCGCGTGCCTGTTTCTGCCTCTGCACCGTATCGAGGCTATTTGGCGCGGCCTTTAGCAGCTCATTGATGGTAGCGAAATCGGTGCCGTACCACATCTCGAGCCCGTCGCCAAGGCCCGTGACCTCGCCATGCCCTGGCGCGGCCGCAAGCGGCAGTAAGTTCAGATAGTCGCGAACAATCCGTTGCTGTGCTGCCAAAGTATGCGGACCATCCTGGTAAGCGCGTAGCGATCCAGAGAGCATCTGCCGTGCCTTCTCGCCTGCCGAATGTGTTCTGCCTCTGGGCGAGTGTCGCATCTTCTCTAGCTGTGTGGCCAAAGTGCTTCCGCCAATCACTGGGTGACGTGGACTGACTGCGTGCATACCATAGTCGAACACCGCATGCGACAAACGCTGCCATTCAATTGCAGGGTTCCGGTTGGGATATCGCGGGTCAAGCATTGCCCGGTTCTCAATAAAGAGGAGGCTGTCGACTACGAGCTGAGGAATTTCGGAGTATTCACGGTAGGTCTCTTCCGGGTACCGAAACTCATACAAAGGGTTGCCATCCCGATCTAGGATCTGCAGCCCTGCTTCATCCTTCTCGCAGTAGATGGGAAAGACCCCCAAATCTGCCATCGTCACGTACAGTTTTGAGGGGCGCGCCTGCGCTTCAATCTGGTAACCGCGAGAGTCTGTTCGCTCCAGGAATTTCGGAATACGTGAATATCCGAGGCGTTCGTCGTACGGCCCGCTCCGCGTGTAGCGGATGGCATTGCTGGGCCCGGGCAAAAGCGTAAACGTCATCCGGTGAGAGATGGCCGTGAACACCCGGGACTGGAGCCAAGACGAACGCAGCTCAATGACCACCAGGGCCAAGGTGATAATCGTTGCAGCTGTTCGCAGCAATACACGATGAAATCGCCAGCTCCGCAGCCTGGATACAATAAATGCGAAGGGGTGTGTCTGGAATGCCTTTAATGCAAAGAGACGAGATGCGGAGGATAACGCCACAACATCCTCCACCTAGCTGATCCACATTCATTATACGACCGACAGGGGTCTCGCCGACCGCCCCCGGATCATCCCCGAAACCTCGCAGGACCGCGGCAACGGCGATTCCCGAAATGCCTGCCGGTCGTTGCGCGGGGTGCTCGTTACTTGCGTAAATGAGCGTGAGGATTGGGGCTCCCGGAAATCGGCTGCTGTAGGCGAAATAACAGAGAACTATTCTGCTATCCTCATTCTGGAGGTCGTTATGAAAGTCAGCGAAATAATGACCAGCAAGCCTGCATGCTGCCGGCCGTCGAGCTCGACTCTCTCGGCCGCCCTGCTGATGCAGGAAACCGATACTGGAATTCTGCCTGTCATCCAAGATTCCTTTACACCCAGACTGGTGGGCGTGGTAACCGATCGCGACCTCTGCCTGCACGTGGTCGCTGCCGGCAGGGACCCCGCGTCCACATGGGTCGATCGATGTATGACAGAAGACCCGGTCTGCTGCACTGAGCAGGATGATGTTTCCCACGCCCTGGAACTGATGAAAACGCATCAGGTCCGGCGTCTGCCAGTGGTGAATGAAAGACACGAGATCGTGGGTCTGTTGTCCCTTAGCGATTTGATGTGTAAGGCGGGCATCGAAGCTAGCGTGATTGCAGCAACTTTGCGGAGCATCTGCGAGCCTGCACGCGCAGCGAAACAGCCGATCGAGAGGATCATTACGGCTGCTTGATTGCTGCTTTGTCGCGCAGGATGATTAGGGCAAGGGTAGCTTTTTTCTTTTGAGCATCCAGATCTGACCTGCCGCAATGGTCCGGCTACCCCTTGATTACGGCGAGAGGCTCCAATCGCGCAACTTTCCTGCCGATCCGCAGCCTGTGGACTACTTCAACCACACGCGATACGTCCTTGTAGGCCACGGGAGCCTCTTCCGCCAGGCCGCCCATGGATCCGGCACAGATCAGAATTCCTCGGGTTCTCAACTGGTCGCGTAATTCCGTTCCACGTACCATCTTCTTGGCCTTGGCTCGGCTCATCACTCGGCCCGCACCGTGACACGTGGAACCGAAGGTCTGCTGCATGGCTTCCGTCGTCCCAATTAGGACGTACGAGGCTGTACCCATAGAACCAGGTATCAGTACGGGTTGACCGATGTCGCGCAGGTCTTCTGGCAGGACACTAGACCCAGGTCCGAATGCCCGAGTCGAGCCTTTGCGGTGTACGCAAACGCGGATCCGGTGGCCATTAATCTCGTGCTCTTCAACTTTGGCCATGTTGTGAGCGATGTCGTACACCTGGCGCAACTCAAAATCTTTGATCTGGCCCGCCAATACTTGCTCGAAGCTGTGCCGGATCATATGCGTCAGCAGCTGCCGGTTGGCGAAGGCGAAGTTTGCGGCACATGCCATGGCGTGGAAGTATTCCTGCCCCTCCTCGGAATCACATGGCGCGCAGACTAATTCTCGATCTGGAAGGGTGATCCCATAATCCCGTACTGTCTTCTGGAATCGGCTTACGTAGTCTTGGCATACCTGGTGGCCAAGGCCACGGGAGCCGCAGTGAACCTGCACCGCGACATTTCCCGAGTAAATACCCAGATGTGCAGCAGTGGCCTGATCGTAGACTTCAGCGACCCTGTCCACCTCGATGAAGTGGTTTCCGGCACCCAAGGTCCCGAGCTGGTCCCGCCCACGTTCACGAGCGCGGTCGGAGACAAAGCCGGCATCGGCGCCGGGAACTCGGCCGAACTCCTCGGTGCGATCCAAGTCTTCCCGGGACGCATATCCCTTCTCCAGCATCCAGCGCGAACCTTCTTGCAGAACTCTATCCAGGTCGGTATTGGTCAAGTGAAGATGTCCACGAGAGCCCACTCCACTTGGGCAGTTCGCGTACAGAGCAGAAGCGATCTCTTCGAGAAATGGTCTGATCTCTTCGACTGCGGCCTGGGATACGAGAAGGCGCACCCCACAGTTGATGTCGTATCCGACGCCTCCCGGCGAAATCACCCCTTGCGGCAAACGCGTGGCCACGACTCCCCCAATCGGGAAGCCGTAACCCTGGTGAATGTCGGGCATCGCGATCGCATGCTTGATGACCCCGGGCAAGGTAGCCGTGTTCACCAGTTGCACCACCGAGTTGTCACCCAGGGCTGCGTCCAGCAAGTCTTCATCGGCGTAAACACGCGCTGGTACTCGCATGTCATCGCGAAATGTCGACGGGATCTCCCAGATGTTCTCGGCCACGCACACGAAATTGTGTTTTCCGAGCATGACGCTCGCGCTCTCTCGCCGCACTCAGACATCAAACACGATGGTGGCTTCAAGTCCTTCTGGAGTCTGTTCAATCGCCAGGTCATGGAAAGTGGCAGCTTTGATATGTGTGACCCCCTCACTTGACTGTCGACCATCTAGTCGCGCGTGGAGGTGACGGTTGCTGGATTCCAATATCTGGAAACGATCGTAAACCTCACCAAGGGTCTGTTCCATATACAAAATCTCGTTCAGCCAGTTCACCAACAACGCTTCTCTATCGATACCCTCGACTTCGATGGTGCGGACCGCCGACGGCGTCCCGCTTGGCCCCAACGGGTCCAAGGAACGCATGGCTCGAGCAGCATTCCCCAGCAATTCCGCAAAATTCCGGCCTTGCACGCGGAATGCGCGATCGGCGGTGTGCTCGATTTCCTCAAAGCTCATCGCGACCTCGAGAACTGACCGCCAGGAGTGTCAACGGCGAAGTTCCGGCATCGGTTCCAACGCTGGTTGCATGGCTCTGAGACGGTTCACAACAGACTCGAGAAGCTTCTCCCTCTTAAGCAGTAAAAGCTTGAATTCGCGATGGTCCGTATGTGAGATCTCTCTCAGCAGTGCACGATGCCTTTCACCAAGAATCTCCGACAAAAGCTCCCACTCCTCTATGGTTAACGTGAGTTCCATAATTCCTCCTATGGTGTTAGCGCGACGGTGGCAGATCGCTGGACCATGCGTCCGCAGCAATCAGCCATTTCTTTCCTACGCGCCTCCACACGGTGAGATACTTGCCATGATCTTCTTTTCTCGTTTCGTCATTCAGTGGCACGTTCATGCGATACTTGCCCACGTCCCAGGCAACGGGCCCCTGTTGCTTGATATACGTGACGTCAAAAGCGAGGTCGGACACGCCATGGCTGAGCGGCGCCTTCAGATACTCTCGAATCGAATCGCGTCCGTGAACCGCTGGGTGGTGTGGTGGAAGGTAAACGGCGTCGGCGGCATAGGCCGCAACTACTTCGTCCAACTCCCCTGCATTCCAATGGCGAGCCCAATCATTGCCGATCTGGCGGATCATGCCAGCCGCATCGACGGTTTTGGTTTGGGCAATCGTGCGGTTCCGTTTGGTTCTAGCGCCTTGGGCGCGCTTCTTTGCAGTCCTTTGCATGGTAACCCTCCCTCCTCTCCATTCAGACACTCGTTGAAACAAACTCAAGCAGCGCGGGGTATCGAAGCGGCACTTCGGTCCAGCAGCGACCGCACATCTTCATCGCTGATCTGGCTAAAATCCTGATACCACTGTGACACAGCCAAAAAAAGTTCCGGCTCTGCCACGCTGAGGACTTCGTCTGCTTCCATTCTGATAGCGCTGCAGCCGGAGGCTGGAGCGACCGGAACGGCCACCACAACTCGCGCGGCCTTTCGCCGACGGATAGCTGCGACCGCCGCCAGAATGCTGCATCCTGTCGCGATTCCATCATCCACGAGAATGATCGTTTTCCCTACTAGCTCCAGCGGTGGGCGGCCGCCGCAATATAACTCTTCGCGGTATTCAAGTTCCTTGCGCGCGGCCGCCGCGACCTCCTGGATGTCCTTTTCCGACACGCACAGTTCCTTGACCATCGAGAGATCGAGTACCTGCATGCCGCCCTCAGCAACCGCGCCCATGGCGAGCTCCCTGTTCCACGGGGTGCCGAGCTTGCTGACCACAAAAACATCTATCGGGACGTGCAGCGCCTCCGCCACCGCGAAGGCCACGGGCACGCCGCCCCGAGGAAGTCCCAGCACAATCACGTCGTCACGACCGGCGTATGCCGACAGCTTGCTCGCGAGTACACGCCCTGCTTCGGCTCGATCCACGAATGGGAGCACTTCCAGGTCTTCGTCTTCCTCGCGGAACAACATGGTTCACCCTTCTCGACCGTGCGGCCTCAGGCTGCCGCTGGCGACCGAGCTTCCGCTCCCGCCGGCCGTCGGGCCGCGTGTTCGCTCCAGTACAGGTCAGCACCGCTAATTGGGCAGCAGCCCTATTACGCTGCTATCGCCGGCTTGCCAGGACGGATTTCCTCTTTCTTTTCCTCCGTCGCAGCCGGCTGCATGCTTGCCAGCTTGGCAAGCGCCTTACCCGTCAGAACAGTCAAATGGATGGTCGCGGCCGCCCCCAAGATGGCGGGCACTAGGTATACGTTCTCAATCTTCCACAGCCAGTGCCCGAATACAGGTGAGCCCAACCATGCTCCAAGCCAACCGACGATCAGCTTCCCGAACAGAGCATCATTGCCCTCAAGAAACCGATAGCGAATAACGTTGTGGTAGGCAACAGCAACGACTGCTCCGATGAGAGTGAGAACCAGAAAGGAAAGCAAGCTCATCCCCAGCATAACCGCACCTCCTTGGGGACCAGGGGAGACCAAGGTTAGTCTTCGAAGAACGAGGTCCAGAACTGGGTCAAATGAACATTGCCGAATCAAGGTCCCGAATCGAGACTCGATCCGCAAATTGATCTTTTCATCTTTAATTCTAAGCCCGCGTGATCCGAGACTCAATACTGCTGCAAGTGGTCATCCCGGATTGCGGCGCCAAAACGGGATTCCACCCCGTTCCCAGCCTGTTTTCGTGGGCGCTATCGACCTTAGAATGCAGGAGTGGTTCTTTGGGTCCGTGCTGGCTGTGCTATGCCGATGCGGCAAGTATATTTTCGATTTTACGCGGAGTTGAATGAATTGCTCCCGCCGACCAAGAGAGGTTCTTGTTTCGTCCATGGCTTTGATACCGCTGCCTCGCTCAAGGATGTGATTGAGGCTTTAGGCGTGCCGCACACCGAGATCGGTCTTATCTTGCTTAATGGTGAGTCCGTGGATTTCTCCTGCTCCCTGAACGACGGAGACCGAATCAGCGTTTACCCAATTTTCCGATCACTCGATATCAATCCGCTCCCACGTGTGCGGCCCGCGTTTAAAGGGGAAAGACGCTTCGTGCTCGACAACCATCTCGGCAAGCTAGCGGCCTACCTGCGAATGCTGGGTTTCGACAGCTTGTATCGCAATGACTATCGCGATGAGGAACTCGCCCGCATCTCCGCCGACCAACAACGAACTCTGCTAACCAGGGACCGCGGACTATTGAAACGCAGCATAGTGATCCACGGATACCTGGTGCGGGAAACACACCCGCACCACCAGATGATGGAAGTACTGAGCCGTTTCGATCTGTTCGCATCCATTTCCCCATTTCGCCGCTGTCTCCACTGCAATGCACCGTTGCAGGCGGTTCCGAAAGAGTTGATTAACGATCGCCTGCTACCAAAGACTAGGCAGCATTACGACGAGTTCCACATTTGCAGGGAGTGCGATCGAGTCTACTGGAAGGGATCGCACTATCAGCGCATGCAGAGCCTCATCGCCCGCGTTATTCCGGGAGTAATTGTGGACTGAGAGCTCGGGTCGTCAGTTCCGCGAGGAAGTGACGGAGCTTGGCCGTTGAGGTGACTACTATAATGACGTCGCACTCGGTTGTGATTGACCTCACGGATTCGGAAAGGCAGCCGAGGGAACATCGCAGCAGAGGTGGGCTATGCCGGTCTTGATCTTGGCCGTTGCCTCATTCCTGCTTTTCTTTTTTGTGGTGGCGTTGCTGTGCATTGCCAACACACTTGAGTCACGAACACTTCGCCGAAAGAGAATCCTAACGCAGGCAAAACCGCTGGCCCTGCTCTCGATCACGGAAGCGTTCGACTCGATCTACTCAGTCCTTTGGGAAGCCCCAATCGCTGCTTTGCAGCTCATAGACTCCGCCGGGCCAGCGGGCATTCCCGTTGCGCGGTTGCGCCCAATATACGAAGGGGTTGCTGCTCGTTTCCCAGAAATTTATGACGGCTGTAGTTTCTTGCAGTGGCTTCAATTCCTGGAAGAGACACAGCTCATCTCATGGCATAGCTACAAAGTAATGCTCACCTCTGATGGACGGGCTTTTCTCCAGTTCCGATTTGTGACTGACGCGATGGTGGAGGTGTGAGGAGGCCCCGGACTCCTTGGACGACGCGGCAGGTGGTCAGCGCTGGCGTCGGCAAAGTTACGGGAGAGAAGCTGGCGAAACTTGGAGCACAGACGGTGGGGGATCTGCGAAGTTTCGATTTGCGCGTGCTCGAAGACCACGTTGGCCGCTATGGTCGGCGGCTGCACGAACTCGCCTGCGGTATCGACGATAACGAAGTCATCCCGGACCGGCCTACGCAATCGATATCCGTCGAGGATACCTTTGAGCACGACGTGCCGTTGGCAGAAACCGAGCCCATGATCCGGCGCCTCGCAGAAAAGCTTTGGACTGCCTCGCGCAAAGAGTCACGTCTAGCACGCACGGTAATTCTGAAACTCAAGACAAGCGAGTTCAAGATTCTTACTCGCAGCCATACGCCAGGCTCTCTTCCTTCCTCATGCGAAGAATTGACCGACATCGCGCTGAAGCTGCGAGAACGAGTGGACTTGGGCCCACAGAAGCACTATCGGCTCGTCGGTGTAGGGTTGAGCAACTTTCGGGAAGCCGAATAGACTGCTGGGCAACTCGTCCTTTTCGAGTAGCACGAATATGGAAACGATTCCCATCCCGGGAGCAGAAATCTACTACGACAAGAATTTCCTCTCATCTGAGGAAGCGACGACCCTGTTCAACATGCTGCGGACGAAGTGTGACTGGGAGCGACGCAGATCTTCATTCAAATATGCTGTGCCTCGCGACGAAGCCTACTATGGCGATCCTGGAACCAACTACACGTATTCGCGGCGCGAGTACAAGCCGGTCGCCTGGATTCCAGATTTGCTCTCCTTGAAGACTCGCGTCGAAGAGGCCACTCCCGCAGTTGCTTACTCCAATTTGAGTTTGCCGAAGCTGGGCTACAACGCCGTACTCTGTAATCTTTACCGAAACGGAAATGACAGCGTCGGCCTGCATGCGGATGCGGAGCCGGAAATGGGGCCGGTGATTGCCTCTGTCAGTCTGGGAGCTGAACGTCTATTTCGTCTCAAAGGACAAAATGGAACTGTTGCCTTCGCGGAAAAGTTACCCCACGGAAGCTTGTTGATTATGGCGGGAAAGACCCAGAAAAACTTCAGGCATGAGGTACCAAAAGAACCTGATGTCGACCAACCACGGATCAACCTGACATTCCGGCGGATCGAGCACAGGTAAGATTCCTGGTTGAAGCCCGCCCAGACTCACCTACCACGATTTGTCAGTGGCCAGCGCCCTGCCCGCTCCGGCCGCTGTTTCCCGTTCACTCGTTCACGATTTTCGCGGGTCCCCAGGAGGTGACGCTATGAAACTCCGTCGCAACGAACCCTGCCCCGTTCACCGCTCCTTGTTCTGCTGTGGCCGGGAGCAAATGCGAACGCGGAAACTGCTGAACCGCAAGATTGTCGAGCAGGGCAGGAAATGCGCCATCTGCCATGAAGATTTCACATATTACAACGACATCGTGCCAGATCACAGGGATCCGAAAGGGATGGGAGGAGCATGGAGAGACGACCATCAGGACAATATTCAGGCAACACACTGGTGCTGCAATGAAGAGAAAGGATCGAGCAGAATGGATGATTGAGCCCCGCATTCGCGCATTATGGCCGAGGTGCGCCCAGCTAAACCGCTCTGGCACATCTTTGGCAAGCCTAGTTCCGACTGACCGGAGTCACCGATCAATTGGACTGCGGAATTGACCTGAGGACATCTCGGCGGGCGCTGAAGGAACCAGCTTCGATCCAGTCCACCACATCACCACAGATCAGAGTAGATGCGATGTCGCCGACGGCTAGACTCGTGGTCATTCCAAAACCACCGAGGCCCGAAACGTGGAACAACCCGTCGATGTCTGGATCCCATCCGATGATGGGTAGCCGGTCAGGCGCAAAGGTCCGAAGGCACGCCCAGCTGCGGCGCAAGCTGATGTCCGCAAGTCCGGGAGCATGTTTCAAAAGCTTATCGACAAGGAGATTGTCGGCCTCGGGGTCAACCTCAGGTATGCCAGGCGGATGCTCGGTCTCATCGCAGGGACAAAGAAGGAGGCCTGCTCCTTCCGGCCTCACGTAATATCCGACATCGAGATCCCACACTAGCGGAGCATCATCGGGAAGTAGTCTCGAGTCGCCCGAGACGAACAGGTGTCGACGAAGGCGTTTTAGTGGGAGCGGAGCAGATTTGCGGCCAAGACACCCCGCCCATGCGCCTGCGGCGTCGACGACGGTGCGAGCACCGACTTCGCCACGTGGCGTTCGGACACCACGCACCACCGATCCGTCAACGATCAAGGATTCACAGGCGCAGTCGGTGATGATCTCAAAGCCGGCGTGCCTGGCCTCCGCCAGCAGATCACTCAGCAGGGCATGGATATCAACGATTCCGTCGGTGGGGCAGAAGAGCGCGTGATCAAACTCAAACCGGCTCAGAAACGGGAAGCGTTGCCGGGCTTTGGCAGCCGGCAGTAGTTCGGAGGGCACGCAGTGTTCGTGCAGCTGTGCACACCATTCGGCGGCTGGGTGTGGCTCTCCGTGAGTCAAGTACAGGCCTCCGCTCTGGCGGAGGACCGGAGATCCGGCAACAGTCTTGGCACGGAGCCGCTGAACGCCTTCAATGGCGAGCTTCCGAAGGACAGGATCTGCCTCCACTTGGCATGCCATCGCCGCGTTGCGCCCAGAGGCGTGGCTTCCGGGCAGGAGCTCCCGTTCGAGAACTACGCCGCTCGTCACGCCGGCTCGCGTCAGCGCTGCGGCAACTGAGGCGCCCGCGAAGCCGGCGCCAATCACGACGACGTCCACCTCAGATGGAATACGGCCACGCGGTGCCATACCTCAGTATACGGAGGGACTCATCGGCCAGCCGTAGGCTGTGTGGGCGTGGCAGAGGAGGACATCTTGGCGGGTCATGACATTCAAGCGGTTCATTGGTGGTGCAACGCCGTTCCACCCGCTCCGACTTTCGTCCGAACTCGGCCAGAAGTGTGGCGATTCCTTGAAAATCACGGGCCATCGTTCCCTTGGAATGACTCGGGTAACACTCGTTGAACGCTCAACATGTCACGTGGACGATGGCATTAGTATCCTTCAGGTCTTGTTCCAAAACCTTGATGGCCTCGGCGGTTGGCAGAACCAACAACTTGATCTTTAGGCGCTCGGCCTCGCGCCGCACTTCTTGCATCACCGGTAATCGGCCATATGCACCACTGCCGAGTTGGCGGCATTTCCAGGGTATGTTTTCCTCAACGGAAAGTGGCGTGTGCCCAAACTCCTCGCGAAATTTCTTGGATGGCTTCTTCTGGCGTTTGCGGATCTTGCTGCGGTCGATGACCACATCGTGCTCGTACGTGCTGCCGTCGATCCGGAGGGAGCCGAAGGAGAAATTGTCAAAGTGCATAATTATGCCCTCCAGGATCTTCAGCTACACTCGACTGCGATCAAGGGTTTTTCGCACCCCGGCCCAATTCCCGGTTGAGCGGCCACCGACCCGTCCGCCTATCGCCTCTGTAGTTCGGCGTGAGTCTGCAGGTAGCGCAGGACGTGGCTGCGAGAGAGGACTCCCTCGACTCGGCCATTCGAGACAACAGGTAGCTGGTTGATGTCATTGCGGCTCATGATCTCAAGGGCTTGGATAGCGGGAGTGTCAGCCGTGACCGTCCGGAGTTGACCCATAGGGCGCATCACACTTTGCACGCTTGTCTGCTCCCAGCGCTCGCGGTCCACTCCCTTCACCTCGTTCGGAGTGATCAACCCGGTCACCTGGCCGTTTTGCATGACCATGAAGCAGCGACGTCCACTGCGCAACAGATATTCGTTGACGAAGTCCTGCAGACTAAAATGACCCTCTACCGTAGGGTAGTCCCGTTCCATTATGTCGGTGACGCGCCGGCCGCGGAGTCCCGCCATCACCTCGACCTGGAGGTAACTGCTGCGGGAAGCGTCCAGCAGGAACCAACCGATGAACGCCAGCCACAGACCGCCGAAATTTGCCCCCACAAAAAAGCGATACATCCCCAACAGGATGAATATAAACGCGACTCCTTGGCCGACTTGGGCCGCGAGTCGAGTCGCGCGGTCGGCATCGTGAGTGATCCCCCAGACTACGGCACGCAGCACGCGTCCCCCATCCAGCGGGTAGCCAGGAATCATGTTAAAAACGGCTAGCATAAGGTTGATGTAGCCGAGCCACAGCAGCACGGCGACCACTGGGGTCTTGGGCTCACCACCAGGCGGCCAACCAGCCAGCCTTGCTATCCCTAGAAAACCGACCCCAAGTATGGCGCTCGTGAGAGGGCCGGCGATCGCCATCCAGAACTCAGATCTGGCGTCTGGGGTTTCGGAATCAATCTGCGACACGCCGCCCAACGCAAACAACGTGATGGCTCGCACACGCATGCCATGCGCTTTTGCTACCAGGGAATGTGCCAATTCGTGCAGTAGCAGCGCCACAAAGAACAGCACACTCGTGACAATTGCGGCAGACCACACTACGGCCTTACTCCACTCCGGCGTGACGGTGTGAAAGTGGTCAGCAAGAGAGAGAGCTATGAGAAAGGCGATGATGAACCAGCTGTAGTGGAGCCCAATTGAAATGCCGGCAATACGCCCGAGCTTGACTTGTGCCTGCACTGATCAAACCTCAACTGCGACCAGACTCTAGTGCAGGGCATTATATCTCGTGTCCAGATTCATGTTCCTGAGGTTGTTTCCGCCTACAGCTTGGCGGATCGAAAGACAGGCACTCAGAGCCTCTCTCTTGACAGCTCTTGCTGCACTCGGTTTTGTTCCCTTGCTTTGGTTCCGACTCCGCGCCTATCCAATCGGGAGAGTTCACAAGCCAATGAACGCCTCACTCTAGTCAGTTTTACAGTTTTCCTGAAGTGGGTGCCCTGTCGGGCACGTGGGGCAGCGAACCGCCCACCTCAGCCTGCTGCTCCGATAGTTGCCGCTGATGATCTTCGAAATACTGAAGTAAGTTCCTGCAGTCATCGAGAAAGCCTGGGATCTGGGCGGATCCGCTCGATGACTTAGCCGATGACGTTCGATATGGGATTGGCGCGTTGATAGCCCGTTCGGCCTGGTGATTCACATCGTAAAACGGGGGTCACGATGACCCGTGTCCACCGTCATTGTTTCTTGCCGGGAAGGGTGCAAGAATTAAGTAGCGCCAAGCAAGGGGCTTGGTATGTCCAGCGGACCCAGTCCGGGCAATTCTGCCTTTCTCGAAGAAACACCGGTCCAGCCACTCGATGCCACACGTCACGGCGATGCCACCAGGGAGATCGGGGCGTTCTTGCGCTCTAGAATCGTCGGGCAGGACTCCGCCGTGGACGCGGTCCTTGAGCTCTACCAGATATTTCTTGTGGGCATGTCTCCGCCGGACCGGCCCGTAGGGAACCTGCTGTTTCTCGGGCCGACCGGATCCGGTAAGACTTATGTGATCGAAGTGCTCGCCGAAGCGCTCTTCGGGAATCCACACGCCTTCATCAAAGTGGATTGCGCAGAATTTCAGGAACATCACGAAATCGCCAAGTTGATCGGCTCCCCACCCGGCTATATCGGCCACATGCAGACGCAGCCGATACTCACGCAGGAGGCCTTGACCCGCTGGCACACGGAGAAACTCAAACTCACGCTTCTGCTGTTCGATGAAGTCGAAAAGGCCTCGGAGTCGCTGTGGCAGCTCATGCTCGGAATCCTGGACAAGGGCATTCTCACGCTCGGCGACAACACGCACGTGGACCTTTCCCACTGCATCATCTTCATGACCTCGAACCTGGGGGCGCCAGAAATGAGCCGACTCGCTGAGGGCGGCCTCGGGTTCGCCGTGCAGGCGCCCATCGAGGACGCGAACCTGGACGAAAAAATTACGCATATTGCAACGGAGGCGGCACGTCGAAAGTTCTCGCCTGAGTTCATGAACCGGCTAGACAAGGTTGTCGTTTTCAAGACGCTTCGCCCAGACCAGCTTGAGCACATTCTTGAGCTGGAACTCGCGAAGGTGCAGCGGCGCATCGCAGGCGCGGTCGGGCAGAACCATTTCACATTCCGCTGCACGCCCGAGATCAAGCAATGGCTGCTGCGGGAGGGCACCGACCCCAAATACGGTGCGCGGCATTTGAAGCGCGTGATCGAGAAAAACATTGTTTACGGGTTGGCCAACCTGGTTGCCACCGGTCAGGTCAAGGGCAGCGACTGACCTGACCGGGAAAATTTGTACCAAGTGGAATGAGAGAGAATCCACTTGGAGGAAAAGCGGGTCATGCCCATCCAGAGGTACAAGCTGACCTGACCGGGAAAATTTGTACCAAGTGGAATGAGAGAGAATCCACTTGGTACAAATTTTCCCGGTCAGGTCATTTCTTTCTCTCCTCGATCTATTAGAAAATGCGATTCTCCGTTCACAACCGCATACAGCCGATAATATGGAACGTTGAACTTCGTGCTGAAACGCAGG
>Ga0209039_10001750_pt1 | contig 19626 bp, 18 predicted proteins | sample BogFormECP12_OM1_FD_188238 | JGI IMG/M metagenome (GOLD analysis project Ga0209039, IMG submission 188238) | Bog forest soil microbial communities from Calvert Island, British Columbia, Canada - ECP12_OM1 (SPAdes) (version 2) | ecosystem: Environmental > Aquatic > Freshwater > Wetlands > Bog ...
CTCACCCGTTCTAAGTTCTCCTTCCGCTTGCCTGTGGAACTCGCGCACGCCTGCTGTCGACAGCAGGCTTACCGCTCAGACAGTCCTCGGCATGCGCCCACACTGCGCACCGCTCCCTCCGAACATAAGACGGGTCCCGAGAGACTCTCGCAATGCTTCCCTCAGGAAAGGTTGAGCCGCGCTCCACATTTTTCATACAAGTCTTGACAATACCCCTCAATGCCAGGCTGTGGTACACTGAGCGGATGCATACGTCGAAGCAAAATCGTGACACAAATGGCGGGAGGGGGGTAAGGTCTGGTGGATACACCCGGCGATAGCGTTCGGACGGATGAGACGACGAGGCGTGTTGCCCTTCTCATGGCGACGGTTTCTTCGTTCCTCTCGCCATTCATGATGTCATCGATAAATGTAGCTTTGCCGACCATGGGGAAAGAATTTCAGATGGATGCGGTTCTCCTGAGCTGGGTTCCTATGGCCTACGTTCTGCCAGGAGCCATATTTCTCTTGCCTTTCGGGAAGATTGCCGACATTTACGGGAGAAAGAAGGTCTTCACGTACGGCATAGCGCTCTTCACGGTTTCATCGATTCTCATGGGGGTTTCCATTTCCGGGAGGATGCTTATCTTCTTCAGGGTATTCCAGGGAATTGGTGGCGCAATGACCTTCGGCACGGGCGTGGCTCTTCTCATGTCGGTCTTTCCCGCCGAAGAGCGGGGACGGGTGCTGGGCCTCACGGTCGGCGCGGTTTACGTGGGGCTTTCGGTGGGTCCGTTTGTCGGGGGTCTTCTGACGGAACAATTCGGGTGGAGAAGTATATTTTTTTCATGTGCCCCTCTGGGCGCGGCGCTTGTGGGTTCGATTTTGTGGAAGTTAAAAGGTGAATGGGCCGAGGTGAAGGGCGAACGCCTTGATGTCATCGGCTCCGCGGTCTATTGCCTTGCGCTCATGTCACTTATGTACGGTTTTTATCTGCTGCCGAGCGGCTCAGGGCTGCTCTTTCTCTCCTTCGGAATCGCCGGGCTGTTTCTGTTCGCCAAATGGGAGAAGAGAGTGAAAAACCCCGTGCTTGAGCTGAGTCTTTTCAGACATAACCGGGTCTTCGCGTTGTCGAACGTCGCAATGTTCGTCAACTATGGCGCGACGTACGCCATCGGCTTTCTCATCAGTCTCTACCTGCAGTACGTGAAGCACTTGGCCCCGCAGACTGCCGGCCTGATCATGGTATCCCAACCGGTGGTGCAGGCGGCCTTCTCGCCTTATGCGGGCAAACTCTCAGACAGGGTTGAGCCGCAGATAGTCGCCTCCTGCGGCATGGGCCTCACCGTGATAGGTCTCGTGCTGTTCACGTTCTTAGGCGAGGATACTGGCTTGTGGTTCATCGCCGGCACCCTGGCACTTCACGGTTTTGGATTTGCCCTCTTCTCTGCGCCCAACACGAACGCAGTCATGGGCTCCGTTGAAAAGAGGTTTTACGGTGTAGCCTCTGGAATCGCTTCTACTACACGACTCATGGGTAACACGTTCAGCATGGGTACCGTCATGTTCGTGTTTGCCCTTTACATCGGTACAGTCCAGATAACTCCGCAGTACCATCCGGCCTTTCTCGTGAGTGTGAAAGTCATCTTTATCATTTTCGGTCTGCTCTGTCTGGGGGGAGTGTTCGCATCGCTGGCTAGGGGCAGGATGCGTTGAAACGTGAAGGCCTTTAGAACTGCCTGTATGGCTTGCCCGTGGGAATCTATTAACGAAGCATCCGTATTTCATTCACAGCGTGGCTTCCAGCTAGCGTCGAAAGCACAGGGAACGGGTTCCCCGCTTTCCCATGATCTGATTTCGACACGGTCCAGGTGGCAGCTCAGGTCTTCCATGATTTTTCGATCCGTCTGAGGATCGCACAGCATCACCGAGTAGCCTCCGTCTAGGGGGCGCACCGATACCCGGTAGCCGTTCCGGACGGATTGTACACGGGGCTGGTCAGGATATATCTTCTCCAGCAAAGCAAAGAATTGTGTCGCGTCGAAGTTGTTCGGTATGGGAAGGTTCTGCGACTGATAGTACGCGATGATCTTCATCGAGAAATCAGAAAGCGAGACTGCTGTCGCGGAATATTCCTTTACTTTTTCTTCACTGGGAACCGAGACGGCACCAGTGTGCGCGCACCCGAGAAGGGTGGCAACCAGTAGGGCTATCGCGAGGCTTCTCATAGCACTATCCTCCTCTTACGTCCAGAAATCCTGTTTGTCTTCGTTAACTCCCGTATCGAGGTTCCAGTTCCTGATATAGGCAGCGGCTCCGGCAGGGTTATTATTTTTTATGTCGACAAAGAGACGATTCCAAGTGTCGACAACAGCAGAAACGGCTTTGATGAAAGCGTCCGCCTTGAATGCACCCGTTCTGTTGGCCGGAAGCTTTACCTGGTCGATAAAGCGCTGCCTTTCATCAGGGGTAAGTTCATTCGTTCTTTTGTAGGCAAGATTGGCCTCCTCCTCGAAATGGCGAAAAACGGGCACGGGAGCGGCGGCGGAAGCGATCCTGGAGAGGAAGTTCTTGTGCCAGACGTCGGGATCGATTTTATCGAAGTATTCCGTAGCCGTAGGGTGGCTTGCTTTGAGGGTCTCAATCCAGAATGGGGCGAGGTAAGGATTGACCTTATCCGGATTCCCCGGATCGGAGCACATACGAAAAAGTCCGGCATACTGGGCGTAATTGAGCTCGATGCCCTTGATCTCATGAAATATATAGGCGTCCTGGGTCAGCTCACAGTGGCGATGTTCTGTCTTATTGAAGATGTACGGTCCGACAATGGCCTGAACAACCGGGTGAATCACCGAGTCTGTGACCAGATGGGTCGCAAAGCCTGAGAGCCACGCCAGGCATATGGTAAATGCGTCTCCACTGAGGGAGAGGAGATTGCTGATGCCGTTGCGGACAAACTCCCCGGTGTTCTCGTAATGCATCCGGTCTGCCCAGCTGTGGATTTTCAGGTAATTGCCCAGGAGTTCCGTCAGGTAAGGATAGTCGGGTCCCACCGCGCCGAGGCAGACGAAATGGTTAAGACCGAGAATAGTAGAAAAATACGGGTGCTTTTGGGGAAGACGGTTATAGGTATCCAGGGCTTCTTCCACAACCATCCAATGGGTAAAGGTTCCAGCCATGTTCTCCTCCTTTCTTTCAGAATTATCCGGACACGAAACGAACAGGACGCCGGCGACGGTCGGTCGGCCTCAATCTTGATAAAGTGAAAAACCGACTTTCCCGGTTGGTCCTTTCAGGCAATACTATTGCACGAATTGGTTCACAAAAACAAAGGCAAGGCTTGAACCCGACGAATATTGAGTTCACCTGATTCTACTTTCGGTCTTTGGGACCGAGTGAAGATTTGCGCTTACAAGTGACAAGCATTGATTTTTCACTTGCTCAGTTGTTCACTATTGCCCGCCACATTACCCTGCCAGATTAGTCTTGACAACCACCCGCTTTTCTTTTAGAACTGAGATAGGTAACTCTAAACCTAAGGGGAGGTACTATGAGAACCGTATCCGCAATCTTATTTGCCTTGTTCTTGATTTCCTTCTCATGTGCAGCAAGCGCGCAACAGACCATCACCCTGGGTATCCCGACCTCTCTCAAGCTGATCGAAGGGGCTGAGGGCAACAAAGCAGCCATACTTGCCACGGAGGAGATCAACGCCAAAGGCGGGGTGCAGGTCGGAAAAGAGAAGAGGCTCCTGAAAACCGAATCGCTCGACATTCGCGATGGTGAGCCTGGTGTGCCCACATCAGAGGCGCTCCTCGGCATCGAAAAGCTGATCCTCGACAAGAAGATCTACGCGGCAGTGGTCGGCAACTTCCGGTCTGAAGCCCTTCTTGCGGCCATGGACATATACTCAAAATATAAGGTCATCAATATAGGCACCATAGCGATGGCACCCGCGTTCCAGCAGAAGGTGCTGAGCGACAAGGAAAAGTACAAATACTCGTTCAGGAGCTGCCTCGATTCGGTATACCTTGCAGGATACATACAGAGCATGATGAAGTTCATATCGAAGGAGTTCGGGTACAACAAGGTCTTCATCGCCACACAGGACGTGCTGTGGGCAGCGGGAACAGGTGCCATGATGGAAAAATGGTTCAAAGAGAATGGCTGGACCGTGGCAGGCTTTGATAAGTATCCTGTGGGTGCGTCTGATTTTTCCACGGGCCTTTTGAAAGCAAAATCGGCCGGTGTCCAGGTAATTCTACCCATATTTGATATGCCCACCAGCGGCATTCTCGTAAAACAGTGGCAAAGCATGAAGGTCCCCGCGCTCATGGCCGGTTTCATATCGCCGCTCATGGGCACCAAGGCATGGAAGACGTTTGGGGATGATATCGATGGCCTCATGAATGTTGTCTTCGAAATAGGTTACTTCCCGATTAAGGCATATCCACCGACAGTGAAGTTCAGCGAAGCATACATGAAGAGGTGGAAAGAGGATATCCAGTCAGGTCACGGTGCGGCGCCGGCGTATGACGCAGTCCACCTTCTTGTTGATGCAATCGAAAAGGCGGGAACAATCGATTCTGACAAAGTTGTCAAGGCAATTGAGGAAACCGATGTGTCAGGGGTGGTAGGGAAAATAAAATTCAACAATGGCCATCAGCTTATATTTGGGGATAATCCAAAAAATACGGCATGCGGAGCCGTGATGCAGTGGCAGAAAGGGAAAATGGCCGTTGTGTGGCCCGAATCAATAGCTGACAGTAAAATACAAAAACCGGGCTGGATGAAGTAATACGACGCCAGTCAAAACTAATTCTCGATATAGACGTAGAATTTTGAACAAGGGGGCGACTATGAAGGTCCTGGTAAAGTTACTCTTTTTTTGTATTTTATTTTTTGGCCTTATTAACTCTACTCATGCGGCAGATCCAATTCTCTTAGGTGTCCCGACTTCATTGAAACTCATAGAAGGCTATGAAAGCAACAGGGCTGCAATTCTTGCCGTGGAAGAGATCAATGCGAAAGGCGGTGTCGTTGTAGGGAAAGAAAAGAGATTATTCAAGGTAGAATCGCTTGATATCAGGGATGGGGAACCGGGTGTCCCTGTTTCCGAAGCGCTTCTCGGTATTGAAAAGCTCATTCTCGACAAGAAGATCTACGCTGCCCTTGTAGGGAATTTCAGATCCGAAGCGCTCCTCGCGGCAATGGATATCTATTCCAAGTACAAGGTGATTAATATCGGAAGCATTCCAATGTCACCCAAATTTCAGGAAAAGGTGCTGAGTAATCCGGAAAAATACAAATATTCCTTTAGAGTATGTCTCGAAGCAACGGGTCTTTCCAAGTACATGAGTGGCTTGATGAAATTGATCGGAAAAGATTTTGGCTACAACAAAGTATTCATTGCAACCCAGGACGTATTGTGGGCAACAGCGACAGGCTCTATGATGGAACAATGGTACAAAGATAACGGCTGGACTGTCCTCGGGTTTGAGAAGTATCCCACTGGAGCTTCAGATTTCTCTTCCGCTCTGATGAAGGCAAAATCAGGCGGTGCACAGCTCATACTGGTCGTATTCGATATGCCTACAAGCGGTATTCTCGTAAAGCAGTGGGCAAGCATGAGGATTCCGGCCTTGATGGCGGGATATAACGGACCGCTCATGGGCTCGAAGGCGTGGACTACCTTCGGTGATGAGATTGAAGGTTCATTAAATATCATAGAGGACATAGGTCCTATTCCGGTGAAGGCCTATCCACCGGCAACAAAATTTTACGATGCATACACGAAGAGGTGGAAAGAAAGCCCTCAGGCAGGCCATGGGGTTGGCGCCTCGTACGACGCTGTGTACATGCTTGCTGCCGCCATAGAAAAAGCGGGAACACTAGACCCTGATAAGGTGTCTGCTGCCATTGCCGCAACCGATATGGCAGGAGGAGTTGTGGGCAGACTGAGGTTCGACAAAGGACATCAGCTGATCTACGGAGAGGATCCAAAAACCGGTGGATTAGGTGTCTGGTTCCAGTGGAAGAAGGGGGAAAGGGTCATCGTATATCCTGAATCCGTAGCTGACGGAAAGATAGAGAAACCGGTCTGGACGAAATAACTCCGTGCTTGTCTACGGTCTTATCAATAGTGCCATCCTTGCTCTGATGGCCCTCGGGTTTAACCTCACCTTCGGGATAAGCGGGGTAGCGAACTTCTCATACGGGGCAATATATGTAGTCGCTGGTTTCCTCACATGGAGTCTCATCGACATAGTTCACTTACCCTACGCGGTCTCAGCAATCATTACCATTGTACTGATCGGTATAGGGGGTGTCTATCTTTACAAGTTGATACTCAATCGAATACGGGGGCTCGTCATATCCGAAGTTATCGCCACATTCGGCGTAGCCCTCGTCCTTCTCGAACTTCTCCGTTCCATAGGTTTCATCGGTTTCAAATACTCGTTACCCCCCTTCATAAAAGGATCAGTGGAAATTTTCGGCGCATATGTTGACATTCAGAGACTGCTGATCATCGCATTCGGAATTCTAATCATCCTTGCCATTTATGCATTTACCCACTATACAAAAATAGGGCTGGCGTTCCGCGGCATTGCCCAGGAGGAGCATACGTCTTTATCCCTCGGGATAAATCCTGACCGCATAGCGAGCCTGAGTATGGGTATAGGTTCGGCACTTGGGGCTTTTGCCGCTATAGTTATTCTGCCTCTCGGGACGATTACCGTCGACGGCGGATATGACGTATTGATTAATGCCTTGTCAGTCTGTATTGTGGGCGGATTGGGAAGTACCTTTGGGGTGATTATTGCAAGTTTCATCATAGGCTATGCACAAACAGTAACTGCAATGTATCTTTCCCCGCACTGGACCATGATTGTAAGCCTCTGCGCCATACTGATCATACTTGCCGTCAAACCTTCAGGGCTTCTTGGTCATCAGAAAGAATTGGAGGAAAGGGTTTGAAAGAAAACGTCAGGAAGGAACGCATTGCAAGGGGCGTAAAGGCACGTTCTGATGATATTTATGCCGTCACCTCGTATAGGGAGATGTGGTACCTCCTTTTTCCCAGGGTTATCCCTGTGGTTGGCATTGCGATACTCGCATGTTTTGTGCCGCTCTACTGGAAAAAGGTGATGATCCAGACCTGCATCTTTGCGATGCTTGCAGTTTCGTGGGATTTCCTCTCGACCTGCGGATTGCTGTCACTGGGCCAGGCACTCTTTTTCGGTATCGGTTCTTATACCGCGGGCAGCCTGGACCATTACTTTCACTTCCCCATATTTGCCACCATCCCCATTGCAACGGTTGTGGGTGGTCTTCTCTCCACAATACTACTCCTGCCGGTTATCAGGCTGAGGGGCATCTATTTCGCCATGGTTACGCTCATTTTGCCGCTTATGCTTATACGATTGATAGAGGCAACGAAGATTCTCGGTGGCACCGAGGGCTTGACCGGCTTGAGTCCGTATCCAAACATCTGGGTGGAACTCACCGCAATTATTCTTGGCATGTGGGTCGCACTATTTGCACTGAGAAGATTTATCACGTCAGACTATGGGCTCATTTTTATAAGCATTAACGATAACGACAGGGCGACAATGGCTTCCGGGATCAACATCTATAAATTCAAAGCCCAGGCCCTCTTCATCGGCGCGAGCATCTGCGCCTTCTGTGGTGCCTTTATGACCCATTCCTACATGTTTACCGGAATGCCAGTCTTTGCTTTGGAATTCTCCATTCTACCGATTGCCGCAGCCGCAATTGGTGGTATCGGTACCCTCGCGGGGCCCCTTTTGGGAGCTTTTATACTGGTACCGCTTTCAGAAATTCTGAGAGAGTTTGGCACATTACGTATTGTGTTTTATGGTCTCATTCTTGTCATATGCGTGGTGGCTCTGCCTGAAGGAATATTTCATTACCTTTCAAGGAAATATAACGAAACGGAAAGGTGGGTGAGACTAGAGTAAATGGCGATTCTTGAAGTAAAAGGAGTTACGAAAAGTTTTGGGGGCGTGAAGGCCTTGGAGGATGTAAGTGTGGAAGTAAAGGAAAACACCCTTCTCGGGATCATCGGCCCTAATGGTTCAGGTAAAACAACGCTCGTGAACATCATAACTGGTTTCGTGAAACCCGACCGTGGAAGTGTCCTGTTTAAGGGAAAAGAAGTGATTGGGCTTCCTCCGTACAAGACGGCCAACATTGGGATTGGCAGGGCTTTCCAGATGGTTAAACCTTTTTTCCACCTTCCTGCTTTCAAAAACATGATTGTGCCCCTCTCATCCGACAGGGTCAAAGCCACGTCTGGAGGTGGCTACGGAGACAAGGACGCCATTTCCCTTGACATACTGGAAGAGGTTGGTTTCGAGAGGGATTCTTCAGTACCATATAAGACCGCGAGCGTACTCCCTCACGGATACCTAAAAAGACTTGAACTCGCCAGGCTCATAGCATTGAAAAGCGATGTCTTCATACTCGATGAACTTTTTTCAGGCCTCTCAATCGCAGAGGTAACAAGCATACTTCCCATCATAGAAAAACTTCTCGTTGAGGGAAAAACAATCATCATGGTTGAGCACAGACTTAAAGAACTCTTTAGGATAGCCAACAATGTGATTGTATTGAATTATGGCAAGAAGATTAAAGAAGGACCACCAAAGGAGATACTGGAAGACGAGGAAGTGAAGAAGGCGTATCTGGGAGTGGAAGTGTGAAGACAGTGATCGGTGAACAGTAAGCAGTAAGCGGTAAGCAGAGAGCAGTAACCAGAGAAACGAAAGAAACCGGAGAAACCGGAATAATTAACGGACCAGATAGACGAGATAGACCAAACAGACCAGACAGACGCAAGGTTTCGTAATGGGTGAGGTTATGCTGAAGGTTGATAAACTGATGGTTTTTTACGAAAACGCCCTTGCCATCAATGAACTATCAATCCATGTAAACGAAGGTGAAATCGTCGGAATTATAGGGTCCAACAGCGCAGGGAAGACAACCCTCATGAATACCGTTTCCGGCCTGCTCCTTGATACCAAGCTTAAGGAACAACGGAGGGGTGGTGAAAGAATAACAATATTCGGGAACATGTATCTTTTTGATCAGGATATTACAAATGTCTGGGCAGATGAAAGGGTTAAGCTCGGGATTGTGCTCTCCAGGGAAAGACATCCGGTGTTTGTTGAAAGCGATGTAGAGGAGAATCTTAAAATCGCTTCGTATCTGACGACAAGAAGTACAATGAAAGAGCGAATAAATTTTGTGTATCAACTTTTCCCAGCCCTTGTTCCACTGAAAAAAAGGAAAGCAGGTTTTTTGAGCGGTGGCGAGCAACAGATGCTTGCAATCGGCATGTCACTCATGGTGAAACCCAAACTGCTCTTGCTTGATGAACCACTGCTTGGACTTGCACCGACTATACAGGTAAATCTCATCGATGCCATAGTGAAGATCAGGAGAGAAGCCGGCGTTACAATCCTGATTTGTGAGCAATTCGCAAGGCCCGTGCTTCCTATAATCGACAGGGGCTATGTGCTCGAGAACGGAATGCTGTCGCTCACCGGCACCGGAGACGAACTCTACAGCAACCCGGAAATAAAGGCCGCCTACTTCGGAGTATAGCATGACAGCCGTATACCAATCATTTGTCGAAACGGTTGATCGTTATAAAGGCAGGCCGGCCTATATCTACCTCGGAGAAACGCTCAATTATATCGACTTATTGCGAACAGCTGAACTCTTTTCTACCGGATTGTTGTCGCTGGGTCTTAAGGAGGGAGACAGGGTCATCCTGTACATTCCAAACACACCTCAATGGATAATAAGCTGGCTTGCAATGCAGAAGATCGGCGTCGTGGCAGTTCCTATAGCCCCTATCTACACATCCCGTGACTTAAGATATATGAGCAATGATTCCGGGGCTAAGACTGTGATATGTGCGGATACCAACTTTGGATATGTCAAAGAGCTTAAGGAGGAAGGGCTACTCAAGAATATTATTGTCACGCGCCTCCAAGACCCTTTACCCGGTTATAAAAGACTCATAGGCAAAGCATTTGACCGTTTTCCTAAAGGAAAGATCGAAAAAGGTAGCGGGGTAGTTGAATTTAAAGACCTCATGAAGAAAAGGGCTGATTTTGAGGCGTGCACCGTCGATGAGAATAGCACGCTTGAAATACTCTATACTGGTGGTACGACAAAAAATCCAAAAGGTGTGCCCATAAGTCATGCGTTGTTTCTTGAATCTGCCAGAGCTCAGCTTGAGGTAGGGTATCCCATTGTACCGCCTCCTGGAAACATTATTCTGCAAGGAGGCCCACTCTTTCATATTCTTGGTCAGGTGTTCGGTCTTGGTCCATTCTGTTTAACGGGCGACTGTGTAGTTATCATGCCAAGGGTCAATTTAGATGCCTACCTCGATGCCATTCAACGATACAAGATAAAAACATTGTTTGCCGTCCCAGCCCTGTACAGAATGCTTCTTGAACATGACAGGCTTGATTACTATGACCTTTCTTCTCTCGCATATTGTTTCAGCGGGGGTGATGTGCTGCCCCACGAGATTGCAAAAAGATGGAAGGACAAATTTGGAAAGAACATATTTGAAGGTTACGGGGCTACAGAAACGTGCGGCGGGATCACCCTTTCACCGGTTGTCGGAGAACGACCTGCAGGCACCATTGGTAAATTAGTGCGCACAAAAAAGGTAAAAATTATAGACGAATTGACAATGCAAGAAGTAAAACCCGGAGAAGCGGGAGAGCTTATCGCCTCTTCCGAATACATGGTCAAAGCTTATTTGAATAAAGAGGAGGAAACCAGAGAGGCATTCATCGAAATAGACGGCCTTACATGGTACAGGACAGGTGATGTAATAAGGATGGACGAGAATGGGTTCTTCTATTTTGTTGACAGAACCGCAGATACGATAAAGCACAAAGGATACCGAGTCTCATCTTCTGAGATAGAAGCGGCCTTGCAGGAACACCCTGCTGTCCTTGCGGCTTGCGCGGTAGGTATACCGGACGAGAAGGTTGGCGAGCGCGTCAAGGCATTTGTGGTGTTGAAGGAAGATGTGAAGGGTGTTACAGGATACGATCTTATCAGATGGTGCAGAGACCGCCTCGCATCTTACAAGGTGCCCAATTATATAGAGTTCCGGGATATGCTGCCAAAATCTAAAGTGGGTAAATTATTGCGACGCGAGTTGCGCCAAGAAGAACGCAAGCGCTTCGAACAATAGCCATGCCAGATTGCCTTTCGCGCCTCACTTCGTTGCCATCGTCGTCGTGATCCTCGACGTACCGCAAGGTACGCCTGCGGTCACTCCTCCTTGTCGCCTCGTTATGCATCGAAATTCAATCTGGCATGAACATCAAACCGCTTGCGCCTCACTTCGTTGCCCTTCGGCCTAGCACGCTCCAACGTACCGCAAGGTACGCCTTCGCTCCTCGTGACTCGAGCTTCGACGGGTAGCACCCGTACCTCTGCCGGTAAGGTCACCGGCCAAGGTCACACGTGCAAGAAAAGAGTTCTTTCTTGTTCGGTGAAAACTTTCTTCCCGTTGACCAGACCATAGACATTCTCCTTGACCGTGGGGAGCTGGATGCCGCATTTCCTCCCGACACCGCGCATGGCGTTACGGCGGGCAACACGTCCGTCCTCGACCGCTAAGGTAGAACGATGTCTGGCCCAGCCTCGCCGAAAGCGTGTACTCTCCCTTCATATGCACAGGTGACCGTTTACTGCGCTCCGGCAAACAGTTCCACCTCAATCCGGTCGGCAGGCACATTCATGGTGACGAGAGTCTGCTTCATCGCGTCCGCCATGACAGGCGGTCCCGCAACATAGTAGATGGCCTTTTCCCAAACCGGGCAGCGCTTCTTTATGGTCTCCGCGTCGAGACGTCCCCTGAGGCCGGTCCAGCTTGCCGGATCTTCCGGGGCCCGGGTCATGGTGACGACCACGGCGATCTTCTCGTTCTGCTCCGGTATCCGCAGCAACTCATCGAGGAACGGCGTTTCTTCGAGCGTTCTGCTCGAATAGAAGAGGGTTATCGCATGCCCTGTCTTCGCATCCGCCGCATATCGACACATTGACCGAAACAAGGTGATTCCGAGGCCGCCCGCAAGAAAAACGAGGGGAGTTGTGGTTTGGGCCGGAAGGACAATGGCTCCCATGGGCGAACCAAGGGTGATTGTGGTCCCCGGCTGCATCTCGGCCATGGTGCGCTTGAAGGCACTGTCACTCAGTTTCGTCGCAAAGAGAAGCTCCTTCTCAAGAGGCGACGATGCAATGCTCAAGGGGCGCCGTAGCCCCCGATCGTCCTCGAATCCCGTAGTGGGAAGCGTAAGAAGACACCACTGTCCAGCGACGAACTGAAAACCCTCCGGCTTCTCAAATCTGAATACCGCTACGCCACCCGCAAGTCGCTCTCGATCGATTAACTTCGCCTCATAGTTCATTGCTCCCTCCCTCACGTTCTCTCACTTCGCGACTAACCCCCCGCTTCCTCATAGTATAGTACCTCCTCGCCTTTCTTGTCTGAAATATGGCGAAAAGTGAAACTAATACAAACGTAATAAATAGCTGACATCACCCCCTCCCTAACCCTCCCCCCTTGAGGGGGAGGGAAGGGTGAGGGGTCAAATAAGTTAATGCGTTTGTATTAGTGGATGGGGGAGTTAAGAAAAAGTCTGACAGCAGGGCTCGGATGCATTATGTTAATCCTGGACGCGGAAGAAAAGTCTTTTCGCGTTTCGGCAGTACGGAAGTTTTGGTAGGGGGTCTGAAAGCCATGTTCGATGAGCCTGAAGGAACCGTGCGGAACGGTCTGAGGCTGGAAAGCGACAGCATGGGGAAGATATGGGTGCCTGCAGACCGCCTTTGGGGCGCCGGCACACAACGCGCGCTGGCACACTTTAAGATCGGCGAGGACTTGACCCCAAAGGAACTTATCACGGCCATCGTTATCGTCAAACAGGCCTCGACCAAGGCCAATCATGACCTGGGGAGGCTGGACGAAGAGAAGGCCAATGCCATTCTGCAGGCCGCCGAAGAAGCGGCCGAGGGCAAGCTGGATGACCATTTCCCCTTGTCTGTCTGGCTAGGCGGGAGCGGCACTCAATTGAACATGAACGTCAACGAGGTCATTGCGAACCGGGCCATCCAGATCCTGGGCGGGACCATAGGAACCAAAACCCCGGTTCATCCCAATGATCAGGTCAACATGTCTCAGTCGACGAATGATGTCTTTCCTACGGCTATGAACGTCGCGGTGTCTCTTGCGATTCGCGATCATCTCATACCAATGGCGCGGAAGCTGCGGGACGGCCTTGATGAGAAGGCCAAAGCATGGGCGAATATTACGAAGATCGGTAGGACCCACCTGATGGACGCGGTACCCCTGACCCTGGGCCAGGAGTTTTCCGGTTATGTTGCCATGATTGATGATGACCTGGAGAGACTCGACGCCGTTGTTCCCGGCCTCTATCGCCTCGCCATCGGCGGGACGGCAGTGGGTACCGGCATAGCGGCTGAAAAAGGCTTCGGGGAATTGGCCGTGCGCCACATTGCAGAGATCACGGGCCTCCCCGTGATGGCGGCCCCGAACAGGTTTGCCGTGCAAGGCGCCCACGACGCCATGGTCATGGTGAGCGGTGCGTGTAAGACCATGGCCGTTTCCCTTTACAAAGTAGCCAACGACATCCGGCTTCTGGCTTCCGGACCTGACTGCGGCCTTCATGAGCTGCTCCTTCCTGCCAACGAACCGGGCTCCTCAATCATGCCGGGCAAGGTAAACCCGACCCAATGCGAGGCCATGACCATGGTGGCTGTTCAGGTGATGGGATACGACGCGGCGGTGGCCTTTGCCGGCGCCGGCGGCCACCTGGAGATGAACGACTACAAACCACTTATGGCCTTCAACGTCATCCAGTCGATTCGCCTCCTCTCTGACGCCTGCGGTTCATTTGCGGAGTTTCTGGTTGCCGGCATGGAGCCGAACAGGAAACGGATAGACGACTATTTGAATCGCTCGCTCATGCTCGTCACGGCCCTCGTGCCGATCATCGGCTACGATAGGGCAGCGCAGATCGCCCATCTGGCTGCCGGCGAAGGCCTGACGCTCAAAGAAGCAGCTCTCCGGCTCGGCTACATTTCGGCCGATGAGTTCGATCGCGTTGTCGATCCTTACAAAATGGCGAATCCCGATGGATGACGCAGCGGAGGTGCTCTTCGAATGATCCTTGAACATGACATAGTAATCGTCGGCGCGGGGCTTGCGGGCTTACGAGCCGCGGTGGAGGCCACGGAAACGGCTGACGTCGCGGTCGTATCCAAGGTTCTGCCCACGCGTTCCCATTCAGGGGCAGCTCAGGGAGGGATAACCGCCGCTCTGGGCAATGAAGAGGAGGACCGATGGGAATGGCATCTCTTTGATACGGTCAAGGGCGGCGATTACCTGGGGGATCAGGATGCCGTCGAGATCATGGTAAGAGACGCCCCGAGGGCAATCTACGAACTCGAGCACATGGGGGTTCCCTTCAGCCGCACTCCCGAAGGCCGGATCGCCCAGAGGAACTTTGGAGGCCACACCAGGGAGTACGGTAAGGCACCCGTCAAGCGGGCCTGCCACGCGGCCGATCACACCGGAAGGGTGGTGCTCGATACACTCCACGATCAGGCCATTAGACAGAACGTGAAATTCTATTCGGAACATTACATCCTCTCCCTCGTTTTCGACGAAGGGCGGTGCACGGGGGCCGTGACGTACGACCTTGCCACCGGTGCGTTGGATTTCCTGCGGGCGAAGGCAGTTCTACTCGCGACGGGCGGGTGCGGCAGGGTCTATAGGACGACATCCAACGGTTTTGCCACGACCGGTGAAGCCCTCAGCCTCATTTACCGGGAAGGTATCCCTTTGGAGGACATGGAGTTCATCCAGTTTCACCCGACAGGACTCTTCCCGCTCGGTATCCTCGTGAGCGAGGCCGCCCGCGGCGAAGGGGGAATCTTGCGCAACAACGCAGGGGAACCCTTCATGGAACGCTACGCGCCGAAGATCAAGGACCTTGCGGCGCGCGACATAGTCTCCAGGGCGATCTTGACGGAGGTCCGCGCAGGGCGCGGCATCGGAGGGAAGGGGTACGTTAACCTCGATCTCACCCACCTGGGAGAGCAGAAGATCAACGAAAAGCTGTGGGAGATTACTTCTTTTGCACGAATCTACCTCGGTATCGATGCTGCATCAGAGCCTATTCCCGTGGCACCCACGTGCCACTACGTGATGGGCGGAATCCCTACGGACGGAGACGGACACGTGCTCGCCGACCAGACAGGGAGCGTCGTGCCCGGACTCTACGCCGCGGGTGAATGTGCGTGTGTATCCGTCCACGGCGCAAATCGACTCGGGTGCAACTCGCTCCTTGACCTGCTCGTCTTCGGAAGGCGCAGCGGGAAGGCGATGAAAGAGGAGGCGCCTGGGATCGCACGTTCCGCATCCAGTCTTGATCCGGTGGAGGCGGTGAAAGAACGGCTCGCAGGATTAATGGACCGGATGGGCGGGGAGGGAATGGAGCGATCCTATCTGGTCAGAGAGGAAATGCAGACTATTATGCGGGACCATGGTTCCGTCTTCCGCACGGAAGAAAGCCTGAAACAGGGGATCGACGCTGTGCGCGTCCTGAAGGAGAGGTTTGCCCGTGTGCCGGTGACGAACAAGGGGAGATCGTTCAACTACGATCTCATGGAGACAATCGAGCTCGGCCTTCAGCTTGACCTTTGTGAGGTGATTCTTGCGAGCGCCCTGCACCGAAGGGAAAGCCGGGGCGCCCATTTCCGGGAAGATTTCCCCGAAAGAGATGATCAGAACTATCTGAGGCACACCCTCGTATTCGACACACCTCAGGGACCGCGGATAGACTATAAACCGACGGTGATAACCCGGTTTCAACCGCAGGTGAGGGTGTACTGATGTCAACAATGCTCTGCAATTACGGGAGTTAATCCATGGCTATAAGGTTGAAGGTTTTTCGTTTCGATCCGGAAAAGGATGAGAAGCCGTACTACAAAGTCTATGAGGTAGATGCCGAACCCACAGACCGGCTCCTTGATTGTCTCAACCGTATCCGATGGGAGCAGGACCCCACTGTTGCCTTCCGCATGTCTTGCGGCCATGGCGTCTGCGGTTCGGACGGCATGAGGATCGACGGGGTATGCGGCCTTCCCTGTCAAAGGCTCGTTAAATCACTCGGCCCGGAGGTGCTCGTCGAGCCCTTGCCCGTATTCAGGGTGATCAAGGATCTGGTCGTCGACCTGGAATCCTTTTTTGAAAGATACCGCTCCATCAAACCATACCTTATCGCCGCGTCACCACCGCCGGACGACGAACGCCGGCAGTCCCCGGAAGAGGTCGGCCTGCTGGAAAGCGCGGTGCGTTGCATTCTCTGCGCCTGTTGCACCTCATCGTGTCCGGTAAACCAGAACCCGGAAACCGCAGATTACGTGGGGCCGGCCGCTCTTGTTCGGGCCTTTCGCTATCTCTTCGACTCGCGGGACGAGGGTCTCGCGCAGCGGATCCCCATCCTCGACCGGAAGCAGGGCGCCTGGGGGTGTCAGACCCTGTGGAAATGCACGGAAGTCTGCCCCAAGGAAATCCCGGTAACAAAGCTGATCGGCCAGGTGAAGCGGAAGATCTACGAGGTAAAGAAGGAGACGAAGTGAGTAGATTCCCGCAGTCGACCATGACGCCAGGCCCTCGTGAGCTCGCAGGAGACCCTGACCGTGAATAGAGATGACATCGCCAGGTATTCTGTCGTGGAGCGTCTCAAGGATCAGCGGCCTGTGACGATCCGCGCAGTCCGGCCTGGCGACAAGGGGCTTATCATTGAGGCCCTTCGCGGACTCAGCGCCGATTCGATCTACTTCCGTCTTTTCGCCTCGAAGAAAGAGTTTACTGATGCGGACTTGAAAGAGATCACTGAGGTCGATTTCCTGAACGTCGTCGCTCTGGTTGCTATCCTGGAGCAGAACGGAAGGGACCGGATAGTGGGCGAAGGCCGATACATCCGGAGCGGAGAAGCTGGCACCATACACAAGGCGGAGGTGGCGCTTCTCGTAGTCGATGCATTTCATGGCCTCGGGATCGCAACCCTCCTGCTGAAACATCTCATCGCAATCGGCCGCGAGGCGGGAATCACTCACTTTGAAGCGGAGATACTGCGTTCGAACCAGACAATGCTCAACATCCTAGCCCGAATCGGTCCCCCCGTCGAAATGACGCCGACGCGCGACTTCGTCTATGCGGTGATGGACTTGAGGGCTGAGGGGAGGTTACGAGAATGACGCATCGAGTGACTCTTATTCCCGGCGATGGTATCGGTCCCGAAGTCTCGGAGGCAGTCCTCCGCATCCTCGCCGCCGCCGGTGTCGAGATCGAATGGGAAAGCTTCGTCGTCGGAGAGCGCGCGCAGGAGTCACTGGGTTCTTCACTGCCTGACGACGTGATCGAATCCATCCGGCGAAATGGCGTCGCCCTCAAAGGTCCGGTTGCCACGGCGATGGGAACCGGTTTTGAGAGTATCACGGTGCGATTGCGCAAGGCCCTCGACCTTTATGCCAATCTGCGTCCCGTGCGGAACCTTCCGGGCGTTGAATCGCGGTTTGGCCAAGTGGATCTCGTCATCGTCAGAGAAAACACCGAAGACCTCTACGCAGGCCTCGAACATGAAGTCGTACCGGGAGTCGTCCAGTCGTTGAAGATCATCACGGAAAAGGCGAGCACCCGCATCGCGGTTTTTGCCTTCGACTACGCCAGGGCTTTCGGCCGGAAGAAGGTCACCGCTATTCATAAAGCGAACATTATGAAGAAGTCGGACGGGCTGTTCTTGCAATGCTTCCGCCGCGTGGCAGCCAATTATCCAACCATCGGCCACGATGAAATGGTTGTGGACAATACATGCATGCAGCTGGTCATGAATCCGCATCAATTCGACGTGCTTGTGACGGAGAACCTCTACGGCGACATCATTTCCGATCTTGCCGCCGGTCTGGTGGGAGGCCTCGGTGTCGTCCCCAGCGCCAACCTGGGAGAGAAGGCGGCGCTCTTTGAAGCAGTACATGGCACGGCGCCGGACATTGCCGGAAAGAACCTTGCCAATCCTACGGCGCTCCTCCTGTCTGCCGTCATGATGTTACGACATCTCGGGGAACACCCCAACGCCCTACGCATTGAAGCTGCCCTGAATAAGGTCCTGGAGAAACGGGAGAAGACCACCCGCGATCTTGGCGGCAAGGCTTCCACGACCGAATTCACGGACGCCATCATCGCCGCGCTCTAAGCTGCCGTGGGACTTCCTATTGCCTGCCCCGGGCATTGACAATCACATATTTACGTGCTACACATATTTACGTGATTACAAAGAAAGGGAGGCGCGCACGATGGAGAAACAGAATCTCACCATATCGCTGCCAAAGGCACTTTTAAAGAAAGCCAAGGCTCTTGCCGCAAAGAGAGAGACGTCTCTCAACCAGCTTATCCGTAGGACACTCGAAGAGGAGGTGGGGGAGGCAACCGGCTACGGAAAGGCCAGGGATAGGCAGTTAAGGCTCCTCGACCATGGATTGAATATGGGCAGTCGGGGGCACGTGTCCGCTACCCGGGAGGAACTGCATGCCCGAAGGTAGAATATTCGTCGATACCAACATCCTCATCTATGCGTACGACAAGTCCGCGGCACAGAAGCGGGAGATTGCGAGACGGCGAATAACGGAACTATGGGAGTCGGGGCAGGGGGTCTTGAGTACACAGGTCCTGCAGGAGTTTTTCGTCACAGCCACCCGGAAGATCGAGAAACCGCTACCGATCGACGTGGCAAAAGGTATCGTGAACGACCTCCTTCACTGGCAGGTGATAGTGAACGATGGAGAGGATATTCTCAACGGGATCGACCTGCACGTGAAACACAGCCTGCCGTTCTGGGACGCCATGATCGTTGAGGCAGCCATAAAAGGCAACTGCACCGCGCTTCTGTCCGAAGACCTTGCCCACGGCCAAACCATCGCCGGCGTCACTATAAGGAATCCCTTTCGTGACGCGGACAGCCAGTAAAATATGAGTGTTGAGTGAAACCCCGAACAGTGCTCAAGGGAACGCGAGCCTTTCTCTCGGGAAGTTGTCGAGCGTCCGCTCCGTAGCGTCCCGATACGTTCACGATAGCATGTTACCCGAGGAACCGCCATGCAAGATTTCGTGACATAATAGGGAATAATTCCTAAACGAGGATGATTCACTTTTCCAGCCAACTATACGTACGCTGTTTCACCTAGTAATGGCGCGCCGCAGGGTGAGGGGATTTGTGAAGATTGCCAACCGTACTGGTGCAAACGCAAAGCAATGAGGCCCCGAGTGATCTTCAATTACTTTCCGTGGAGTACATCCATCCAGCGCAAGGCTTCAGCCTCACTCATTTTGCCAAGGTACATCTGCGTGGTCTTGAGATCCTGGTGCCGCAGCAGCACTTTCGAGATGATCTCAAGCGGGATCCTCTACAACGCGGCTATCTCAACCATACGAAAGAACGGGATCATGTGCGACTATTATACCAGCCTCATCGGCAGGGGCATGAAGAGGACTTCAGC
>Ga0209039_10001751_pt1 | contig 19615 bp, 19 predicted proteins | sample BogFormECP12_OM1_FD_188238 | JGI IMG/M metagenome (GOLD analysis project Ga0209039, IMG submission 188238) | Bog forest soil microbial communities from Calvert Island, British Columbia, Canada - ECP12_OM1 (SPAdes) (version 2) | ecosystem: Environmental > Aquatic > Freshwater > Wetlands > Bog ...
TGATGCGGCGCTGTTGTTCAACGGGCGTCAATCCATCACCCGGGTTGCCCTTGAAATATTTCAACAGCGTGGCATCCGGATATTGACACACGAACGAGCTGAATACCAACGCGGGCACCTCAACGTAAAACCTGATGCCCATTGCATGAACCTGCAATCATTCAGAGATTTGTGGAGTATGTGGTCGCAGGTACCCCTCAACCGAAAATCGCTGGATACCACGTTGAAATGGCTGGTCCAACGGCGGTATGGCGCCAATCTGGCCTGGATTCCATTTAATACCTCGTTCAGCCGCGATTCCACACTGAGGAAAAGAATGAACCTCAGTCAAGACAAACGCCTTTGGGCCTTGTTCACCTCCTCGACCGATGAGATTGCCGGAGATCCGCTCTGGCAGGGCCCCTATGAGTCACAAGCAGCCTGGGTACGCGACGTGGTGCAATGGATGGCGATCCGGGATGACGTGGAACTGGTTATCAAAGTACATCCCAACTTGGGTGGAAATTATTACATCGGCAAAGCAGTCGATGAATTACGGGTATATCAGGAGATGAAATCAGCATTACCAGCCAATGTTCGAATCGTGCTGCCGGAAGATTCCGTCAACGCGTATTCTCTGGCCGATGAAGCTGATGTTGGATTGACCTTTGGATCGACTATCGGGCTCGAGATGGCGATGCTGGGAAAGCCCGTGCTTTTGGCGTCAAGAGCCCTGTACGAGTATGGCTCACAGATTTTGACTGTGCGCTCCAAGGAATCATTGCCTGGAATGCTGGAGAGATGCCTGCAAGCTACCACTGACAAAGAGATTCAACGTGAAGCGTTTCGACTGGCTTATTATTACATGTTTGCGTTCGAACTCCCGTTCCCTGCAGTGACCGTATCAGGCATATACGAGGCCAAGTTGAACTATATCCATCGGGAAGATCTGGTTCCCGGAAAAGACGATTCCCTGGACCATATCTGCAATTTCCTGATAAAGGGCCGCCCCCTCTTTGATGGCCCGGCTGTGGAGGAACGGTCTCGCACCACGGCTGACGAAGATGCATTCTTTGAAGAATTGGCGCACTCGCCAGACTACCTAAGAAATGTTCGCTATGAGCGTTGGCTGAGGTTGAAGTCGCTAGGTCGGTCAACGAAAGATCTGTTTCGGCGTTTGCCGTTTGGGGCCGGACACGCGCTCCTTAGCTTGGGGAGACGCAGATGGCACGCTTTCTTGACGTGGGTGGAAACCGGGGATGGCGGCCGTGGAAATTAGGAACTTCTACCATCTTACTCAAACACATAGGACCAAGCAGACCGTTTATCTGAGCGTAATGCAAGCTGATATGTGGCGTTCAGTGATTTGTCGAGCTATCGTTGATGCCGAGTGGGAGACTTTGTGAATGTCACCGTCATAATCTGTACTTATAACCGTTGCCAGAGCCTAGCTAAGGCTCTGGGCAGCGTAGCATCATCCGTTCTGCCTGATTTGGTGGAATGGGAGGTCTTGGTGGTGGACAATAACTCGAAGGATCAGACACCAGAGGTAGTAGACGAGTTCAGTCATCGGCATCCCGGACGCTTCCGCTATCTGTTCGAAGCATGTCAAGGTAAGTCGCATGCACTCAACTCCGGAATTCGCGAAGCTCGCGGTGACGTCCTAGCTTTCATGGATGACGACGTGACAGTCGAGCCTACGTGGCTGCGGATCCTGACCGCGCCTTTGGAAAGCGGTGAATGGGCTGGTGTCGGTGGGCGCATTCTTCCAGTGCAGGCCTTCTCGCCTCCCAGTTGGTTGTCGCTCAAAGGCCCATACTCCACGGCTGGCATGCTAGCCCTATTTGACTTGGGTGATCGCTCGTGTGAACTGCATCAGCCTCCGTTCGGTACAAATATGGCTTTTCGCAGGAGTTTGTTTGGTAAGTATGGGGGATTTCGCACCGATATGGGCCCATGCCCGGGTAGCGAGATGCGCAATGAGGACACAGAGTTCGGCCGCCGCCTATTGGCCGCCGGAGAGCGTTTGCGGTACGAACCGTCAGCCATTGTCTACCACGCGGTACCGGAGAGCCGGCTCGAGAAACCTTATTTCTTGGCATTCTGGTTTGACCACGGGCGAGCCTCAGTCCGTGAGTGTAAGAAACGGCCCGATATTTTGGGAGTCCCGCGGCAATACTTTACGATTCTCAAAATCGGCGCGATGCTACCGAGCAGAGCGCTGAGATGGATGCTAACTTTGAATTCCCAACGACGCTTCTTCTATAAGGGCTTTGTCTGGATGATCGCCGGGGAGATTGTGGAAATCTACCGCCAGTCGGTCAGTTCGATGGATCCGAAGCACGATGCCGTGCCGGAGACCGATTGGGACTCCCGGACGTGATGGCCTCAGCATGAACGTCACCGTCATCCTCTGCACCTATAGCCGTTGCCAGAGTCTGGCGAAGGCTCTCGGCAATGTTGCGGTCTCCACTCTGCCTAAGTCCATCGACTGGGAAGTCCTCATGGTGGACAACAACTCGACCGATCGGACTCGCGAGGTTGTCGAAGACTACTCTCGACTGTACCAGGGACAGTTCCGGCAGCTATTCGAACCGCAGCCAGGCAAATCACATGCCCTCAAGGCCAGAAATCCCTTGTAGCTAAATGACTGGGACGGGCGCCATCTCCTGTGTGATTCCTCAGTTGGCCCAGAGCTTCAAAAAAATGACATGCGATCTCCGACAGAAATCACGGCAATCGTAATTGGTGGAGGGATCGCTGGCTTAACTGCGGCGCGAACCCTTCAGCAACGAGGCCGAAACTTTATCCTCTTGGAACGATGCCCAACGCTTGGAGGATTAACGCGCACCGTCGAGGTTGGTGAGTTTTGTTTCGACTATACGGGACATTTCTTACACCTCAGTCGGTATCCGACTCCGTCTGATATTCCGTTTGCGGGTTTAGACAACCGGGACTGGATTCAAGTCTGCCGCAGGTCGTGCTGTTTTGTAGGAGGGAGATTAATTACCGCTCCTATCCAATACAATCTTGGCGAACTCCCACCTTCTATTCTCGCCGAGTGTATGGAATCCTACGAAAAGAGACCGAAGAATGTCCAACAGGAAAACGCAAGCTTTCGAGACTACATCGTAAACGGTTTTGGTGAGCGACTGGCGGATCTTTTTCTAATTCCACAGAATGAGAAAACTATGGCGATTTCGCTCGACCGGCTGTCGAACTGCGCCGTGCGACGCTTTTTCCCTGTTCCTGACGAGGCCCTGGTTCGAAAGGGCGTGCGTACCGGTTCCAGAGATACCCTTGGCTACAACGCAACATTTTGGTATCCCAGGGCGGGCGGCATCGGCCATCTAGTGGAAGGACTTTGCAAGGGTGTCGAAAATTGCATGGTCAATCAGAACGTCGCTGCTATCGATCTCAACGCCAAGACACTCGTTACCACGACTGGAGAGACCTATCGCTGGAATGTGCTTTTTTCGAGTATGCCTCTGAATTGGCTGTGTCAGATTACAGGGGATGAGGAATTGATTGCAGGAGCCAGAGAGCTATCCCACAGTTCTACCATCAGCTTCAACATAGGGCTGCGGGGAGCGCTCCGTCCTGAATTTCAGGACCTTCACTGGATCTACGTGCCCGACCGGGACATTCCTTTCTATCGACTAGGTTTCTACTCAAACATCAGTAAGGGAGCGTGCGCGCCAGGCTATAGCGCGCTTTACGTGGAAGTCGGAGCATCACCGGAACATGCAGATCGCCTAGACCTTGTGAAGGACCTGCAACCAAACGTGTTGCGCTGGCTCGAAAAACTCGGCTGGATTGATAGCAGAGATGTTGTTTGTGTAGTCACGCATATCATACGTCATGCGTATGTTCATCATACGAACAACCGGGACCGATTGGTGAGTTCAATTCTCGAGCGTTTGCGGAAGCATCACGTCGTTCCCATTGGACGGTACGGCCTATGGGACTACACCAGTATGGAAGACTCCATGGAATCCGCGAGAACGGCCGTTCTGGAGGTCGCATAATGCAATACACCATAGTCATCCCTGCCCATAACGAATCCTCTAATATTGACGCACACGTAACTAGATTCATCGAAAACCTCCCGAGTGAGATCGCCGAAGTCCTGCAAGAGGTCATCATCGTCGAAAACGGCTCAACTGACAGTACCTTAGACGTCTGTCGCCGTCTTGAACAACGCTTTCCGAACTTAGTTAGAATTGTTACCTTTCCGAGGGGTAGTTATGGCGAGGCGATCAAGCTGGGAATGTTGGAGAGCAGGGGCACACATCTTTCTATCCTCGAATGTGACTTCCTGGATTCGGCATTTGTCGTGAAATCAATTGCAATGTTTCGGGCCAACAAAGCTGAACTGATCGTGGGCTCGAAAAGGCATCCTGAGTCGATTGACCGTCGATCCCTCAAACGTCGGGCTTTGACTGCGCTGTACAACATGATATTTCTTCGGCTGTTCATCGGTTATCCAGGAACTGACACACACGGTTTGAAAAGTATTGAGACGGGCTGTGCAAAGAAACTATGCCGGAAGGCGCTCACGACGGACGAGATTTTCCAGACAGAGATTGTGCTACTCGCGTGGCGGCTCGGTGTCAAAATCCATGAGATCCCGGTCAACATTTCTGAAGTGAGGACAGCTCCCGTGACGGTCGTGCGCCGTGTACCTAAAGTATTAAACACTGTTTGGGAGCTTAAGCGTTCGCTTAAGCGATTTCCTGCGCAGAATCCGCCTCTAAGCTCACCTACTACATTGTCTACAAATTCTGGCGCGCGGCAGGAGGAGATTCTAGCCAACTCGGGCGAAAGGGATCGCCTACAGAAGACTACCGTGCACATGTGATCTGAAATCTCTCGTGTAGTGTGGTGCGTCAAAAACACAAACTCATGAAGTCCAATCAAGCAGACTGCAATGTGACCATTATTGGGGCTGGTCCATACGGGCTTTCCGCCGCCGCCTTCCTTCGGGCGGCCAATGTAGAAGCGCGGATCTTCGGTGAACCGATGGCGTTCTGGGAGAGGCAGATGCCGGGGGGCATGTGTCTCCGATCGACTTGGGGCGCTTCTCACATCGCCGACCCAAGGCATGCGCTGACGCTCGACGCGTATTGTCGTCAAAGCGGCAATCATACGTCGAAGCCGATTCCGCTAAACCGGTTTATTGGCTACGGTCAATGGTACCAAAGCCAAGCGGTGCCGGACCTGGACCGGCGACTCATCCGCAGTATTGAGACCGACGCAAGGGGATTCAAGGTAGTCGTGGCCGACGGAGAGTCATTCACATCGAGGCGTGTGGTGGTAGCCACGGGAATCAGCAACTTCGCTAGTCGGCCCTCGGAGTTCGAGGGGATTCCACGTACGTTAGCATCGCACTCGAGCGAGCACAACGATCTCAGGAAGTTCAAGGGCCAGCGCGTAGTCGTCATTGGTGCAGGGCAGAGCGCTCTTGAATCGGCTGCTCTGTTTAAGGAAGCAGGTATTGAGGTCGAGGTGATTGCACGGCAAAGAATTCTCAACTGGGTAGGATTGCATCCTCGACTGCATCATCTAGGCCCTGTTTCCAAGCTATTGTATTCGACACGGGACGTCGGTCCAGCTGGAATCAGCCGTTTGGTGGCCGCGCCGCACTTATTCCGTAGATTTCCCCGCTGGTTCCAAGACAGAACGGCCTACCGGGCAATTCGACCGGCGGTAGCAGGTTGGCTGCGGCCCCGACTGACGGATGTACCCGTCACGCGTGGGCGCAAGGTAGTCTCCGCCACCGCCATGGGCAGCCAACTGCGCTTGAAACTTGACGACGGCACAGAGAGGCTAGTGGATCATGCACTACTCGCAACGGGATTCCGGGTGGATATCTCGCGCTACAAATTCCTGTCCCCGTTACTGTTGAAACGACTGGAGACGGTTGACGGCTATCCCGTGCTCAAGCGCGGTCTCGAGTGCTCGATTCCGGGACTGCATTTCCTTGGCAAGCCTGCTGCGTGGAGTTTTGGACCACTTGTCGGGTTTGTTTCGGGAACTGAGTTTGCTGCAAATGAATTAGTCCACTCCATTACTTGCAACAACCGCAAGACCGCGACACGGACCCAATGAATAGCGCTTTCGTTAAACCAGTTCCAAACCCTGCGACTTCGGACTCCGCCAACGGCGTCGTTGGAGCAGTGGTGGTCGGCGGCTGCTACCAAGGGCTTGGCATCGTCCGCAGCCTCGGGCGCCGCGGAGTGCCAGTCTGCGTTGTGGACGACGAACTGTCAATTTCTCGCTTTTCCAGGTACTCCACCCATTTTGTGAGACTAGCGAACTTGCGAGATGAGCGGGAGGCGATAGATGCATTGATCGAGGTCGGAGAGCGACTAGGGTTGCAAGGATGGGTCCTGTATCCAACTCGGGAAGAGTTAGTTGCCGCTTTTTCTCGCAACCGTTCTCAACTGAGTAGGTTATTTCGCGTGCCAACGCCTGAGTGGAGCAGCGTGCAATTTGCTTGGGACAAACGTAACACGTACCGGCTAGCCAAGGAACTGGGGATTCCCACGCCGGCTACGCACTATCCTGACAATGTTGATCAACTGGCGGAACTTGACGGTCTCGCAGCGCCATTTGTGATCAAGCCCGCGATCAAGGAGCACTTCCTTTATGCCACCAAGGCAAAGGCCTGGTGCGCAAACAGCCATGCGGAATTGAGAACCTTGTTTCAGAAAGCGTCAGAACTAGTTGGCCCTGGCGAAGTCATGGTTCAGGAGTTGATTCCTGGTGGAGGGATGCAGCAGTTCGCATACTGCGCGTTCTTTCGCAGCGGCGAAGCGATTGGCAAAATGGTCGCGCGACGCCGGCGCCAGCACCCACTTCAATTTGGAAGATCCAGTACTTATGTAGAGACCGTTGACGTTCCGATTTTGGAAGAGTTGTCGGAATGTTTCTTGCGAGCTAGCAATTACTACGGGCTCGTCGAAATGGAGTACAAGCTAGACCCCCGAGACGGGCAATACAAGCTACTCGATGTCAACGCCCGCACCTGGGGATATCATAGCCTTGGGACGCGTGCTGGAGTCGACTTTAGTTACCTGCTTTATGCAGATCAAGTTGGTTTGCCAGTTTCACGTTGCAAAAGCCAACCAGGAATTGGGTGGGTGCGCATGACAACGGACCTCCCGACAGCAGTCATGGCCCTACTCGACGGGGATCTCGATTTGAAGAGCTACGTGCGGTCCTTGACAAATTGCAATGTGGAAGCGGTTTTCAGCCACGAGGATCCACTTCCGGGCTTGGCTGAAGTTCTTCTGGTTCCGTATCTCGCAGTGAAGAGAGGCTTCTGAGTGTCCTTTCTCCGGTGACCGACTGGCGGGATTTGGGCACCCAGGTTGCACAATTGAAGTCCCGCCGGATCTCTGATCCCCACCAGTTGATATGCATGTGTCCGCTGCAGCGCGATAACCTTCCAAATGGAGCCCCGCGGAATGATTGATTGTTTGACCCAGTACTATCGCTGCCCTGAAGGGTCCGTTCGTTTTTTGCCGAAAGGACCCCTAGGTGCCATCGACGGCTACTTCCAATTCGGACAGGGAGCAACGTGCTACGGAAGCTATTATGGACAGCGCCCAGCCAAGTCTCCCGCGGGAATGCTTCACGATGCCTTGCATGATATCGAGATCAAAGACGGAACGATCTATCTTCCATTCGATCCGTCGGCAGTGGTCGAAAATCTTCGTCGCGAAATATATGTGGATGATTGGCGTCATGGAAAACCACTGTCGGCTTTGGCCAGAATCTACTACTTTGTACGGCCAGTTCTTTCGGTCGGTCTGCGAAGGTGTCTGCAGCGAGTGCACTTTTGGGGCTGGGACAAACTGCCATTTCCGCATTGGCCAGTCGATTGTTCGGTGGACAATCTACTTGAGCAGTTGTTGTTGTTGTCTCTTAAAGTAAATGACGTGAAGCGGATTCCGTTTATTTGGTTCTGGCCAGAAGGTGCTCCCAGTTGTGCAATCGTGACCCATGACGTGGAAACAAAGCTGGGCCGAGATCTTTGCACGACTCTGATGGACATCGACGACTCTTTTGGACTAAAGGCATCATTCCAGGTGATTCCGGAACAGCGTTACGTCGTCAGCCGGGAGTTCTTGGATTCCATTCGCAAGCGCGGCTACGAGGTAGTCGTTCACGATCTGAACCATGACGGGCATTTGTACAGAGATCGCGAACAGTTTCTCGAACGAGCGGCCAAGATCAATGCCTACGGCAGAGAATACGGCGCTGACGGATTTCGAGCGGCAATTTTGTATCGAAAACAGCTGTGGTATGAGGCGCTGGAGTTCTCTTACGATATGTCAGTTCCCAATGTGGCACACTTGGATCCCCAACGTGGCGGTTGCTGTACAGTGATGCCGCATTTCTTAGGCAACATCTTGGAATTGCCTGTGACCACAACCCAAGACTACACGCTATTTCACATTTTCAATGATTACTCGATTAATCTCTGGGAGCGACAGATGAAGCTCATCATGGCGAAACACGGACTTATGAGCTTCATTGTGCACCCGGATTACATGGTGACACGCCGGGAGCGGAGCATCCTTGAAGCGTTGCTAGGCCGCTTGGTGCGCTTGAAGGAAGAGAAGGGTGTTTGGATGCCAACCCCGGGCGAAGTAAATCGCTGGTGGAGACAGCGGGCAGAAATGAAGCTAGTTGAGACAGGCCGAGGCTGGCAGATCGAGGGCCCAGGCAACGAGCGAGCCTGCATAGCCTATGCCAGTGAAAAGGATGGTCAGCTGGTTTGCACGCTCGAAGCAGCGCCCTCGCGAGTTCATCAACAGGGAGTTCTATCCTGAGTTTTCTTTGCCAAACGGAAGTTGCCGGCCGGCGAAATCCGTGGACTGGGTCACGGACTGAGTAACCAACATCACAGCCTCGGAAAGTGCGAATTCCCGGATAAAGTTGTAGACAATAAAACCTGTGTGCGTCTACACGAAGTTCCGCGGGTGTGCCTCCATTGAGTTTCGGCCCAGTTCGACGCTAGATTTGAGAGCTACCTCCTCAAGGCGCGAACTACTTGAATGAACGGAGAAACCTCCCGATGTTTTTCAATCTTCTTGGAAGAGTCATTCACAAGCTCGCATTTGTGGCTCCGGGAGGAGGCAGTTTGCGGCCATGGCTGCATCGGTTACGCGGAGCGAGGATCGGGAAGAATGTTTGGATTGCACAGTTGGTATACCTCGATGAACTGCATCCAGCGGACATCACGATCGGTGACAATTGCACCGTTGGACTCAGGACCTCTATCTTCACTCACTTCTACTGGGGTCCCAGAAGACCGGAAAGCAACGGAAGAGTGGTTATCGAGAAGGATGTTTTCATTGGCCCCCACTGCGTCATTTTGCCGAACGTGAAGATCGGTGAAGGAGCAGTGATTCGGGCTGGTAGTGTAGTGAGCAGGAACGTACCGCCCCATGCCTTCTGGGGATCTCCTCCCTCTGAGCTCCTCGGCATCGCGACCGTCGCGTTGACCGCCGAGCACTCTTATGAGGAATTTGCTCGCGGTGTCAGGCCGCGAGCGCGGTCCCGGCCTCGCGCCGATGAGACGAGTGCCAAGTCCTTGTGAGTGCAAGAATTGCTCCGACGTGTGGAATCTGCGACTGCGAGCGGGCCTCTCACGGCATCAGCTACAATGCAACAGCCGCTGGTCTTCAACTAAACGCAGGAAAAGCCCTATGCACGCATGATGATTTACAAAGAACTCGACAAGACTGGAATTCGGCTCTCCGAGATTGCGCTGGGAACATGGCAGTACCAAGGTGGTGTTGAACCACTCCGGGTGGGGATTACCCTGGGAGCGAATTTCATTGATACTGCTGAATCTTATGGAACTGAGGGAATCGTCGGGCAGGCGATCAAGGGGATCCGCGATAAAGTCTTTCTTGCGACGAAAGTTTCACCCCGACATTTTAGCCGGCTGGACGTAATCCAGGCGGCGGAGCAAAGCCTGAAGCGCCTGAACACTGACTATATTGACCTGTATCAGCTTCACTGGCCGAATTACAACGTACCCATCGGGGAAACGATGGCTGCCATGGAAGAGCTGGTGGAGACGGGAAAGATTCGGTTCATTGGGGTTAGCAATTTTTCAGAAAGGGAGATTGAGCAAGCGCAGGCAACCCTGTCAAAGAACCGGATCGTTTCCAACCAAGTGCGGTACAGCCTCGTGGAGCGCACCATTGAATATGGACTGCTGCAATATTGCGAAGCGAAACAAATAACCGTCCTCGCTTTCAGTCCGCTTGCCAACGGTCTACAAAACATTCGAAGCTACGATCAGAAGGACGTGCTGGGCACCGTCGCGAGCGCGACGGAAAAGACCCACGCCCAGGTCGCGCTGAACTGGTGTGTCTGTCGCGCGCCCGTGATTGCGATCTTCAAAGCCGACAAGGTTGAGCATGTCCGGGAAAACTGCGGCGGCTCAGGGTGGAGGCTGCAGCCGGGCCAAATTGAGACCCTCAATCAAATACCCTTCCGGCGGCGTCGACCGATCGAGAGGTTCGCTCGTCAGCTGGGTCGCCGAACAATGCAAAGATTTGGCCGCAATATCTAAATGGACCGCGCTGAAGCACGGGATTCTGCTCAGGCTACGCTGCCTCAAGAGGTGATGTTTCACATGCAGGAAATTGCACAGAAGATTCGGTGCTTTGTCATTGACAATTTCCTTTTCGGGGAGGCAGACGACCACTTCTCGAACGACGATTCATTCTTCGAAAACGGCCTGGTCGATTCGATTGGCATTTTGACTTTGGTGGAGTTTGTAAGAGACAAATACGCCATTTCGATCGAAGACGAAGAAATCGTGCCAGACAACTGGGATTCAGTGAGTCGCGTCGCGGCTTTCATCCAGACCAAGCTGGGCGCGAAAGCCTAGTTGAAAAGAGAGGCTCAGGTCGCTCCGTAGGCGATACAAAATCATGAAAACGTCTTCAGCCTTTTCTTCGAAAGTGCTTGAGATTGACACCGAAGGGGTTACTCAAGAAATTGAGCAGGCGATCCGCAAGATCGTCTTTCATCGTTTCCGACGCTGGGGTGCCGTGGTCGGGCTCTCTGGAGGGGTTGACAGTAGCGTTACGGCAGCTCTTTGCGTCCGAGCTCTGGGCAAAGATCGCGTTGTCGGACTGTTCATGCCGGAGGATGAATCTTCGGAAGACAGCTTACGACTCGGCCGCCAGCTTACCGAAGCGCTAGGCATCACGAGTATCGTTGAAGATATCGGGCCGACTCTCAAGGCTCTCGGATGCTATCGCCGAAGAGATGACGCCATCCGCAGGGTGATACCAGAGTATGGGGATGGCTGGAAAAGCAAGATCGTTCTGCCGAATCTTGTCGATAGCGCGGCTTATGCACTGTATTCTGTGGTCGCCCAGTCACCAACTGGAGAAACTCGGCGTGTTAGGCTTACCGCGGAATCCTATCTTGGTATTGTAGCTGCCACCAACTTTAAGCAACGCGCCCGAAAAGTGGTCGAGTACTACCATGCAGATCGCCTCTGGTACGCCGTGGCCGGCACACCAAACCGCTTGGAATACGCGCAAGGATTCTTCGTCAAGAATGGGGATGGCTCGGCAGACTTCAAGCCAATTGCACATCTTTACAAGGCTCAGGTGTTCCAACTCGGTAGGTATCTGGGGGTACCAGAAGAGATCCTGCGTCGCCGGCCGACGACCGACACATACTCCCTGGAGCAATCTCAGGAGGAGTTCTATTTCTCTCTTCCCTTGGAAACGATGGACCTCTGCCTTTACGCGAAGAACCACGGTGTTGGCGCTTCCGAGGTGGCCAGCGTCACAGGTTTGTCAGTCGAGCAAGTTCAACGGGTTTACGCGATGATAAATTCCAAGCTGCGTTCCACACAATATCTCCATCTTCCCCCTCAGCTGATCGAGAAGGTCGATGAAGTTCATGCTGACACTGTGGGTTAGCTCTTGAGGAATGGTTCTTGACTCCTGAATAAGCTGCGGTAAAGAAATTGGGGAGAACTGTAGTACTGGCACTCTCATGTGTGGCATTGCTGGGCTCGTCAAATTGAAACACACTGCTGTAGAGGTTGACCTGCTGCGGGGGATGATCGGAGCACTGGCTCACCGCGGTCCAGATGATAGCGGTGTCTTCGTGGACTCCAACGTGGGATTAGCGCATGCCCGGCTCAGCATCATTGATCTGGCGGGCGGGCATCAGCCGATGTCCATCGAGAACGGTTCTCTTTGGATAACTTTCAATGGAGAGATCTTCAATTATATTGAACTCCGGGAGGAGCTAGAAAAACAAGGACACCGGTTTACGACTCGATCCGATACCGAAGTTATTCTGCGCATGTACTTGGAGAAGGGTGAAGAGTGCGTTCACTACTTCAACGGTCAATGGGCATTCGCTATCTGGGACGCGCGCCAGCGAAAGTTGTTTCTCTCTCGAGACCGATACGGTGTTAGACCGTTGTTCTACACGGTCTCGGGTGATGATTTCATCTTCGCCTCGGAGATCAAGGCCATCTTAGCCAGTCCTACGGTCAAGCGGGAAATAGACCTCCTGGGATTGGATCAGATATTCACCTTCTGGGTCACCTTACCGCCGCGGACTGCCTTCAAGGATATTTTGCAGCTTCCGCCTGGACATTCGCTTACGCTTAAAGAAGGGCGGGTGAGTGTCCGTCAGTATTGGGAACCCGAATATGTCAGCGAGGAAGAACTCACACTGGATTCGCCAGGACAGAAGGCGGAGGAGTTGTTGGCTCTCATGGAGGACGCTACCCGAATCCGCCTTCGTTCCGATGTGCCGGTAGGCGCGTACCTGAGCGGCGGCATTGATTCGACCTTCACCACGGCGTTGATCACCCGGTTTGCCCAGGATCGACTGCGGACTTTTTCTGTGGCCTTTGAAGACTCGACCTTTGACGAGAGCTCCTACCAAATTGAAGCCAGCGCCTTTCTTCACACCCAGCACTCAGAGATCCGTTGCTCAGCCGAAGACATTGGGGCAATTTTTCCGGATGTGATATGGCATACCGAGCAGCCGGTCACAAGAACGGCGCCGGCTCCCCTGTATCTTCTTTCCAGGTTAGTTCGAGAAAGCGGGTTCAAGGTCGTGTTGACCGGTGAGGGCGCCGACGAGACTCTTGGGGGCTACGACATATTCAAAGAAGCCAAGATTCGTCGCTTTTGGGGGAGGGACATCCATTCTCGCTTTCGGCCACTGTTGTTGAGGCGACTTTATCCGTACATGGAGAACATTCAGCGGCAACCTGAAGCCTATTTGCGGAGCTTCTTTCATGTCACGCACGAGGACCTGGTAAACCCATTCTTCTCTCATTTGCCCCGCTGGGAGCTCACCTCCCGTCTGAAGATGTTCTTCTCGGATACCGTCAAAGCTGAGCTGCAGACGCGCGACAGTCTGGCTGACCTACAGCAGGAACTTCCGAGCTGTTATCCTCGCTGGCCTGCTTTTTGCCAGGCACAGTATCTGGAGACGACGTATCTGCTGCCCGGATATATTCTGTCTTCCCAGGGTGACCGAATGGCGATGGCCCATTCGGTCGAAGGGCGGTACCCCTTTCTGGATCACCGGTTGAATGAGTTTGCGGCGAAACTGCATCCATCGCTCAAAATGCGGGTCTTGAACGAAAAATACCTACTGAAAGAAGCGGCCCGAGGCAAGGTACCAGCATCAATTCTCAAACGGTCCAAGCAACCTTACCGCGCCCCGGACGGGATGAGCTTTTTCGGCAAGCAGTCGCCGGACTACGTCGTTGATCTGCTCTCCCCGGATGCCCTTAAGAGAAATGACCTGTTCCAGGCTAGTGCTGTCACGAAGCTGGTCGCCAAGTTCAAGTCCGGCCGCACTACCAGCACGAAAGACAACATGGCATTGGTGGGGATCCTTTCCACCCAACTGCTCGCTCACAAGTTCCTGGATAGTACTCCGATAACGACTCCCAGGATGACGGCTGCAACCGGCTAGAATTCCATTGCTCATGAACATAGATCCCGAAAACATTGCCGAATACCTGCTCGACGGGAAAGAAGAGACCCGACAAGCATTGCTGACCCTGCAAGGAGGTCACAGTTACGGCGAATTGCGCTCAGCCTCTACCAGTGTGGCCAGGTATCTGGTGGGAGCAGGTGGCCTCAAGGGAGACCGCGTTCTTCTGGTCAGTGAAAACACGTTTTTCTGGGTTGCAGCGTATCTGGGAATTTTGCGGGGCGGCTTTGTTTGTGTGCCGCTGCCACCCACTATTTCACCTCAGGACCTCGACTATATCCTGGAAACGACCGAAGCGCGCTTTGCCTTCCTGCAGACTAGGTTCGCGGCGAAACATGCGCATGGATTCCGCGAAATCAACCTCGTCACTGACAACGGGCTACCGAGCCGGGATGGGCTGCCCTTACGACCAAGCTTGGGGCAACCGCAGGACAGCGCACGGTGCAGCCAGCATTCGTTACCGTCGGTCCGGGGTTCTGATTTGGCTGCACTGATGTTCACCTCTGGGTCCACTGGTAAACCGCGCGGTGTGATGGTCTCACATTCCAACATCAGGGCAAATACGGAGTCGATCATCCAGTATCTGCAACTGACGAGCGAAGACCGAATGATGACTGTCTTACCGTTTCACTATTGCTTCGGCACTTCACTGCTGCACACCCATCTAAGGGTTGGGGGAACTCTCATCCTCGATTCCAGGTTCATGTATCCGGAAAAAGTTTTGCAGCACATGCAGGAAACCGAGTGCACCGGTTTTGCCGGAGTCCCGAGCCACTTCCAGATCCTGCTGCGAAGTTCCGGCCTGCGAAAAAAGGCGTTTCCCCGTCTGCGCTATGTTCAACAGGCGGGCGGGCATTTGGCACCGGCGTTCATTCGTGAACTCAAAAAAGCGTTGCCCGGAACCCAGATCTTCATTATGTATGGCCAGACGGAGGCGACAGCACGCCTTTCGTATTTGCCGCCGGAGTTCCTCGACAAGAAGCTTGGCTCAGTTGGGAAGGGAATTCCCGGCGTCAAGCTGCGCGTGGTGGACAAGTCCGGCCGGAGAGTGCGACTAGGGGAGGTCGGCGAAATTGTGGCTGAAGGCGAGAACGTCACGCTTGGCTACTGGCGTGAACCGGCGGAGACGGCGAGCACATTTCGGAAGGGAGCGCTTCGCACCGGCGATCTAGCGACGGTAGACGAAGACGGCTTTATTTACATTGTCGATCGCGCCAGAGACTTCTTGAAGTGTGGTGGCAAGCGGATCAGTTGCCGGCAGGTGGAGAACCAACTGCAAGAGTTCGAATGTCTGCTCGAAGCAGCCGTACTCGCCATACCGGACGAGGTTCTGGGAGAAGCCGTCAAGGCATTTCTGGTGGCGCGCATGCCTGGCTGTCCCGCTTTCGAGGACTGCTTTCGCGTTTTCTGTAAGGCGCACATGCTGCCTCAACTTGTGCCCCGAGAGTTCGTCGTCATGCCCGTTCTTCCGAAGAACAGCGCAGGTAAGGTGCTCAAGCGTAACCTGACGAACAGATAATGTTGGCAGAGTTCTCCGAGAATGAGGGCGCTGGACCTCAGCCAGGATGCTTTTGGATCGGAAGAAACGGAATGTGACGGTCTGCTCTCACAACCCTCATCATCGGATGCAGTAGAAAAGGCCCGTGTCACGAGGTTACGCACTCGCTGACGTGGGCCAATTTATTAGGTCGCCGCTTCCCACCACGAAGGTAATCTTCTCTCTGCTTCTTGTCTGAATGGTTCACCTTCCGGCTTGTGCAAAACGGGATCATTCATGCCCTGCAACAGGTGTCCGCTCATGCGGCACGATGAATGTTTCAGCTTGCCCGCGCTGAGAGTAGGATGGAATCGTGTTGTCCATGGCGGTCCTGGAAATCGAAGCGGCCCGTTCGCCGTCCTGCGCACACAAGGAGGGTTTTCACCATGAGCCACGTCATCCGTCTACAGTTGATTGGAAGGGTTACCTACTACGTCGGTTGGATCGCGTTGGTATGTGGAGGCTTGTTTCACCTTAACATTGCAACCAAGCTCTTCTTGGCGATGAGTCTATCGAAGCGGAATCTGTTTGAGGTCAGTGTAGCGTGTTTCGTGATTTGCATAGCCTCCGAACTCCGAGCCCACACCTTGCCCGGAAACGAGGCGGGCAGCGCAGCAAAAAGGGCCGCGTAGTGTACCTGGTTTCTCAGCGGCCCATGACCAGGACCAAGCTACAGAAACTTCTCTATGTTCGGGGCTCTACCCGTTTGTGGCCTTAGCGGCGATGCACTCCACCGTGGCGTGCCGTGCACAGTGTGATCAAATTCTCCTCTGAGTCCGGTCCCGAATGGCTGCGGAATTCCCTGTGGTGCGCCTCAAGATTCGACATCGTGCCGCACCATTGACACCTCCAGCCATCGCGACACAGGATCTGCTGGCGCAGCCTTTCGTACGACAAGGGATCTAGCCGCGGGACAGCGGTTTTGGGGCGAATCATCCTCATGCATCTTCTGCAGCGCGTGCGAAGACTTTAAGTTAGTTCTTCCAGTTCACGCCGCGTCAGCCAGCGTTCGTTCGTGTCGCTCGAATAACGGAAGCCTTCCGGCAACGGCTTGGCATTCACCCAGTTTTCCGATTTCCACCACGGATGCGACGGCTGAATCACATACATGTCTTCGGTTTCGAGCGTTTGCCGTGACTCGTCTTCCGACACTAGCACTTCGTGCAACTTCTCTCCCGGACGAATCCCGATGTACTCCACCTGGCATCCCGGGGCAACCGTCTCTGCCAGGTCCAGCAGGCGCATACTGGGAATCTTGGGAACAAAAATCTCGCCGCCGTGCATCTGCTCCAGACAGCGAATCACAAACTTCACGCTCTGCTCCAGCGTCAGCCAGAATCGCGTCATTCGCGGATCGGTGATCGTAATCTTCCCGCGCCGGCGCTGTTCCTGAAAAACCGGAATCACGCTGCCCCGACTCCCAACCACGTTCCCGTACCGCGCGCAACTGAAGCGTGTATTGCGACCACCGGCATAGGAATTCGCCTGCACAAAAACTTTTTCCGCGCACAGCTTGGTGGCACCGTACAGATTGATCGGGTTCACTGCCTTGTCGGTGCTGAGCGCCAGAAGCCGGCGCACGCCTTGATCAATCGCCGCATCAATCACGTTGCGCGCACCCATGATATTCGTCTGGATCGCTTCGAACGGGTTGTATTCGCAAGCCGGCACCTGCTTGAGCGCCGCCGCATCCACCACGACCGTCACGCCCTGGAGCGCGCGCTTCAACCGATCCACGTCCCGAACGTCTCCAATAAAATACCGCAGGCTGGGATGATCGAAGCCCGACGTTCTCATCTCATGCTGCTTTAACTCGTCCCGGCTGAAAACTTTCAGTCTGTGCGGCTGGTAGTCGCGCAGCATGATCTCCACAAACTTCTTCCCGAACGATCCGGTTCCACCCGTTACCAGTATCGATTCCTGCGACCAATTAACCATTCTTGTTCCTTGGAAACCTCTTCTGTCGAATTACACGCCGAGGCGCCACACCGCCAGGTCCAGACAGTCGCGGAATCCAGAAGAAACTTCTCTTTTCGGGTAAATTCTTGTGCTCAATAGTATAGCTGAGGAAAGAGCTGAGAACGTATAGGGCGGGATTCCTCGCGGCGTCCCTGTCCGCTCATCCGAAACCCGTACCCAAAGCAATAGGTCCAGCCGCAAGCGAGCGCCTTTGTTAGGAATCATTCTCAGGACGCCTTCTCACGCAGGTTTTCGAGGAAAGCCTGCTGCTGGTCGCCGGGCAAGAACTTGTAGTAGCGGGAGATCGAGTTGAGCAGGATCTCCGGGTCGCCATTGTCCAAATGCGCTCCCGCGAGAAAATCCGCACAGATCATCTCCAGACAGTAACCGCGCGATTTGGCCGTGCCCAGCATCCGCGCTGCCGTCTCGATCGCCTGCTCGATTACGGGGGTCTGGCTCTTATAGACCTTGAAGTAGATCAGCTCCGACGGTTCCTCTTCCCTTCCCGTCAGTTCCTTCTCCACCTCCCGCCGGAAGTCCTCCTTCGGCAGGGCGCGAGCTTTGTGCAACCAGGTTGCACAATCGAAGTCCTGACCGTCCCGGCGCGCGAGCTTCGCTAGCTCCAGCCCCTTCGTCCATCCCACTTCTCTTAGCTCGCGTCTGGCCTGCGGCGGCAGGTGCTCGTGGATGGACATCAGGTAGTACGCCTTCCTTCTCGATTCCGGAAACCGCCTCGCCAGGAATTCGTCAAACGAAACCAGGTTCTCCAGCCTCCAGTACTGTCCCGCCCGCACCTCGCACAGATACCTGCCGAGCTCGACGAACCGGGTGTCCCGCTCTGCCTCCTTCTGCCGTTCCCACGCCAAGATCTCGTCGATCTTGGTGAGGACAAACAGTGCACGCTTGCGATTGAGCTTCGGCGGCATCAGCGGATACCTAGTAAACAAGTTCGTCAAACAGACCAAGATCAGCTCCGGGTTTGTGCACAAGGCCTGCTTCGACGATGTCGGGCTTATCGAGGCAGAGCCCGATGAAGGGGCAGGTGGTACACGGGTTTTGGGGAAAGCGGATGCCGCTGTGTGGCAGGAACAGCCCGGACTCGATCCGTCGCACCGTGTCTTCGACCAGGGTTGCGAACCCCTGCCGCTGCTCGTCAGAAATGGTAGCCCCGAGGTACCGGACTTCTACCAGACGCTTGCGGACGAAAACAACTTGGGCAACTTCGTCGATGCCGGCCATCCAGGAATAGCAGACGAGTTGCGGATCCAGTACGGAAATGCCGGCCGGCTCGCTCGGATATCGTGCCGAGGTAGTCTTCCATTCCAGAACGCAGGGTGTGCCGTCCAGTTCACCAATGGCATCGACGTACGCTACGAAGTTGTTGCCGGAACCGAGTGTCCGATTGAACTGAATCTGCTGGGTGGAACGAGGGCGCCGAATGCGAACGCGGCCGTCCTGAGCGAAGCGCTCGAGCAATTGGATGCCTTGCTGCAGCATGCGATCCCAGGTGTCGTTGCCGGAGTAGGTCAGGCCCATGTCCTTGCACACACCCCACTGCTCGAACAACGCAGCCGCAGGGTCTTCACGGCGAAAAAGGGCGGCGACCGCCTGTTCAAACGCTCGGCCGAAGAGCATGGCTGCGCGCGTGTCTTTCTCTTGCCAACCATCAAGGTAGCGATGCCGGTAACGGCGCGGGCAGCTGAGGTATTGGCTGATCTGGGTGTAGGAGTAGGTCATCGGAACGCCTCCGCGGGGTTGGAGCGAGAAGCACTCGATACTGGCGCTGCGGACAGTTCTTCCCACTGGCTGGCTGGGGCGAAGCCGTCGAGGTTGATGAGCGAAATGCCGTTGATCGTGGTGTGGCTGATCTTGACGACACCACGGAGTCCGGGCAAAGCCTTCTCATCGACCTGTTCGTGGGCCAGCAGTTCCGGGTCATAGAGAAAATCCCGCAGGAACCAGCCCAGCTTCCACATCGCCTTCTGGGTGCAGTAGAGACGACCGACAATGGACTGACCGGCCAGTCTCCGGGGCTCCAGAACGGAGAGTCGGAGGACGTAGAAGGGTTTGTGGGCATGCCAGCGGAACTGGGCACCATCGACCCGAACGAGGAAG
>Ga0209039_10001752_pt1 | contig 19608 bp, 17 predicted proteins | sample BogFormECP12_OM1_FD_188238 | JGI IMG/M metagenome (GOLD analysis project Ga0209039, IMG submission 188238) | Bog forest soil microbial communities from Calvert Island, British Columbia, Canada - ECP12_OM1 (SPAdes) (version 2) | ecosystem: Environmental > Aquatic > Freshwater > Wetlands > Bog ...
GACCTGTTCTGTAGGTCCGCGGCTTTTCCTTGCCATGTGGGACGAGCCGCGGACCTCCAGAACAGGTGCGCGCTACACTTCCTCGCTTCACCCCTTCAGCACAAACTTTTCAATGGCGCTGGCCACGCCGCTGTCATCGCAGGCAGATGTCACCGCCCATCCCGGCCGGTGAAGCCCGTCGATGTGATTTCCCATCACCACCGGCAGGCCCGCGAACTCCAGCATTTCGAGGTCATTGAAGTTATCTCCGAGGGCCATAACCTCGCTCGCAGGAATTCCACACTGCGCGGCCCAGAATTTCAGCGCCCTACCTTTGGTGCACCCGCGGTTCATGATGTCGAAGATGGCGATATTGCGGTCGGGGTACTTCGTCCAGGTGAGGTGGACTCTGGGGCCGGCCTCGGATTGGCGAAGCAGCGTTTCCGCCCCCTCGATGTACGCCGGCGGGCCGCCGATCATGATCTGCACGGGGTCGACCTTTACGGCGGCTTCCAGGTCCGGAACCAGCAGCAGGTGGTCCAGACTGGTCCTGAGGTACCAGCCGAGGGGGCCCGCGGGAATGGCGCAGTCCTCCATCGTCACCTGCCCGCGCTCTGGCAGATTGAAAACCACCACGGTGTAAGGCCGATATTCGCAGGCGGTCGCGAGCACTTTGAGGGCGACGGCGCGGGGCAGAAAATCCTGGTAAGCAACCTCGCCCGTGGGCGTCTGGACCATCGCGCCGTTGGAGGTAATGGTGGCGACCGGGAAGGGAATTCTCGCCACGTAAGGCGCAGCGGCGCGGGGCCGGCGTCCCGTCACCACGACGATCTGAATTCCCCGTTCCGACGCGGCCGCCAGGGCTTGCAGGTCCTTCTCCGAGATTTCCCATCGACTGTTGACCAGCGTACCGTCAAGGTCCAAGGCAATGAGGCGAATCGACATGCAGGAAAATGGTAAAGGGTAGAGATTAAAGTGTAAAGGATGAAGTGTGAAGGCTGAAGGGTAAAGGTTAAAGTGTAAAGGGTAAAGTGTAAAAGGTAGGAGTTGGGGCGCTCCGCTTTAGTTCAGCACTAAAACACCGACCTTCAAACTTCTTATTTTATCCTTTACCCTTTACCCTTCATCCTTCTAGCTTCTAACTTCTAGCTTCTGCTAGACTCGAATCCCATGTCCTTCATGACCCACTTGGAATGTGCGCGTTGCGCCAAGCGGTACCCGGCAGGACAAATCCTCAACCTTTGCGAATGCGGCTCCACGCTTTTCGCGCGTTACGACTTGCGGCGGGCAGCAACCAAGCTCGAACCCCAGGGGCTGAAGTCTTGCGCCCCGGACTTGTGGCGATACCTTGAGGTTTTGCCGGTGGCGAACGAGGCTTCGATCTTTTCCTTGGGCGAGGGTTTTACGCCGCTGCTGCGCGCGCGCCGCCTGGGTGATAAGCTCGGCCTGCCCAATCTCTATTTGAAAGACGAGTCGCAGAATCCCACCGGATCGTTCAAGGCACGCGGCATGGCCGTGGCGGTGAGCAAGGCTCATGAACTGGGAATCCGCAGGCTGGCGGTTCCCTCCGCGGGAAATGCCGGCGGCGCTTTGGCCGCTTATGCCGCAAAAGCGGGAATGGAGGCCGCGATTTTCATGCCGGAGGGGACGCCCTTGGCCAACCGCCTGGAATGCACCCTGCACGGCGCCAAAGTGACCTTGGTCCCCGGCAGCATCAAGGATTGCGGCCGGGTAATGCGCGAGACCCTGCAAGGGGAAAACTGGTTCGACATTTCAACCCTGCGCGAGCCGTATCGCGTCGAGGGCAAGAAGACCATGGCCTACGAGGTCTACGAGCAACTGGGGGGCTGCTTGCCTGGCGCCATGATTTATCCCACGGGTGGCGGCACGGGACTGATCGGCATGTGGAAGGCCTTCGACGAGATGCAGGAATTGGGATGGATTGCTGACCACCGCCCGCGCATGTTCGCCGTCCAAGCGCAAGGCTGTGCGCCCATGGTGCGGGCCTACGCCGAGGGAATGGAACGCGCGGAAGAGTGGAAGGATCCCGAAACAATTGCTTCCGGCTTGCGCGTCCCGGCGGCCATCGGCGATTTCTTGATTCTCGGCGCCGTGCGCAAGAGTCGCGGCGCGGCGCTGGCGGTTTCCGATGCCGACATGCGGGCGGCCGTCCGCGAGATCGCCGAGACGGAAGGATTGATCACCTCGCCCGAAGGCGGAGCTACCCTGGCCGGGCTGAAAAAATTGTTGTGGGATGGATTCTTGGGAGGGCATGAATCTATCGTGCTTTTCCTCACGGCCACTGGGTACAAGTATTTGGAGGTGCTGGAGCGGCTTTAATGGCACACACCGAACGTCTCTATTACACCGGCTGTTGCTCAAAAGAATTCAGCGCGCGCGTCATTCGCACCAGTCCTGACCCGCGTGGAGTACGCGTCTACCTGGACTGCACGGCATTCTACCCGGAGTCGGGCGGGCAGCCCAGTGACCGCGGCACGCTGGCGGGCATTCCGGTGCTTGACGTCATCGATGAAGGAGACGATGTTGCCCACATCCTCGCCAGCAGTCCGGCGAATGAAGACGTCCAGGGCAGCCTCGACTGGGAACGCCGCTTTGACCACATGCAACAGCACACCGGGCAGCATGTTTTATCGGCAGCGTTTGAGCACGAAGGTGGTTACCAGACGGTGTCGTTTCATTTGGGCGCGGAAACCGCGACGATCGATCTCGATTCCGACCGCGTCGGCACGAAGCAAATCGAAGAAGCCGAAGAGTTGGCGAACAGTGTGGTCTTTCAGAACCGGGCCGTGAAAATCTCCTTTCGACCCGCCGCGGAAGTCCAGCAACTCGACTTGCGAAAACCCACCTTTCGCGAAGGCGACATTCGACTGGTGGAAGTTGCGGGATTTGATCTGTCCGCCTGCGGGGGAACCCACGTCAGTGGGACCGGCGGCGTGGGGATCATCTGCGTTCGCAAGGTGGAGCGGGCCAAAGGCCTGACGCGCATTGAGTTCGTGTGTGGGGGCCGGGCGCTGCGCCGGGTCCGGCAGGATTTTGCCATCTTGAGCGAAGCGGCGCGATTGTTCTCCAGCGGTTTGGAAAACGTTCCCGAGCTGATTACCAAACAAGCTCGGGACTTGCGCGACGCCGGCAAATCCGTGCAAAAACTGGTAGAAGATTTAGCGGAATTGGAAGCCGCCCGGTTGTGGCAGCAGGCTCCGGAAAAGGGTGGAGTACGAGTAGTGCGATGCCTGTTTGAAGCCAGCGAAGGGAAGAAGGCCAAGTTCGTCGCGCATGCCGTGGGCAAGCAGGTCGGCGCCATCGCCCTGATCGGGGTCAAGGGGACGCCCTCCGCGCTCTTCTTTGCGCAGACGCCGGGCGGGAAAGCGAACATGTCTGACGTGATGAAACAGACCTTGGCAAAATTCGGGGGCAAGGGCGGCGGAACCCGCGATTTCGCCCAGGGCGGCGGCCTGCCGGAGAATCAACTCGAAGCGGCCCTGGGTTTTGCGGAAAGCTTGTTGGCTTGAAGTGGGCGCCAGGAAACTTGGCGGCGCTTTGCCCGCCGTGTTATATTTCCAAAGGTCACTGACCGCGTGGGCGCGTAGCTCAGTTGGGAGAGCGCGGCGTTCGCAACGCTGAGGTCGAGGGTTCGAATCCCTTCGCGTCCACCAAAAACTGCCTTTCACTTTTCATTCTTGTATAATCACCCGTTGGAGGAGCGGGAGTGCTTTCCCGCGCGACTCGCGGCCATTGGTCTTCCGGCAGGTTCAAGGTTTCCCATGCAATGCCCGAAGTGCAAGACGGAGAATTCGGAAGCGATTACCTATTGCGTGCGGTGTCATACACCGCTGAAGTACACCTGCCCTGCCTGCAAGCACGTGCAATTACAGGGTGGGAAATGCGAGAAGTGCGGAGTGGACTTTGCGAAATACGCGGCGATGTTGGTCTTTCGCGCCAAGGATAATGCCCAGGCAGAGCGCGCCAAGGCCAAGGGGCGCGCCGCCGTTTGGAAACAGATTCTCCTCTTCCCCATTACCGGCGGGCTCTCACTGATCAAATATTTTGCAGGAAGGGCGAAGGGCGAGTAGCCGTTCTGCCGCGGGCCAAGTCATGGCCAAGATGGCCATGCCACGTGGAATCCTACCTCTGCGTCTTGCTGGCAACATAGCGCTTGGCTTTTGCCGCCAACTCCTTGGCTTGCGGCATATCATCCAGCGCTTTCGATACCAGAGGATCGTCGGCGATACTGATCCTGTCGGCTTCCTCTTGACCGAAGATCGAATCCACCAACTGGATGTGAATGCGGTTCTTGACGAAGTCAAGATGGGCTTTCATGTCCACGTCGGAGAAGGCGATTTTTTCTTTCGCCAGGAATTGCTTGAATTCATCCAGGACGGCGTCGTTAACTTCGAAATCCTGGGGGATGGTCTTGTGGATTCCCAGGTAGTATTTGGCGAAGTTGAAAAAGGCGCTGTGCTGGATCAGCGTTTCCTCCGCGGGAGTCAACTTGGGTTCGGCAAACTCGATGTCGGGGGTGATTCCACCGCCACCAAAGACTTCGCGTCCACCGTCGGTCAGCCGAACCTCGGCGTGGGTGGGCTTGGTGAGCTCGGGGTGGTAGTAGTAGTCATACAAAGAAACGTTTTCATATTGGCGCTGGATCAGGCGTCCACTGGGCGTGTAATAGCGTGCCGTGGTCAGGACCAAGCCGGTGTGTTCGCTTAACTGATACACCGATTGCACCAGGCCTTTGCCAAAACTGGGCTCACCCATCACCAGCGCGCGGTCGTGATCCTGGAGGGCGCCGGTGACGATCTCCGCCGCGCTCGCCGACATACGGTTAATGAGCACGACAATCGGAAATTCATTGCCATCGTCACCGTGGGTGGCATAATAACGCTTCTCCGGGGATTGCCTTCCCGAGTGGTAAACAATCAACTGGCTCTTTTCCAGGAAGTGATCGGAAACCTCCACGGCTTCGTTGAGTAATCCGCCCGGGTTATTTCGCAGGTCAAGAACCAATCCCTGCAAGTTCTTTTCGCTGAGCTTCCGCAGGGCATCACTGAGCTCATCGTTGGTGTTCTCATTGAAATTTCTGATGTGGATGTAAGCGATGCCCGGCCGAATCGTGAGTGCGTCATCGACACTCTTTTGGGATATTTCATCGCGAGTGATGTTGACTTCTATTGGTTGGTCGTATCCTTCCCGAGTGACGGTGACGTGAACCTGGGTGCCCTTGGGACCCTTGAGCATTTCGGCTACTTGCGGGGTGCCCAATCCGTCAGTGGATTTGCCATCGACTTTCGCCACGACGTCGCCCGGGCGCAGGCCGGCGCGAAAGGCCGGCGATCCTGGAATCGGCGCTTCTACAACGACCACGAGCTTGCCCATCTTGCCGGGACGTTGCCGGATCGACATGCCCACGCCGTAGTACTTACCCTCCTGGTCTTCGCGGAGGAGGGCAAAGGCGCGCGGGTCGAAGAAATTTGAGTGCGGGTCCAGGGTTCGCAGCGCGGAGGGAATGGCGCCCGTGGGGCTGTTGGGCTCACCATAAATGCTCTGGTCCGGATCGACCGGGTCGGCGTAGTTCGCCTCAACGATATCGTACACGCGGGTGAAAGCGCTCAAGCTTGCCTTGACGTCCGAGTCATCGGTTCCGGTGGTGGCCTCAACCTGGCGTCCGTACGCCCCTCCCAGGAGAGCGCATAGGACGACCGTCGACAAGATAAACCAAACCACCCGGCGTGCTTGTTTCATGGATTTGCAGCTCCTCACCCTGCTGAATAAGTATAGCATAGGGTCGCGAGGTCAAAAAGCGGCCTTTGCTATTCCTGCTGATTAGATGCAGCTTGCAGGCGCAAGGTTCGTTGCAGGCAGGTGGGCTCGGCAGATGGGCAGTATTAACTCTCCAATCTGCCTACCTGCCGTTCTGCCCGCTGCCTCAAGGCTACGGTTCACCTTGACAACTCCCGCGGGTTTACCTATTATCGGAATGGAGGCGGACAGTGTTTGGTGGCGGGTTTCTCGAAATCGGTTTCTTACTGTTCGTTGCCTTCCTGCTTTTCGGACCCAAGAAAGTACCGGAAATCGCTCGTACCTTGGGCAAGGGTTTGGGAGAGTTGCGCCGCGCGTCAAATGAACTAAGGAATTCACTGGAAGAGGAAATCAAGAATTTGGACCGCTTACCGGAGAGCGGCTCCGACACGACCTCCACCTATGGGCATCACGATCCAGAACCCACCCCCAAAGACACCGAACCCCGATCCTGAGGAAGTGGAACTCAACGGCAAGCAGATGTCGTTCCTCGAGCACCTCGAGGAACTCAGGGTCAGGCTGCTTCATAGCATCTATTCCATTATTGTCACCACTGGAGTGTGCTTCTATTTTCGCAATCAAATATACGCCTACCTCGCCAAGCCTCTAACCGATACGCTGCGAGCCCTGCACTTGGATGCACAGCTCGTTTACACCAATCCGGTTGATCCCTTCAACCTTTACATCAAACTTTCCATCATGGGGGGCATTTTTATTGCTTCTCCCTATATCTTGTTTCAGCTCTGGCTGTTTGTGTCGCCTGGACTTTACCGCAACGAAAAGAAATACATCTGGCCCTTTGTCCTGCTGACCAGCGGCCTATTCATGTCTGGCGGCTTCTTCGCTTACAAGCTGGCTCTGCCCAAAGCCTTTCGCTTCCTGCTGGAATTTGCCTGGCAATTTAAGCCCATGATAACCCTCAATGAATACTGGGACCTGGCGATTTCAATCATCGTCGCGGTGGGCATAGTCTTCGAATTGCCCGTGGTGATTTTGCTGCTTTCGGTCTTTGGCATCGTCACGCCGAAGTTCCTTTTGAAGAACTTTCGTTACGCGGTCCTGTTGACGGCGGTCATCGCTGCCGCCGTGGTTCCCACCAATGATATGGCAACCATCTTCGTGGTTTGGATTCCGCTGCTGGGCCTTTACTTCTTGAGCATCGGACTTTCCTGGCTTGTTTACCTGAAGAAAAACCGGAAAGCTAAAAATGCTGAAGCCTAAGCGTCAAAGAAACTGGATTGGGCTTGGAGCGTGCAGCCTTCTGCTCCTTCTGGCCGTTCCGTATGGGCTTGCCGCTGCGGGACCGTCAGAAGACTTTGACGGCGCGCGCGCTTTCGCGGATTTGAAACACCTGGTGGCGTTCGGGCCGCGTCCCGCGGGTTCACCGGCCCTAGCGGAGGCGCGGCGCTGGATCATTGCGCAGCTCAAGGATGCGGGCGCACCGGTTGAAGAGGATAGCTTTACCGCCTCGACTCCCGTGGGCTCCATTCCCATGACCAATCTCATCGCCAAGTTCCCCGGCGCGCAATCCAAGATCGTGATGATGACGGGCCACTACGACACAAAGCGGGAGGAAGGCTTCCGTTTTGTCGGCGCGAATGACGGGGGGTCGAGCGCCGCGCTGCTCCTCGAACTGGCGCGCGAATTGCGCGGGAGCAAGCATGATTTGACTTATTGGCTGGTTTTCTTTGACGGGGAAGAAGCGGTTCGAGAATGGACCGATACCGATAGCGTTTATGGCAGCCGGCATCTGGTCCAGAAGCTCTCCTCTGCGGGCGAACTGGGGCGCATCCAGGCCATGATTCTGGTGGATATGATTGGAGATGCCCACCTGGAAATCCACCGCGAGGCAGGTTCCACGCCGTGGTTGACCGACATCGTGTTCAACGCCGCCCACCGCCTGGGGTATACGAAATACTTCTTGGATTCCCCGACCGCTGTCGAAGACGACCACGTTCCCTTTGTGAACGCCGGCGTGGCCGCGATAGACCTGATTGATTTTAACCCCCAAGATGGATACTGGCATACGGCTAGAGATACGGTGGACCATTGCAGTCCGCAAAGTTTAACAATTGTCGGCCGCGTGGTTCTTGCCGCTCTCGCCGACCTTGAGAAGTCACCGCGCGTAAAATAGCATCCCCCTGTCTTGATTTGAAATTACAACCCTCTCCCCCTTGGGGGCATAGGCGTTAACCTAACGGACTCGGCATGATCCGGAGACGGCTTGTGGCGGCGTGCGAAGCTTTGGAGTGCGGCAGCTTGCTGCCGCTTTCCTCCCCGCGAGCTTGCTCGCGGGAATTTCACCCGAAAGCCCAATTCCCAGCCAGCAAGCTGGCTGGTGCCAAAGCGGCAGCAAGCTGTCGCACTCCAAAGCTTCGCATAGAATGCCAGCAGGGTAACGTTCTTCCTTAGCCTGTCTAACCCTTAGGTTAACGCTTATGCCCTCTTGGGGGAGAGGGAAGAGGAATCCTTAGTTTTGGCGTTGTATTCATGACAGCAGGCGGCAGAGCCGCTGGTCATCGCCCGCGCAATTGCGCGCAATTTGCACAGGTTTGTTCCAGAACCCATGCCCGCTAACATGGCAAGCGTATAACGCATGAATAGCCTTTGGCCGTGGATCATCTTCATCGTTTTTGTTCTGGCGTTGCTGGCGCTGGACCTGGGGGTCTTCAATCGCCGCCCGCACCCCATGCGCTTGCGCGAAGCCGCCGGTTGGAGCGCCTTCTGGGTGGGGCTGTCGTTGGCCTTCAACCTGGGAATTTATTGGCGATATGGCGCGGAAGCGGCGCTCCAATTCTTCACCAGTTACCTGCTGGAAAATTCTCTCTCCGCCGATAATATTTTCCTTTTCGCGGTGATCTTCGCGAGCATGGGGGTGGCCGCCGAGTACCAGCATCGAGTACTTTTCTGGGGCGTGCTGGGCGCCCTCGTTATGCGCGGGGCCTTCATCCTGGCGGGAGTCCAACTCGTCCAGCATTTTCATGGGGTCCTCTATCTGTTCGCCGTCTTCCTGCTCGTTATGGGAGTGCGGTTGCTGCGGGAACGGGGGAAGAAATACGACCCCATGAGCAGCCACGTGACTCGCCTGGCGCGCAGATTGTTCCCGATTTCCGAACAATATGAAGGAGGGCGCTTCTTTACGCGCTGCGATGGCCGTCTCTCGGCCACCCCGCTCCTTTTGGTTCTGATCATGATCGAGGTTGTTGACCTTACGTTTGCCATGGATTCTATCCCCGCCATCTTTGCCGTTACGCAAGATGCCTTTATCATCTTCACTTCGAACGTCCTGGCGATTTTGGGATTGCGGTCGTTGTATTTTCTTCTGGCGCCGGCCTTGTCCCAATTCCGATACCTGCGCACGGCATTGGCGGGGATCCTGATCTTCATGGGCGCTAGAATGCTATTAGCCCCTTATGCGCACATTCCGACAGGAAATGCGCTGCTGGGGGTTGTTCTGATTCTCGGAATCGCCATTCTGGCGTCGCTCTTGACCGAGAAGAAAAATTGAAGGGTCCAGCCGCGTGGGATCAGGCAGGGTTCCGTCAAAGTCCGATGGGGTTCGAAAAGACCCCTCACCTGCCCTCCTCCGTCGGGCACCCTCTCCCCTGGGAGAGGGACGTAATATTGATTTCTATCCCTCTGCCTTGGGGAGCGGGGGGGGCACCGCAAGGCGGAGGGGGCCCCACGTTTTGCGGGTGGGGGTGAGGGGTCTCTTCGTGGGTGACGCACGTACAGCTCTGGAGGTATGCGACACCCGCGACTTTGACGGAACCCTCCCGGATCAGGGGCCGGGCTTGCGGAAGAAAACGCAATAGAGTTTGCTGGGCCAGTCGTCGAGACGCTTCACGACCTGAAAGCCCGCCGCGGTAAGCTCGTCGATCAGGATCTTCTGCGGCATGCCGTGCCCGCCGCGGTTCTCGGGCACACCCTCCACCTTCGAGGACCCGGGGGGCGGTTCCCTGTCAATTACCGCCAACAATCCGCCGGGTTTGAGTGACCGAAAGAGGCTCGCGTCGGTTTCGGCCGGCTTGGTGAGGTGATGATACACCAGCCGCATGAAGATGGAATCACAACACTCAGGCGGAAGATTCGTCTGCGCCTCGCCGGCTTGGAGGGCCGTGATGTTTTTCTCATTCGCCGCAAGCTCTTCAAGGTGGGCCAGCTTTTTGGTATCGAGTTCCGTGGTGTAGACCCGCCCTGCCGTACCCACGCGCTTGGCGGCGGCGAGAGTTATCTGGCCCTCGCCAGCGCCGATGTCGGCCACCACGCTGCCGGACTGCCAGTTCAGCAGCAGGGCCAGATGGTCGGCTTCCTCCTGGTAGGTGTTCTCCTCGGCACAGGCGAAAACAACAATGAACGCGGACAGGACCAGCGCGATGATGAACGAACGGCGCCGCATGTGAACACGAATTTCCATTTTGTCTCCCAACAGCCTCGCAGAATACACCCATCGAGGGGGTTCCCGCGCACTATTTTCTTCGGCGCGGTCCAGGGGCTCGGGAGAGGGTCCCCTCTAAATCCAATACCGTTCACTTAGGATATGTCATCAATTGAACCTGCGCGAAGCGCCATGGAGTGCGGTAGCAGCAGCTACCGCCTTCCGCCTTTGCTTCATACCGCAATCGCGCAAGAGCTAGAGCGAGAAAGGCGGTAGCTGCTGCTACCGCACTCCATGGCGGGTTTCGCCCGCAATGAGATTCCTGATTCCGTTATGACAACTAAGTGACCAGCATTGCCTCCACATCCCCTTATCACTCAAAGAAGGGAGGGGAATTCTCGGACACGTACGAGTGCCGGGGAGGTTTGGTTTCGTTCTTTAGGGGGAAGTCTGAGCGGTAGTGAGCGCCGCGGCTCTCCTCGCGCGCCAACGCGCAGCGCGCAATCAGACGAGCAACGGTTAGGATGTTACAGGCTTCGTAAGCTTGGCGCGCAGGAGAATGGGTTTCCGGCAGCGAGAGTTCAGCCAGGCGTTTGACCGCCTCGGAAAGGTGCTTGCCGTTGCGAATGATGGCGACCTTATCCCACAGAATCGCGCGCGCTTCCTCGGCGGCCTTCTGGGAATCCGTGGGCGGCGGCGTTGCCGGCAAAGGCCCAGCCAGCGGGGAGCTTGGGGCGCGTGGATTCGGTGGGGGGGAAGGGAAGGGCGCTGGAGTGTGCTGGTTCAGCATGGCCACAGCGGATCGAGCGCCAAAGACTAAGCCTTCCAGCAGGGAATTACTGGCCAGGCGATTGGCGCCATGGACCCCGGTGGAGGCCACTTCTCCGGCGGCGAAAAGCCCTGGGAGCGAAGTTGCGCCGTGCAGGTCGGTCGCGACGCCACCCATGGCGTAGTGGGCTGCCGGGCGAATCGGAACCAGGTCCGCGGTGATATCAATGTTGTACTTCAGGCAAGTGGAGAAAATCCGTGGGAAGCGTTTCTTGACATGTTCGGGGTCAAGGGCGGTCAAGTCCAGGTAGACAAAATCGGCGCGCGTTTTCTGCATTTCCAGGATGATGGCGCGAGCTACCACGTCCCGCGGCGCCAGTTCGGCAGCTTCGTGGTAGCGCGGCATAAAGCGCTCCAGCAGGAGGTTACACAGGAAAGCCCCCTCGCCACGCAGAGCTTCGGAAAGCAAAAATCGGGGCGCGCCCTTCACGAACAAAGCGGTGGGATGGAACTGCACAAACTCCATGTCACTCAGCAGCGCGCCGGCTCGGTAAGCCATGGCCACACCGTCACCGCAGGCCACCGAAGGGTTGGTGGTTTCCTTGTAGACCTGACCCAATCCGCCGGTGGCCAGCAATACCGCCCGGGCGGGAACGTGCTTGGGCGGAGAGCTTGGGGAGTCGAGGTAGGTCACCCCACACACCTTGCCACCCTCCCGCACCAGCTCGGTGGCAAAAGCATGGGAATGCAACCGGATGGAAGGAAGCCTCCGGGCCATGGCCATCAGCGCCCGCAGGATTTCACTGCCGGTGGAATCTCCATGCGCGTGTAGAATGCGCGAGCGGCTGTGGGCGCCCTCGCGCGTGAACGCCAACTTGGTCCCATCGCGGTCGAAGCGCATGCCCCAATCGATGAGCTGATGGATTTGCTCCGGGCCTTCCTCCACCAGCACGCGCACGGCTTCTTCCCGGCAAAGTCCATCGCCGGCCAGCAGGGTGTCGTGCAAGTGCAGCGTGACCTCGTCGTCTTCGCCTAAGGCCGCGGCAATGCCTCCCTGGGCGTACTCGGTGCTGGATTCATAGAGATTGTCTTTGGTGAGGACAAGAACCCGGCCGCCTCGAGCCAGCTCAATAGCGGCGCGCATCCCGGCAATCCCCCCACCGAGAACCACAAAGTCTACTCCGCTGTCCCTGTGCGTCACCATGAATGATTCCATCATAGCCATGAGCGGTCGGCTCCGCAACAGCTACCACCTGATGGCGCGGATTTTGCAACGCCGAGGATGGTGCGAAGCCTTGGAGTGGGGGGCGCCGCCCGTCCCGACGTGCCGGGACAGGCTGCGGAAAACCGTTACCCTGTGGGCAGATGGTGCGAAGCTTTGGAGTGCGGCAGCTTGCTGCCGCTTTAGCACCAGCCAGCTTGCTGGCGGCGAATCGTGCCGGCGGTTGAAATTCCGCGAGCAAGTTCGCGGGGAGGAAAGCGGCAACAAGCTGCCGCACTCCAAAGCTTCGCAACTTTGCTTGGTTGTTTCTGCTGTTGCTGGTCTCGGGGCTCCGTGGTATTTGTAAGACGGGGCTAGGGCCGGGCACGACCTGGGGAGGCTTATGCGGCGACTGCAAGTGAAATCGAGTGCGGGTGAATATGCGGTGGTGATTGGGCGGGGAGCATGGCGTGCGCTGCACCGCATGAAGGGGTACTCATCCGTCTTCGTGCTCACCGAACCCATCCTGTGGGAGAGATGGGGCAATAAGTTATTGTGCGACGCGGGCTGGGTTGGGCTGCCGCCCATCCTGGTGCCTTCGGGCGAGAGATCCAAGAGCCTCACCATGGTCGGGCACGTGGCTTCCGAACTCCTGGAGTTTGGCGCCGACCGGCGATCGTTGTTGGTGGCGTTCGGAGGCGGGGTGGTGGGGGACTTGGGCGGATTCGTAGCTTCAACCTACATGCGAGGGATTGACTACGTGCAGGCGCCGACGACCGTCCTTGCGCAAGTGGACAGCGCCCTGGGTGGGAAGACGGCTGTCAATATCCGCGCCATGAAAAACCTGGTGGGCACATTCTATGCGCCACGTCTGGTGGTTTCGGATCCCGAGGTGCTCGCTTCGCTTTCGCCGCGCGTGTTTCAATCGGGCCTGTATGAAGCGGTCAAGCACGCGATTCTGTCGGGCCCGGCCCTGTTTGGTTGGCTGGAGGGAAAAGTCGCCGGGCTGCGGTCGGGGGACACGCCGCTCCTGGAAACCCTGGTGGCGCGCGCTGCGCAGGTGAAAGTTGACGTGGTGAGCCGTGACGAGCGCGAAGCGGCCCTGCGCCGCGTCCTGAATCTGGGCCACACGTACGGCCATGCGCTGGAAGAGGCCACCGGGTATCGGCGCTTCCTCCACGGCGAGGCGGTGGCGTGGGGATTGCTGCTGGTCACTCGCCTGGCGGAACTCGTCGGCGTACTTGATCCCGCCATCGGCAAACGCCTCGCCCACCTGGTACGCGCCGTGGGTCCCCTGCCGTCGATTCTCGGCCTGCGCGAAGAAAGGGTGCTGGAGCTACTGCTTCGCGATAAGAAAACGGTGGGAGGAAGAATCCATTGGGTATTGCCCGAAGGCATTGGCAAAGTGCGGGTGACGCCCGACGTTTCTGATACAGCCGTCGCCACGGCTTTTCGCGAGGTTCAGCGCGGAGTGTGGAATGATTAGCGCCGCAGGCGCGCCCGGGCAGGGCAGTCCTCTGGGTTCGGGTGGCGATGAAGCTTCCACTTCCGCCGCGGTGCGCAGCATGTTTACGGCGGTCGCGCCCCGCTACGATTTTCTCAATCACTTCCTTTCGCTGGGACGCGATATCGCGTGGCGCCGCGCCACCGCGCGCGCCTTAAAGGAAACCCTGGCACGTCCCGGCTCTTGCGTCGCCGACCTTTGCTGTGGAACGGGCGATTTGAGTTTTTGCCTCGGCCGCCATTCGCGAGGGCTGGTGATGGGTGCAGACTTCTGTCATCCCATGCTGGCCATCGCGCGTGGCAAAGCCCGCGCCCACGCCCGGCGGGTGCAATTCCTCGAAGCCGACGCCCTCCAATTGCCCTTTGGCGATGCTTCGCTGGACGCGGTCACGTCCGCTTTCGGATTTCGTAATTTGGCCAATTACTCCCGGGGAATAGAAGAAATGTGGCGGGTCTTGAAAGGCGGCGGGCGCCTCGCCATCCTGGAATTCTCGCAAGTTCGCTGGCCGATTTTCGGCCCACTTTTTCGATGCTATTTTCGCCGCGTCCTGCCGCGCGTCGGCGCGTGGATCTCAGGAGTCGAAGGTCCTTACCGTTATCTACCCGAATCGGTTGCGCAGTTTCCGGAGCAGGAGGCTTTGGCGGAAATGCTGCGCGGGGCGGGCTTCCACAAAGTGAGCTATGTGAATTTTACGGGAGGCATTGCCGCCCTGCATGTGGGCGAGAAAATGTAACTGTTACCTGTGGGCTGTCGGCTGTCAGCTCTCTTTTGGGGTTTCCTCGGTCTGGCTCCAATCGTCCGGAGCCCCGCTGTCTTTGAAGGCCTTCTCCAGATCATCAAGAGCCTTCTGCGCGGCTTCCGTCGTGGCCCTATTCACATCAATCTCTGATTGTTTGGCCTGCACTTTGGTGGTGAGGTCCGCTTTGAGGTTGGAGTCCATCTCGCGCGCTTCCTGGATCTGCAACAGACTCAATTCATCTTCGGCCAGTTGTTGCAGCTCTTTTGAGTGTGCCACCTCCTGGCGCGCCGCTTTGAACTTTCCTTGCCAGTAATCGCGTGTCTTAGCTTTGTCTTCCGGAGACTCGGGCTGTTTACTGCTGGCTTCCTCCGAGGGAGGGGGAGTGGCCGGTTTGGCAGTGGTTGGCGCGGGAGTGGAAGGCTGCTCTGCGGGGGCAGGTGGGGCCGGTTGCGAATTGACCGCCTCCCAGGGTTCAGGCTTCGGCAGGTTATCGTTGGTGAAGAGCTTGGCAGCTTTCTTGGCGTCCTTGTCGTGTTGCGCGCGGAGTTGCCGCGCCAAATCCCCGAGCGATTCCCCCTGCGGGGACTGGGCGACGAGCGGCAAGGCCGCGCTCAACAGAAGAATCACGAACAGCAGAGTAGTCCTTCTCATGTGTCCTCCTGCTCAGCGCAGCCAACCGGGATCGCCGCCCTCACGGCGGAGCTGGTCGTGCAAATCCTCGATGGCCTTCTCGTCGTCGGCAATCTGTTGTTTCTTGGCATCGATGTCCGTTGTGAGTTTGTTGATATCGTCGCGCGAGTACTGTTGCAGGAGGGATTGGTTGGGGTCAGGGTAATACTGCACCTGATTTTGCCCGAGCTTCTGTTGCAGCACGCTGAGTTCGCGCTTGTGAATATCGAGTTGGTCTTGCAGGGTGCTCAACTGCGTGCGGTAATACTGCGCATCGTGAGGTGCTGCGGGCGCCGCCGGTGCTTGCGGAGGGGCAGCGGAACTCTTTTCCGCGGAGCTCGCGCTGACTCCGGTCCCACCGTCTTTGGATCCGGTCCCCGCATCTTTGGGAGCGGTAATGTTATCGTTGGTGAACACCCTTGCCGCTTTGGGCTCTTTGGCCTTCTTGGCTTTGAGAGCGCGGGCGATGTCACCCAATGAGGTGTCGTTGGCATCGGATTTCTGCTGGGCGTAACCCATTACCGCGGCCAGACAAACGAAGAGCAGTCCCAGGACAAAACTTTTCACACGTATTTTCATAACACCCTTCCTTGAGGGGCGGCGCGGTCGATCCCTAAAGAGAATTTACGCTTTTTCACGATCGAAATCAACTCCCATGTGCAGGGAGATGTCAACTTGAACTTAGGCAGGTTACTAGAGACGCAGGGAGCTATTCCCAGTTATAATGGCCCTCTGATTTGTGGCATTCATTTTCCCCTGTGCCTCGGGTCCTAGCTCGGGGATGAGGAGTGGCGGCTGCATTTGCGCCGCGCCCGGAACTCGGCAAGCGCCAGACCCGTACCTCGACCTGAGATGAGCCCAGTCGCACCTGAACCCTATCGTTGAGGCGAAGATGGCAATCCACACCATTTATACTCTTTCCCAAGATGACCCCGAGGCCCGCAATTGGCTGAGCTTTTTCCGCCGGCGCGGACACACCCGCCTGACAAACGTCATGATTGAACGCGTCGTTTGGCTGGAAGGGTGCTTTAACCTGGAGCGATTGATGTCTCTGCTGATCAACCCGCTTTACCAGGTTGCAGCGGAAACGTCACAGCTCGATCCTCAGCAAGGACCGATTGTGGAGATTGCTTATCGGCCCGCAGTCACGGATCCTGAGACGCCTTCGATCCTCGCCGGCGCACACGCGCTGGGGGAGGAGGGATTGCAATTCGCCCGCTTGAGCCGGCGATACCAATTCTGCGGGCTCGATGATGCGGAGGCCAAAAGCCTTGCCGCGCGCTTCCTCTACAACAAAGTCGTGGAGAGGATTCGCGAGCCGCACGAGGTCGTGACCACGCTTCAGCCGAGTGGAAAGCCTGATCCGGTGGGCACGGTTTCATTGCGAAACCTCAGCGACGACCAGCTCGTCGCGCTCGCACGGGAACGCTCCTGGTATGCCCCGCTTTCGCAGATGAAGGTCATTCAGGCGCACGAGCCAGAGCGCGGCCGGCCTTACACCGATGCGGAGATTGAGATTCTGGTGCAGAGCTGGAGCGATCACTGCTACCACACCACCTGGAAAAGTCTGGGTTTGCTGAAAAAGCTCATGGCCGCCACCCGCGAAATCAATCATCCCCTCGTGGTTTCATCCTTCACCGATAATGCCGGCGGGATGGAGTTTGTCGATGGCTGGGTTGTGACCATCAAAGGTGAGACGCACAATTTCCCCAGCTCCATCGCGCCCTTTGGGGGAATCGCCACCAAACACGGTGGGGTGATTCGCGACACCCTGGGATTTGGCAAAGGCGCTTATCCGATTGGGGGCACGACCGTCATGGGCACCATGGACCCGCGCTTGCCCGAAAACGAGGTGCCGGCGGGCGCGCTCCATCCGGAATTGATTTTGTCGGAGTCGATTCGCGCCACGGCATACTACATGAACCCGATGGGCATTCCTATGATGCACCCTGTCTACCGGTGCCATCCGGGGTATGCCAAGTGCTTTGCGCTGGGCCACTCGCTGGGCCTCTTGCCGAAAAAGTATGCGCACAAAGACCAACCCCGACCAGGTGACATTGCGGTGTTGTTTGGCGGCGCCACCGGCCGCGACGGCGTGCACGGCGCTACCGCCAGCTCCGCCGCCATGACCGGCGAAACCTTGGAAAAAGAATCGGCCGCCGTCCAAATCGGCCACCCCATCACCGAGCGGCGCTTCACCACGGCCATCCCCATTCTGCGCGACCACGAATGTATCCGCTCGATTACGGACCTCGGCGCAGGCGGCATTTCTTGCGCCGTCGGCGAAATGGGGGCGGACACGGGCGTTGAAATCAACTTGGACGCCGTGCCGCTTAAAGACCAGAGCCTGACGGCATGGGAAATTCTGCTTTCCGAATCGCAGGAGCGGATGCTGATAGCCGTGCCGCCGGAGAAACTGGAAGAAGCGCAAGCGATTTTGCGACGCTTTGAGGTGGCCTCTTGCGTCCTCGGGAGCTTCACCCGTACGGGCCGCTTGCAGGCAAAGTGGCGAGGCGAGATGGTCGTCGACCTGAATATGGTTTTTCTCTGGCGTGCCTGCCCGATTGATGCCACACCCACCGCCCCGCCGGAGCGACATCTGGTCCCGTTGAAGCTTCCCGAGCCTCAAACGCGGTTGGACTGGGAAGGCGCAGTGCGGCGGGTCTTGTCCCACTTTCATTGCGCCGACCAAAGTCCCGCGGGCACACGGTATGATTCCACCGTGCAGGGGCGGACCGCGGTGGGGCCTTACGCTGGCAAAAACCATCGCATGCCCACCAACATCTATGTCTCTGCGCCCCTGCGGGGCAAGCCGAACGGGATTATCACGACACTGGCTTTCAATCCCTTCTACGGCGAGATCGACCCTGCCGCCATGGCGCGTCTCATGATGCTGGAAGCCATTACCAAAGCGGTTGTAGCGGGCGCCAATTACCATCAGATGGTTCTGTGCGACAACTTCTATACGCCTCGCGTACGCCCGGAAACTGCCTTCGATTTGGTGGAGATGGTAGAAGCCATCGCCAGCCTCTCAGTTGAACTCGGCGTGCCGTTCATCTCCGGCAAGGATTCGAGCTCGGGGACTTTTGAGGCCGGGGGGCGAAGGATTGAAGTGCCCCCCACTCTCGCCGTGGCCGCCATGGGCCGAGTCAGCGACGTGAAGGCGATGATCACCAAGGATTTCAAGCGCGCCGGCAATCGCTTGATGCTATTGGGCCGTTTCGATGCGGATGCTCTCGGGGGCACGGTTTATGCTGACTCCATAGGGCAGCGCGGGGATCGCCTGTTTGACGCCTATGACCCTATTTCCATGCAGGTGCAATGGGATTACCTGATGGAACTCCACGCGCAGCACCGCTATGTTTCCGCATCGGCAATAGCTGAAGGGGGGATCCTGCTGCGCCTGTTTGAAGGCGCCTTCGGGTCAGATCTCGGCGCGCGGGTGGATTTCGACGGCATCCGGGCCGCGCGGCGCGACGGCTTCCTCTTCGGCGAGTTCATCGGAGCGTGCTTGCTTGAGGTGCCGCCGGATTTCGAAGTCCCCGCCTATGTTGCCGGAATATCCCACCAGTTTATCGGTTATGTAACCGCTGAGCCTTGCTTGACGATTGCGGAGCATGGGGCAGTGATTTGGGAAGAGACTGTTTCGAATTTAGCTGAGAGTTGGGGTAAGACTTTTCGTGAGGTGGTGAAATGAGCCAGGCGCGGACGGCCATCCTTTATGCTCCCGGAACGAATTGCCACGAAGAGACCGCCGCCGCGATTGAATTGGCGGGCGGCAAAGCGGAACTGGTCCTGCTGAGGGAATTGATCGGCGGCGAGTGCCGGCTTGATGATTATCAAGCCGCAGTGGTTCCGGGCGGGTTCTCATATGGCGACCATCTGGGCGCGGGAAGGATTTTTGCCACCATGCTCGTGGCCCGGCTGCGCGACCAGTTGGTGCGCTTCCTGGACGCGAAGAAGCCGCTGCTGGGAATCTGCAATGGCTACCAGGTCCTTGCCGAAGCAGGGATCCTGCCTGGCCGGACCCCCGGCCAACGCACAATGGCCCTGCTCGAAAATCAATCCGCGCGCTTTGAAGATCGCAAGGTCCGGCTGATTGTTTCCACTCAGAAGTGCGCGTGGACCGAGGGCCTGGCCGGACAAGTGCTGGAGATGCCCTCCGCGCACGGAGAGGGACGGCCTTTGCTCTGCGCCTCCGGTTCGGCATCCGCGACCCGTGCCGTTTTCTATTATGGTGACGAACACGGCCAGCCGACGATGGACTACCCGAGCAATCCAAACGGCTCCCCCGGCGCCGTGGCCGGCATTGCCGATGAAAGCGGGTTGGTGCTCGGCCTGATGCCTCATCCCGAACGCGCCTCGCTTCCCACCCAGTACTCGCAAGATGGCTTGCGGATTTTCCAAAACCTGGTCAAATGGCTAAATCAATAAACTGGCAGGCGACGGGTGCCATTATTGATCTCTGCATAAAGAATGCAATAGAATGTCCTTCAGGAGGGAACGCGTATGCCCCGACTGAAGGGGAGTGCCGATTTGCTTGAGGACCGTCG
>Ga0209039_10001753_pt1 | contig 19608 bp, 11 predicted proteins | sample BogFormECP12_OM1_FD_188238 | JGI IMG/M metagenome (GOLD analysis project Ga0209039, IMG submission 188238) | Bog forest soil microbial communities from Calvert Island, British Columbia, Canada - ECP12_OM1 (SPAdes) (version 2) | ecosystem: Environmental > Aquatic > Freshwater > Wetlands > Bog ...
TCATATTCGATGACCAAGACACGGCCGTTGTCCGCCTTGTGGGTAATCAATTTATCGGCAGATTGAAGCTCGATGTTGTCGCCATAGCCCCTGAACTTGGCCATCAGATCGGAGCGCCCTCGGATAATGCGCGGCCAACCGGGGAAGTCGTAGAGGACCTCGTAAACGACGTCGTCAGTGACGATGTCAAAAAAGTGTTCGCCATCAACAATGTCGCCTAGCGCCCCTCGAACCAACTCAAAGTAAGGCCTAGAGGCCTTGTAGGCAGCGTATTTCGGATTTGGCATCATGGATTCTCCATGCGCTTCGCAAGGTTAATTACATCAATATAGACTGGGAATCCTGTATCAAACAAGAACGAACTTTAGGATTAGGATCTAAATCGTACGCCCATAGATCGGATGGCCGCTGCGAGCTCTGGTGCGATACCAGCAGCCGGTCATCGCTTGGCGAAAACGGCGTTGGGTTACCGGAAAAGAAGGTCAACCCCGCAGGAAAAGAGATCTTCTCCGGCTGCCCGCCATCAAGGTCAGCCAAGTAAGTGTCGGTGCGTCCGTCCTCGTTGATGATGAAAGTGTATTTGCCGCCCTGCGGAGCAAAGCTTCCGGCGCTGGCATCCCACCCGGTATCGGTCACCCCAGTCAGCTTCTTGCTCGCGACGTCGAGCATGGCGACGCTATTGAATCCCGCTTTCTCGCTGGAAGTCACGAGCAGAGTCCGTCCATCGGCCGAGAGGGACGAGCCCACATACAGGATTTGGCCTTGGTGAGGTGTTAGGTTTTCCCGGTTGCCGCTCGCCACGTCCACGCGATGAAACGTCGGCATCAGTGAATCCCGCATTGGCGCGATTGGCATAAATGCTCTTTCCATCGGGGCTCCACGCTACATAGTCCCATAGGTGATCTTTGCTCTGCTCCTGGGTGAGGTCTCGCACCTTGCGCGACCGCCAATCGAGCGCCCCAGACGCAGCCATCAGAAAATTCGACGCGACAACCCGCAATCTAATCACGGGCAGCCACTGGAAGCGAGCGCGACTGCCCACCCAAGATTGTGGACGTATCGTCGCCATGTCGGACGCCGGTGTGCGTGTTTTCCCCCTCTTTCGAGAAGGCGGCCTTCTTGGCCGGGGTCGCATTCGGACTCTCGGCAAGGATATGCTTTAGAATGGACTCGCGGCAACATTATGCTTTAGGGCCCCACTCTCCTGCGATTTTCCTTCCCCTGAAAACAAAGAACTTCTGCCCTCCGACGCGGCAAGGATATGGTTTATTCCGGCAAAGTTATACTCAAAGTGACACGCGTGGTGTGACTTAAAGCATAAAATTGCCCATAAGTAAGTGCCTTTGCTTGATTTCCGTGTAAGTCTCTGATACCAGGCAGGAAGTCTATGGGCTACTGGTTCTTAGCATTTCTCTTTGAAACCAGTGTCGGCGAGACGCGAAGAGCTCGGTTATGAGCAGAGTATCAGGCTCCGCTTTGGCGCTGACCGAAGGAGCCCGTAGGGCGACTGAGGTTAGCGCCAAAATTGCCGCACCACCCCCCTGGACCGGACTCCAGCCCAACTACCGTTCAGGATTTGCCCCACACAACGAGGCAGATTTCGCCGTGGCTTTTGTTCACATTCTTCGTCTAACCGAGGGTGTTCGCTCAACGGATCGAAGTAGCAATGAGTCGAACTCTGGTGGTTGGGCCATGGAGTCGGCATATCGCATCGTCACTCGGAAGGGTGCTGCCCACCAGCATCCTGTGCTGGTTCTTGACTTCGAGCATCGCCTCCACTTTCCTCTGACCATCTTTGCTGAAGAAGCCGTGAAGCGTTCGAGTCTTGGTACAGCCCGGACCTATCTCAATGCGGCTGTGCCGTTCTTTAGCTGGCTGGAAGCGGATGATTGGCAAAGGAGGGCGCTAAGAAAGTGGAATGACTCCCCTGAACGCATCCGACAGGCGGTCCACGACTACTTGGTCGAGCGCCTAAAGTGCAAGGTAAGGGAGCATCGCGCAGGCTTTCAGCTTGTGTCCCTGACTGAGGGTACCCGCAGCACGGTGCGGGTTTTCTTGTCAGCCCTCAAGCTCTATTACCGGCTGATGCAGGCGCGGAGCTACTACGACTACGCCAACCCATTGGTTGATGGCGTGTCGGCTACACTCGCCCAGATTGAAAATCGTCTCGCCGAGGATGCTGCATTACCGCGGACCCCGGAGATCAGTGGCGTTGTTGCGGCGCGCCCCAAGTGTCGCCTCTCAGACAGTTATTTCAAGCTGGTGGGTGAAACCTGGGTTCCCCAGGTCATCGATGACCCGCAGTTCCCCGTGTGGATTCAGGCTGGAGGGCTCAGCGTCGGATGGCACCTGCGAGAACAGTGCGTTGTGCGCATTCTCTTTGAGTCCGGAGGTCGCATCTCCGAGGTGGTGGGGTTGACGGTGGGCGACTGGGCCGCGCGGGGCTGTCTTCAAGAGGCCCAAGCGTTCAGCAAGGGCAGTCACGGCAAACGGGTGAAGTTTCTCCGCTTCTCGGCGGAAACGGCCAAGCTGTTGCGGCGCTACTTCGACATAGAGCGTTGCCGGCTTGACGCCAACCACTATCGGCTGGACGACTATCTCCAAAGAGCCTCCGAGAAGCGAACTAACCTGCATGAGGTGCCGCTCTTTCTGTCCCATCAGGGCACCCCGCTAAGGCCGAAAACGTTCCGAGATCTCTCTTGGAATCGAGCTTGTCACGCAGCCGGCGTTGAGGCTGACATCCACCAAGCTCGACACTGGTATGTCGCGCAGATTATTCGAACCATTTACGAGACGACGCCTTCCGCGTCCGAGATTAACCGCCGCCTGCGCGAATTAATCGAGTACATGGGCTGGCGGAGTGGCTGGGAAACGCTCGACGCCTACCAGCACTACTTTGACCCGCAACGACATGCCGAAATTCAGAATGAGCTTCACGGGCGGATGGACAGATCTTTGAAGGAGGCGCTGGGCAAATCCAATCACCGCCAGTCCGGTCAACGCAGTTCCTCGAATCCTCCCAGCCAGTCTGAGAACGCGAATCAGGTAGCCTGCGGACTCGATCCAGATTCTGACCTGGAATACCTATTCACACTTGGGGGCCAGAGTGGAAGCCGCAACAGCGCCGACTAGACCGTGGGAACGCCTGGTCGGGAGAATCGCTTCCGAGATTCTGGAAGCGCCCAAGACAGGCGGTGATCCGCGCTACCAAGGGAATTTGCCGGAAGTGTCCCGGAGGATCACAACCTACTTGGAAAGAAACGTCATTGCGAAGCCCTGGGCAGACGCGATCGCATTGCTGGCATCGATTATGGTTGCACGACGATTCGAAGTGACCAGCGTTCTCAATAAGATCGTCACGCTTCATTCGCGATTCACATCATTATTCCCAGCTCTCGAGCTCGAACGAATACAAGACTGGGACCCCGCCCGGCACCTCCCGATGTATCTGAAGGCCGATGTACTCCCACATGATCCTCAGACTGTGCGTCAGAGGTTCTGGGTGGCATACAACAGCGCCAGCAAGTTGATGGCGCAGTGGCTCGGAAGCCTTCCTGAGCCTGAGCGGCAGATCTACCAGAAGTTCACCTTACCCCCTGTTTCTCGTTTGGCCGTCGAGGGCTTGACCCGGCAGAGAGAGGTGACCCAACAACAGCAGCAGGCACGGAAGGCCGAGACCGATGCGGTAGTGCCCAGATTCGCGGCCATCCGGGCCGAAGCCCATTTCCGCTACAACCGAATTGCGACGCTTGCGCCGGGCCTACCGCCAGGCACTGCGCACCTTGAGCGGAAAAGGACACGATCTTCCCGTGACCTTTTCATATGAGGAAGGCGGGGACAGGGAACTGGGCATCCCCACCCACGAGCGACTGTGGTTCCGAATCTGGGACCGCCGGAGTTTTGTCCAAGCGCATGCGGAGGCGTATTCGCGCAGCCCGACGGTGGCCTCCCGTTGCCGTACAGCAGCCTACGCAGATGATTCCAACCACCTTTTCCTGGAATTCGTCAGAGGAGAGCGCCTGATCGGAGATGCCCCGCCCGAGGGCCTTTGGTTTGAAGAGCTCTTTAGGCTCGGTGTTTTTGGACTCAACCCGTTCGTGGGTTCACCTGAAGACGTAAAGGCGAAGCAAGCCTGGCTGGCATCCTGGGGATACGGTCGCACACCCTTCTTGGCCGAAGTGGGCGGACTCCTCACTTGGCCGGTCACGGAGGGAAGGTTCATGGTGTCGGCCCAGCGCCGAACCACAGGGGTACTCTTGCCCGTTGAGGCAATCTATGCCGCAGCCACGATCGGCCTGCTGGCAGTTGATCTGTTCACTACCACTGGCGCCCGCATCAACGAGGTGATGCAAATCCGCCTGACGGAGGACTGCATCGTCCGCCTGAAGATGTCACCACCGCCAGGATCGAAAGATCCGTCACCTCGGATCCGCTATGTCTTGCGATTGGTTCCCAAAGGAGAAAAGACCAACACGCCGCAGGACTACTTCATCGGCACGGAGACTAAGCGGTTGCTGGTCAGAGTCGCGCAAATGCTGGGCGAGCACTATCAACTGCGGCCCGGGGAGATTCTGCCGAGTGTGGAGTTTGACGCCGGCGACGGGCGCGCCCACCGTTTTGCCAAGGCACCGTATTTGTTTCAGTATGCGGGCCGGCATCTCTCTGCTAACACGATCACTTCCTGTATGCGGTTCCTCTTGCACGGCATGGTCTTCAAGACCCGCGAAGGGAAGGTGGTGGTACTGAAACCCCATCTGCTTCGCCATGCCTTCGCGACCCACGCCGTCCAAGTTGAAAAGATTCCTGTCGATGTTGTGGGGGCCTGGCTGCACCAGAAGAATCTCACAGTCACGGATTACTACTCCAAGCCCACCGAGAGCATGGGCGCCGAGGCTTCGGATCTGTTCTTGTCGCGAGTCGCCGCACAGGTCAACGTGAGTGAAGCTGTTCTCCGATCGCCTGAGGAGTTGCAAATGCTCTACGAAGAGGCGCGCGGCAAGGCAGGGACGCTGGCCGACGTGATTGGCGGACAGTGCGTTAGCCACGGCTACTGCGCGGCCAAGTTTGCCTGTGTGGGCTGTGCGGGCAAGGTGCCTGATCCGGCCAAGCGATACCAGATTGAAAAGCACAAGCAGTGGGCTTCCCTTCAGGTCGATTACGCCACCTTGGAAGGCCTACGGCCCGAGGCCGAACGCATGAAGCAACTCGTCCGGGACTGCGACAACGAACTCGCAGAAATGGACCTGATCGAATCCTACCAGAGAGACGAACGCCGTGAACTCAGTATCCGAATCGAACCAGCAGGCTGAAGATCGGCCTTGGCTGAGAGAAAAAGTATACGATCCCAAACGAAAGCGGAGGCGGGTGGCCTATCTCCTTAGCTTCCATCTCCACCAGATCGCGACAAATCGATTCAGATGGGAAGGGAGTCTCCTTGGCCGCAATTCTCCACAATGAGGACGCCCGCATTTACTATGAACAGCATCGCAGTTGGAAGGGCCGGCCGCGCAAGCGGCCAGACGGCAAGCGAGGCGCTGTGAAGGTTGCGAGCCCGTTGGTCAAGGTCGATCGCGATGTAGCTCGCGCGCGCTGCAGGTATCTGAAGATGACCAAGACAAGGTTAGTCGAGCGTCTGCTCGCGACCGAACAGGCGTATACATCCCAAGAAGAACTCTGGCTCCAAATGAACGACGAAATGCTGACTTGGCGGTTGCGGGCTGAGCGAGCTGAAGCTCGGCTCCGCACACCACCGACGCCGGAACCAACTACCGGCTTGTGATTCATCGTCGCTCGTTGTCGCTCGTCGAAATAATCCAACAAATCCCGATGGATCTTCAGCGGCGTGGTCCTGGTTCGATACAAACTACCATCGCATATAGCAACCCTATGCATCAAAATGACTTAGGTCGATCTTGATAACAAAGGCTAAAACGTTTGGCAAGCTTATGCTTTATTTCGCTAGGCCCGCTGCAACCGCTTCTAGGGCCAGCACTTAACCGATTTCCCCGAGGGTCGGAGCGTTTGAAGCAATTGGGAGGGTTCACAAGGCAGGCCTGACGTGCCTAGCGAGGAAGACTAATCGAAACAATGGGTTGGAAGCGAGCCAGCATGAGCAAACTGGAAGCTTCTTGCTTCCGCGAGGGCTAGCTTATAGAACGGTTCAGTCCCGATTTCTGTCGTCGCAGTCCAGCTAAGGTGCGGCGCCGCCGCTGATACCTTGTCACGAGGAGTCGGCATTCTCTCGGGAATCTTCGACTCGCCGTTACCTGCTTCAATCCCAGCAACCGGCACACCTCGGCCAGCGAGGGAGCAGGTCTAGCCCGGGTAAGCCGTTGCAGTTCTTTCCCGATCCGGACGGCTTGCTTTTCCGCGAGCGCCTTGCGACGGGCCAATAGTCGGGCACGCAACTCTCCGCAATAGCGTCCAATCACGGCCTTGTCTTTGAAACCCAGCTGAACGGCCAGCGCGCGCAGGGTAGGAGGGGGATTCCGTCTTAGAGCGTTTTCGACTGCCCGTCGCATGGCTCGAATTCGAGCTGCCTTCCGCCGCGCGATCTTCATGTAAATGGCGCGGCACAGAGCGGGAAACGGCTTGAAGAACCGCCCCGAACCCTTGTACCCGAGACGTCGAGCAACATGCGGTACAGACTCCGGCTCGTCTTGCGCTAGTGCAGCTTTAAGGGCTGCTTCGATCTTCCGGCGCCCGCAGATCCGCGGTCGCGGCCCGTTGTAGTACGGTTCCGGGCCGAAGGACTTCTTGTAATTGTCTGTGATTTGCATGCAGAGGCTCCGGCTGACCCTCCTCAGGCCTTCAGTACCTCGATAGCCCAGCCGGGTCGCAACTTCACTCAGACTAGGCGCCGGGCGCTCATCAAGCACCAGGCGGAGAGCTTGGCATATTTCCTCGTTCGGACGGTGAAGCAAGATGGGAAGGGCATATCCTTCCGCTGCGGGCCTCACCACTTTCCAGTCCACCGCCTCAACCGAACTCTGAGCGGTTGGAAACGCAACTGGCGAGATTCGCAAACTATCACTCAGCTTTAGTAACTGATTGATATTCGGCGTCACCGCACCCTTGCGCCAATTGTAGACGGACGTTGCCGTGCAGCCAACAAACTTAGCAAATTCCGTACTGTTTCCGCGGAAGAGATGGACCACGCAAGCCTCGAGATTCTCTCGGAAGAGCTGTCGCAGAGTGCCGGACTTACCCTCGGCGCGCGGAGCCAGCGCGAGGAGGTCACCCGCCGCATTACTGACCCAGTGCTCGGAACTCGCCGGTGACACCTCCTTCGCCACCTGGCCATCCGGCATGGCGCCCAGCCATCCGCCACAGCGGCCGCAGTAACCTGGTCGTGATAAGGACATAATAGGTGTCATCGGCCTTTCACAGTGCGGACAACCGCTGACCAGAGGCCTTCGGTGAAGGGGGCAAGCGCCCGCAGCTCTCAGGGACCAGAGCAGAGGTTCATAGATGCTTCGATTCGAGGCCCGCCACTCTTCCAAGCAGACCGGACACCAGGTCCTGACTCGACGAAAGAGAGAAAGGCTACAGAGGAAGTCTTTGAAGGCGAGAAGGGTCAAGTTCTTCAAGTCGTCACGCAATGTGGCCGCACCTAATGCATAGACCCACTTGACTGCGCTTTCTTCAACACCGTTGACGGAGTATGAGAGCAGCCGGTATGGACGTCCGCATATCTTCATCCCCGGACTCGGAGGCGCTGTAGCAGCGGGTCGTCGCAACTCGTCAGTGAGGGCCTTGACGGGCACGCAGTGCGCCTCAGCCAGCCGCAGCAAATAGCTGCTCAAGCTCTCCACCCATGGAGTGCCGATCCCGATCGGGTCCAGTGGGTAGAAACGAGCTCGCGGAGACACCTCCGGTATCGTGAGGTCCCACGATTCAAGCATTGTTTCCATGCAAAAGGGTTGATCTTCCGACTCTGTCCCGCATCGGGCGACGCTCCCCGGGCCGAACCCTGCCACGCCGCCCCGAATTGTCGTCTTTCGGAGCGCAACAGTTGCTAGCATTGGAAACCGTCAGGCCTAACCGGGTCCGCAGCCGGCCGCGTTCTTCGGCCGTCTCTCGCAATCGCAGTTCGCCCTCGATCGCCTCCGACAACATCCTCTCGCACTGCGACACGGAGGGAGCATGGAGTTCCAGATCCTTGCGAGTCAGGCTTGTCTTTCCCCGCTTCAATGCTGGCGCTAGCGTTCGGACCAGCCAGTCCTTCAAGACCCCCACGCAGCCGATACTCCGTTCGTAAAGGTATTCCCAGTCACCAGCCAAATCCGGTGATTCGTCGAACGGCAGCCGCTGCGTGAAAGAGTGGACGACGTTGACAAAACTCCTTCGATCTTCTTCTTGGTCGGCCCGGTAGCGCCGGAAATGGATGTCAACGCTTCGCCGACTCAATTGACCATTGAGGTTGTGAAAAGCCAGTAGGTCATAGGTGCCGAATAGAACGTGCACGGTGCTGGTCAAATTGGCGACTGATTTGATCACATCCAACTGGTCCAGCAGCTTGCGCCCCGAAGTCATCTTGGCTAGGTGCTGAGCTTCATCGATAAGGACCGCCAAGGGGCGCCGGTAGCGCAAGGCTTGCTCGACGGCGTATCGATATTCGGTGCCCTGGGTCTTCGAATTTGGGCGAGCGTACAGTTCGCGATCTTCGTTCCACGGGGTCGGCTCAGGAAGCTTGTACCCCACCAACGGCTCCTTCATCTTCAGAAGAATCCGCTTGAACTGATCCCGCCAATTAAAACTGCCCGACTCTGGGGCTACCGCCTCTACGCTGACCACCGGAATTCGAACGCGATCGGTCTCGAGGGCCGAGAGTAGGCTCTGGGTCAGGATCTGCTCGACCTTTGCCAGCAGGGTCGTTTTGCCGACACCAGTCGGCCCAAACACCATCACCAGCGAATTCGGCGGCGACTCCTGAATCGTCGCCATCAGCCTGTCTCTCGCCTCCACCAGCTGAGGATGGGCCAGAGTGAAGCCCTGAAACTCCCGCAGCCGCGTCGTCCACGGGCGGCTCAGCTGAGAACAGGAAGAGTCCACATGAGAATCTGCCGCCATCAGAATTCTCCGTATTCTTCGTGGACCCCTTCCGATCGGGTGCCGTACGGAGAACCGGTCCGAGGCGTCCCCTCACCGCTGTCGTCTGGGCCGAGGTCAGAGACTTCACGCTGGCTGCCCGCGCCTTCAAGTGCCTCTCGAACTTCCCGGTCGCAAGCTCTCTGGAGAAGGAGGGCCTCTTTCGCCTCCACCGACTGCAAGAACTCTGCCAATTTCCTGGCATTGAGCGCGAAGACCTGGGAATGGCAGGAGTGCTGTTGATGCAGCTCTTGAGTCGCCAGCATCATTTCTTTTTCAGAGCGTCCTCGCAGAACGCTGTAGTATTCTGAATGGCACGGAACCCATCGGTTACGGACGAAGGCAAACGCGCTGCCGGCGTCGAAAGGGTCATAACGCACCGGCACCCGCTTCTGCTCGATCTCGGGAGCGCGGAATTCCTCGCACCAATAGTAAACACATCGGATCTTGACGCCCCGGCCCGGTTGCACTTTTGCCGAGCCCTTTGGAGTTGTCGGCAGTGTGCTCATCAGGAAGCTCTGGTCGTAAGCGATCAGCCGTACCAGCCGATAGCCAGTCCTCTCCAGCCCCAACCGGTAAGCCTCTCTGGGACTCTGTCCGAGCGCCGGATGGTCCGCCGTGTCGTAGATTGAGTAGAAGTAGCAGCAGAGCGCCTCATACAATTCAGGGAGATGCCAGATCGCCTGGCCCTTGGGGTCAACGGACTTGGTTACCTGCCGGACATTACGCGTGATCTGAGTATTGCCTTTGAGGTTGTGAATGAACTGCGTGTTGGCAGTGCCGAAGAGACGCTCGACTAAGGATCCGAACCGCGCCTTTGCCGGCGGGCGAGTCTTTTTGGTGCATTCGTACCTTGCGAGCAAACCTTCGAAAAACACGCTACTGAATTCTCGCCCACCGTCAACGACTATCGTCTCGGGCAGGTGCGCGTGTCGGCGCACGCACTCCCGCAGGGCCATCATACACGAGCGGTAACTGGGGGCATCGAAGGTCAGGCACACCGAAAGCACACGGCGGCTGAAGGCATCCGTGACCAGCGTCAGCCACGGTCGTCCCAAAACGCGGCCGGTCTGCGAACAGATAACCTCCACGTCGAGCTGGGTGTGGTCAACGTGTGCGATTTCGAAGGGACGATCGCCGTGACGCGGGGTCTTCCGCTCCAGTTCCCAGTACGGAGGTTCGTGCTTGTAAGCCGCGCGCCGTCCCAGCCTCTTCAAGGCCTGCCTAAACTTGTTGCGACGCCTCACCGCCGCACAAAAAGTCGCGTAACTTGGTGCCACGATGCCGCTTTCGTCGCAGCCTCGCTTCAGTGCTGCCCAGGAAGCCAGCCGGGTCTTCTGCTTCAGTGTCTCATAATCATTCTCGATGGATTGGAGCAAAGCTGTGCGGGTCGCCGGCGGAAGTCGACCGTTGCGGTTTCCCCGCTCACGACCGCGTGGCAGGAGTCCGAGATATCCGCTACCAAAGCAGGCTTCCGCCTTTCGGTAGCGTGATACCCATAAGCGCAAGGTCCGTGCAGACACTTGGCCGTTAGAGGGCGGCGGCTCTCCGCGCAATTGGCAGAGGACAGCGTCCAAGCGCCCATTGGCAACCCTGAGATCGCTCTCGCCCGCCGAAGCCAGCACGGCAATCTCCGGTCGGGGTCCAGGCTTTTGTTGTGCAGATGGGCCCTGTATCCGTCCTTGCCTAGTGAGCTCCTCAAAGACAGAAACAGGTAACTCGGTGAGCGCCTCATCCTCTCCCAGCAGGCTGATTGTCCTCTCTCCAGGGTTCACGATCGTCCACGTCCGGCCATCCCACGCTATCGTATGTCCCGCGCGTACGCTGAATCCTCCGCAGTTGTCGGTCGTAGCCTCATTAGATTGCACAACGTGGCCGCAGGCCACCGCCGCTTCGCGATTCGCGAAGACGTGCACTCGTTCGGGCTCCGCCAACGGCGCGGTCCCTAGATCGACGAACAACTCCCGGGTTGCAATCAGGGCGTAGATGTCGTCCCGAATCACGCCCTCCGCGGCCCCGCGGAAAAGCTCGGACAGCCTGATTCCCGGTTCAGCAGACACCATCGCCAGTCCCCACTCCCGGCCGTTGCGATTGGCTTCGTGGGAATCCGTGCAGAGGTAGTCCTCTAAGAATTGAAGGTTGCGCTGCAGCACCCAGTTAATCTCCCGCGAGGAGCGCACTCGGTAATACAGACCAAGCTCCCCAGCGTGCGCTTCTCCAGGCGGGCAGTGCCAGGCCCTACTCTCGTCCCGACAATAACGATTGGGACTCTTTTCTGACAGCTTCTCCAATTCCTCTTCGGTCTTGCACTCCTCCCATCCGGCTTCCGCCGTTCGCAGGACAAAGAAGTCGGGCGTGTGGAGGACTCTGACGTGCCGGCCCTTGGCGGTTCTGTAGTCCAGTGAAAAGGAGGGGGGCTGATCGTAGTACTCGAGCACGTCCGGGTCGTGCTCCATCTCCCGCACGAATGCCAGTTCGACCCGGTGGCTCTCGAACTGGATGGTGACGCCCATCTTCCGGCTTGGGTAACGGCCGCTGACGTTGCTACGGCCACCTTCCACCCGGCGGGACGGACCCGATGATCTCACCCGATTGACTTCCAAGCGAGCGTCATTTGAGACGTTCCGCTGCTGGTACCATACGAGCAGTTCATCCTGGCTCAGCATCCGATCATCACTTGCCGACGCCAGAGCGATTCCTATCCAGGACGCGTCCGCGCCGCTCCTTCGTAGTGTCAGACGTGCCGGTCACGCCGTCGTTAGCGACGCGGCCCGTAGGCCCGGCCAAGTTGAGAATTCCTACTCTCTCGGGGATTTCGGACAGCCAATACTTGGTTGGACTTCGTGCAGGTAAGGTTTCTCAAGACGTGGACACGCCACAGCGGTAGATCTGCAGGCGGGCACGCTTGCCAAAGGACCTAACCGCAGCGCGGCATGGAACCTGGGCCAAAGCCCCCAATACCCTCTGGCGACGATGCGATCTGATAGGCGGAGGGTTCGAGCGCGTTGGCGCGAGCGATTGAGGATCAGCAGTTGATGTTTGGCGAGGACGGACTCGGCAACTACGGAACGGACGCCGGTCGTGATGAGATGGTTGAAAAGGACACGAGATCGCGCATATCCGCATCGTAGCAAGAAACTGGGACCTCGCGACATCCCTGGCGAATTTGTAATTCGCCACGGACAGGTGAGCGCCGCTCGCGTTATGGCAAGTTGATCGTGACGATTATTCAGGCAGCACGACGCTGCCTTTTACCTCGAACGTTCCGGCGATCGTCGGCACGTCAGCGTTCGGCTGGCCACCACCAACCGACACAGAGTACTTGCCTTCCGGGATGATCGGCTCGCCTGCCTCCGAGACCATGCTCAGGTCGCGTGGCTTGAGTTCAAAGCGCACCTTCTGTGACTGGCCCGGACCGAGGTGCACGCGCTGGAACGCGCGCAGCGCGCGGATGGGCGCGCCCGCCACATTGGGGAAGCTAAGGTAAAGCTGCGCCACTTCGTCGCCGGCAAGCTTGCCCGTGTTGGTCACGGTGACTTCGGCGGCCATGGGCTGGCCGGCAGTTATAGCGCTGGCGGGTAGCGTGAGGTCGCTATACGAGAAAGCGGTGTAGCTGAGACCGTAGCCGAAGGGGTAGAGCGGTGTGCCTTCGAAGTAGCGATAGGTACGGCCCTTCATCGCGTAGCTTTCGAAGGGCGGAAGTTGATCGACGCCGGCGTAGAAGGTGACGGGTAGACGGCCCGCGGGATTGTTCTTTCCGGAAAGGGTTTCAGCCACGGCCGTGCCGCCCTCTTCGCCGGGATACCACGCATCGAGGATGGCATTGACGTGCTCCTTGGCCCAGTTGACCGCGAGCGCGCTGCCGTTGGTGAGGACAAGGACAACAGGTTTGCCGGTGGCAACGAGCGCCTCGAGCAGTTCCTCTTCCGGCTTGGGCAGATCGAGGCTGGTGCGATCGCCGCCCTTGAAGCCGGGCTCGCTCACCTGCATCTCCTCGCCTTCAAGCTCGCTGGTGATGCCCAGGACGGCAATCACGACGTCGGCGTCCTTGGCCGCAGCTATGGCCTCGGGCTGCGGCTTGAGATCGACCTTCGACCAGACCAGCCTGGCGTTGGGCATTCTGTTCTCCGGCGGGGTGTACTGCACGCGCAGAGCAGCGGGCTTGCCGGCTTCGAGATGCACACGTCCCAGTTTGGCCTCGTTGGGATCGCCGCCATAAGCGGAGGTGACGCTCTTACCACCAAGCTGGATGCGGAAAATGCCCTCGGCCTTGAGGCCAAGATTGTAGTCGCCCGTCTCCGGCGCAGTAAGCTCGCCCTCCCAGCGGATGGCGAGCGGGCGCACGTTGGCAACTTCAGTGGGTAATGGCTGGGCAGACGCATCGAGCGTCGGCTCCGTGCGCTGTGCCAGCGGCTTCATGGCCTCGGGGTTGTTGATGTCGGTCATGTCCAGCTTGGAGTAGCTGACTTTGATGCCGGGCTTGCCGTCGACCGTCAGCGCGGAGGCGGGAACGGGGTCCTCTTCGTGGCTCAGGAACTGCGTTCCGGGCACGTACTGAATGCTGGCGCCCGCAAACTCCTTGCGCAGACCTTCAAGGATGGAAACGGTATGCGTCGGGATCCCGTTGTAGTTGCCGAGCAGGACCTTGGTCTGATTGGCAAGAGGCCCGATGACGGCGATCTTGATGCCGCTCGTTTTGAGCGGCAGCGTGCCGTCGTTCTTCAAGAGCACCATGGATTCGTCGGCGATTTTGCGCGCCATGTCGCGGTGCTCAGGGCTGTTCAGTTGGCTTTCATCAATCTTGGTGTACGGCACCATGTCCGGCGGATCGAACATGCCCAGCTTCATGCGTGCGGTGAACAAGCGGATGAGCGCGGTGTCGATGTCGCTCTCTTTCAGGTAGCCTTCCTTGACGGCATCAAGGTACGGCTTGTAGTCGTGATTGTCCTTCACCTTGAAGGTAAAATCGACGCACTCATTATCCATGCCGCGCTGGAGACTGATGGCCGAGGCCTGCGCCTGTGTCGGCTCGTAGTGGTGGCCTCGGTAGATGTCGATGACTGCGCCACAGTCGGAGACCACGTAGCCTTTGAAGTCCCACTTGCCGCGGAGTTGATCCTGAAGCAGAAACTCGTTAGCGCAGGCGGGCTCGCCGTTGATGTTGTTGTAGGCGCACATCACAGAACCGGCCTGAGCCTCAGTGACCGTCGCGCGGAAGGCGGGCAGGTACGTGTCAAGCTCGTCATGCTTGCTGACGGTGACGTCGGCAGTGTGGCGCGTGGGTTCGGGGCCGGAGTGCACCGCGTAGTGCTTGGGCGTGGAGATGACGCGATAGTACTTTGGATCGTCGCCCTGCATTCCGGTGACGAAGGCGACACCCATACGCGCGGTGAGGTAGGGGTCTTCGCCGTACGTTTCCTGTCCGCGGCCCCAGCGCGGATCGCGGAAGATATTGATGTTGGGCGCCCAGAAGTCGAGGCCCTGGAAGATATTGCTGGACCCGCCGTTGGCCTTCAGGGCCTGCGCGTGCTTGATGCGGCCCTCGGTGCCGATTACGATCGCCATCTTGTGGATGGCATCAGCGTCGAACGTGGCGCCGAGACCGACGGGTTCGGGAAACTCGGTTGTTCCGTCACGCATAACGCCATGCAGCGCCTCACTCCACCAGTCGTAAGCAGGCACGTCCAAGCTCTGAACAGCGCGGGCTTGGTTGACGAGCTGGCTAGCCTTTTCATCGAGCGTCATGCGGTGCACCAGGTCGGCGGCGCGCTGCTCGGGCGGCAGACTTGGGTCAAGGTACGTGGGCTCTTGCTGAGCCAGGATCGTCCCGCCACTGCAGATCACCGCGACGACTGCCAAATGAGCTCCGAAACGTTTCATAGCTTCCTCGCTGGCTGTAAAGGGTTCGAAGATTGAGAAGCACAGTATTGCGTGCCCACCCTCGCCTGTCAACCCTATTGTTTGATGTCACTCGCACGCAGTTCTATGGGATAATGTTCGACCGAGAGAGAGGTAAACTTCATGATGCAAGCTAGGATTCTTATCGTTGCGATGGCAGCCTCCTGTGCGGCCGCAGTTGCTCGGGCTGAATCTACGAGTTCCTGCGCGGATCTCGCCAATTTCAAAATGGTTGGCATCGAGATCACGAAAGTGGCGCCCATTCCGGCCGGCACAACCGTCCCGCCCATGTTTCCGGGTGCCCCGAGCATCGGTCCATTGCCTGCGCATTGCCGCGTGGACGGCGTCATCAATCGGCGCAAGGGTTCCGGCGGAGAGGAGTTCGGAATCCGATTCGCAGTGGCTTTACCCGAAAAGGAAGCCTGGAATGGTGACTTTTTGATGCAGGGCGGAGGTGGGGGTAATGGCGTAGTGGGCTATCCGATGGGAGCATCGTACGCCGGTGAGAAACCTGCCTTGGTCCGCGGGTTCGCGGTGGCCAGCACGGATACGGGACACAAGGCGAAGACGGGTCCGTTTGACTTCTCTTTCATGCGCGATCAGCAGGCGTATCTCGATTTCGCCTATCTCGCCAATGCCGAGGTGGCAGGGGTGGCGAAAAAGATCATTGCAGAGTACTACGCCAAGCCTGCGGCGTATTCCTACTTTGTGGGCTGCTCGACCGGCGGACGCGAAGGTATGATCCTGTCGCAGCGCTATCCCACGGTGTTCAACGGCATCGTCTCCGGCGATCCGGCGATGCGCACCGGCCTATCGAATCTCGCCATCGGCAAATGGATTCCGGTGGCGTACGACCAGGCGGCGCCAAAAGATGCGTCGGGAAAGCCTATCATTGACACGCTGCTCACCGATGGCGATCGCAAGCTCTTCATGGATGCTCTGATGAATCGGTGCGACGCAAAGGACGGGGTGGCCGATGGCATGATATCGGACCCGATGGGCTGCGATTTCGATCCCGCGGTGCTGGCCTGCAAGAACGGCCAGAGCGATGGCTGCATTGCACCGGAGAAGATTGCGGCCATCAAGAAAGCCTTTGCCGGACCAAAGAACTCGTACGGGACCCAGGTGTACCCGGGGTTTCTGTATGACGCAGGTATCGCTGTGACCGGTCCGGTCCCGGGGTTGCTCGCTCCCCGCGCCAACGGCATCTTTGGTCCGTATCCGACCGCGACGGAGATCGATGTCGACAAAGAGGCTCTGCATGCCTCCGATCCGTTGGTGGAGCCGGCGTCGACCAATCTGTCGACGTTTTCTGCGAATGGCGGCAAGATCCTCTTCTTCCATGGAAACAGTGATCCCTGGTTCTCGCCGCTGGATACGCTCGGGTACTATAAGTCCCTTGCCGCAACGAACGGCGGTGCGGACAAGGTGGCCGAGTGGAGCCGGATGTTTCTGGTGCCGGGGATGTGCCACTGCGGCGGCGGGCCGGCGCTCGACCAGTTCGACATGCTCTCAGCGGTGGTGAACTGGGTGGAGAAAGGGATTGCGCCGGAATCCGTCATCGCCACGGGACATGCATTTCCGGGCCGAAGCCGGCCATTGTGCGCGTATCCCCAGCACCCCCAGTACAAGGGGCAGGGAGACACGAACGACGCTCATAACTTCACCTGTCAGTGAGGCGGCCGGAGAGACGCCACGCTGCCGGTGTCAATTCTGTTGACTCGAATATCCGGTCCGGATATTCGAAGCATCACATTCCGGTTTCATTGTCGCAGAATCGTTATAGAATCCGCATCGGCAACTACCAGCTCCGATCGCAATTCTCGATATGCGATGGAAGACCGGGGAGATGATCTCCATTTAGCGTTGCCATTTATCGGTTGCCGATGGTGGACTCCGCTCAATGACGCTGGGCGAACCCTTTTGGAGGAGCAGTGCTACAACAGCGAGTGCGTTTCGAATTGAGGATAGCGTTGGTTCTAGTAGCGGCAACCGCGCTGAACGTTGCGGTTAGAGCAGCCGATTCCGGTCCCAAACTGACCTACGACAAACCCGCCACCAAATGGACCGAGGCTTTACCGCTTGGTAACGGACGCATTGGCGCGATGGTATTTGGAGGAACGGACGATGAGCGTCTGCAAATCAATGAGAGCACCCTTTGGGGTGGAGGTCCTCACAACTACACGAATCCCGGTGCATATACCCATCTTGCGGAGATTCGCCAATTGATCTTCGCGGGCAAGGTGGACGAGGCTGAGAAGCTCTCGGGAACCCTAATGGGTCAACCGAAGATGCTCATGCCCTATCAGCCTTTTTGTGACGTGCGGCTGCACTTCCCGGGCCATGATCAGGCGACAGAATACCGACGCGAGCTCCACTTGGGCGATGCAATCGCAGAGACGGTCTACAAAGCGGGCTCTGCCAACTTCTCGCGTGAAGCGTTCGTTTCGTACCCGGACCAAGTTCTCGTAGTTCGAATCACAGCCAGTCAACCAGGCCAGGTCGCGTTCAATGCAGGGATGGATTCTCCCCAGCCTGGAACCCACGTCGAGAGCATTGCCAGCGACACATTACAACTGACCGGTCAAATCCAACCGCGACGGAATCCGGCTTGGTCTTGGACAGGCGCCTGGGATCAGCCCGGCATGCGGTTCGCCGCGGTGCTGAAGGTGCTCGCCGATGGCGGTTCCGTCCGCGCCGTGGGAGGGCATTTGGAGATTTCGGGCGCCAACTCTGTGACTATGCTGTTGAGCAACGCAACCAGCTTCAGGAACTATCAGGACATCGGCGGCGATGCTCTGGGTGCGGCCCAAGCGTACGTGCAGCGCGCGTCGACGCAATCGTACGACCGGTTGCGGCAGAGGCATCTGGATGATTTTCGCCCTTTGTTTTCGCGGGCACAGTTGCGCCTCGGAGAGGATCGTTCCACCGAGACAACTGACCAGCGCATCAAGAATTTCGTCGAAAATGATGATCCCACCTTGGTCGCCCTCTACTTCGAGTTCGGTCGATATCTGCTGATCTCGTCTTCCCGGCCGGGAGGTCAGCCGGCAAATCTGCAGGGGATTTGGAACGAGAATCTGGTTCCAGCCTGGAGCAGTAAATGGACCACGAATATCAACCTGGAGATGAACTACTGGCAGGCCGATACAGGCGATCTCTGGGAGACGGAAGAGCCCCTGTGGAATTTGATCCGCGACTTGCGCGTGACCGGCGCCGAAACCGCCCGCGTGGACTACCACAGCAGAGGATGGGTTCTGCACCACAACACCGACATTTGGCGTGCGACGACGCCGGTGGATGGTCCCTGGGGAATCTGGCCAGTGGGAGAGCTATGGCTGGCGAACCAGATGTGGGACCACTATGAGTTCAGTGAAGATCGGGAATTCCTGCAGCAACAAGCCTACCCCGCGATGAAGGAAGCTGCGGAGTTCGCGCTTGGCGTTCTGGTGGAGGCGCCGGCCGGAACACCCTTCGCAGGGCGTCTGGTCACGAATCCGTCGACTTCGCCGGAAAACCAATACATTCTCAACGGCAAGCATGTGAATCTGACCTACGCGCCCACCATGGATATCGAGCTAATTCGAGAGCTCTTTGAGAACTGCCGGCGTACTGCCGAAATCCTCGGAACAGACGCCGGGTTCCGGTCTGAGCTGGAGCACACAGAGAAGCGCTTGCCACCGGTGCAAATTGGCAAGCGTGGGCAACTCCAGGAATGGATTGAGGATTATCCCGAAGCTGAGCCGGCGCATCGGCACGTGTCGCATTTGTACTCGCTTTATCCAGGGCATGACATCCGTCTCGGGACCACTCCCCAGTTTGCGGCTGCCGCGAAGAAGACTCTTGAGCTGCGCGGCGACGGCAGTGCTGGGTGGTCGGAGGTGTGGAGGGCGGCGCTGTGGGCACGGCTTCAAAACCCGGAGCGTGCTTATGCCAACCTGAAGCTCCTGATCACGAAGAACACACTGCCAAACATGTTCGATCTTGGTCCGCCTTTTCAGATTGATGCCAACCTGGGTGGTCCGGCTGCGATTACTGAGATGTTGATACAGAGTACTCCCGAGGAGATCATTGTGTTGCCTGCGCTACCGCAGCAATGGCTGAGCGGCAGCTTGAAGGGAGTGCGCGTGAGGGGCGGCGGCAAGGTGGACGTGGTGTGGAAAGAGGGCCGTCTCACGGAGCTAAGGTTGCAATCCGATCGCGCGGCGAAATACAGGATAAGTTACCGCGACGAGTCGTCCGAGGCTCAGGTCGAACCCGGCAAGCCGGTCATTCTGGATGGGGCGCTTCACAGAATCGGCTAGTAATGCTGTGCAGACGGTCAACTATGGTGAAAGCGATTTATACCGGGCGGTCTTTGCCGAGGCGGGCGAGATCTGCCACTACGCCATGCACGGACGTGCAACGAAGTTGAAATCCGAATTAACAAGGAGGCGAGGGATGAAGCAGGTTGGATTGGCAATACTCCTGTTTGCAAGTTTTTGTTGCGCGCAAGACCCGGGCAATTTCGAGGCCGCTTCGACCAACGTTTGGGGAGCCGAATACCCGCGCGTTGATAGCGCCGGCAGGGCGGAGTTCCGCGTGAAAGCTCCTGATGCCACCAAGGTCCGGCTGAATTTC
>Ga0209039_10001754_pt1 | contig 19600 bp, 12 predicted proteins | sample BogFormECP12_OM1_FD_188238 | JGI IMG/M metagenome (GOLD analysis project Ga0209039, IMG submission 188238) | Bog forest soil microbial communities from Calvert Island, British Columbia, Canada - ECP12_OM1 (SPAdes) (version 2) | ecosystem: Environmental > Aquatic > Freshwater > Wetlands > Bog ...
CCCTTCTATTTCCCGCGTATTTACTACCTGCGCGGGTTGCTGGCGGAGAAGCGAGGCAAGCTGGATGAGGCGCGCGCCAACTACCGGTTATTCCGCCAACTCTCCGGCCCCGACCCGCTGCTTTGGGGCGAGGAGCAGAGAGCCTCGCGAGCGCAGTGATGGACACCTTCCGACACGTTCTGACCCTGTTGATGCTGATGTTCATGCCCGGCGCGGTCTTGTTCTGGTTCCTGGTTCATCCCTTCGTGCGAATCTGGAGACGGCTTGGCTTGCGCCGTGCCCTGGCGATCTTCTGCACGCTGCTGGCGGCCTTCGCGGCGGGCGTGTTTCTCTTGCGGAAGACGCTGCTCGCCGTGGATTTCGGCACGAATCCCGTCCTGATTGCCGCAGCCGTTCCGCTTGTGGCAGCCTCCCTCGTGCTGCGCCACATTTTCTCCCGCCAACTGCGCATCAAGACCCTGTTCGGCCTCCCGGAGATGGCGCCGGACCGTTACCCTCAGCGGCTTTTGACCGAAGGCATTTACTCTCGCATCCGCCATCCGCGTTACGTCGAGGTCCTGCTGGTCATGGCATCTTTGGCGATGGTAGCCAACAATCTTGCCTCTTACGTGAACTTGATCATAGGCATCCCGAGCGTGCTATTGATCGTACGCGTCGAGGAGCGCGAGCTTCGCGACCGTTTCGGCGCCCAATACGACGAATACTGCGCGCGCGTCCCCCGATTTCTGCCGCGATGGAGCGCCCGTTAAATGCGCCTTCTTCCCGTTGTCCTTTGCGCCTTGGTCCTGCCATGGATCGCGTCTGCTCAAACCTACACCATATCGACCATTGCCGGCGGCGGGCTGCCGGTCAACATACCGGGAACTTCCGCCAGCCTCGACTACGGAGAACCTCGATACGTCGCGGTGGACCGGACCGGCAACGTGTTTTTCGAGGACCAGAACATGGTCCTGCGATGGGACGCCGTAACGGGTGTCTTGACCCTTGTGGCGGGGAACGGGACCACCGGCTTCAGCGGCGACAACGGCCCGGCTACCAGCGCCCAATTGTACGGGCCCACGGGGGTGGCCTTGGACTCTTCCGGCAATCTCTACATTGCCGACGCCGGTAACAACCGCATCCGCAAGGTCTCGACCGGCGTGATCACTACGGTGGCGGGCAATGGGACCAGCGGCTTCGGCGGCGACAACGGCCCGGCCATCATCGCCCAGTTGAATGGTCCCGAGGGCCTCGCCGTCGATTCCGCGGGCAGCCTCTACATTGCCGACCGTCTGAACAACCGCATCCGCAAGGTCGCGGGCGGGGTGATCACCACCGTGGCCGGCGGCGGCTCGTCCCTCGGCGACAACGGCCCCGCCGTCGGCGCCAGGTTGTCCGGTCCCTACGGGGTCGCCGTGGATTCCGCTGGCAACCTCTACATCGCCGACTCCGGCAACAACCGCATCCGTAAGGTCTCGGCCGGAGTGATCGCCACCGTGGCGGGAAATGGCGCCTATGGCTTCGCCGGCGACAATGGCCCGGCCACCAGCGCCCAGTTGGCCGGCCCCAGCGGGGTCGCCGTGGACTCCGCCGGCAACTTTTACATCGCCGATGGCGCCAACCGTATCCGCATGGTTACGAGCGGCGGCATCACCACTGTGGCAGGCGGCGGCTCATCCCTCGGCGACAACGGCCCGGCCACCAGCGCCCAATTGGCGGCTCCCCACGCGGTCGCCTTGGACCCCAATGGCAACCTTTACATCGCCGACTCTTACAACAGCCGCGTCCGCAAGGTCTCAAGCACGGTGATCGCGACCGTCGCCGGCGGCGGCTCGTCCGCCGGAGACAACGGCTCGCCTGCCAGCGCACAGTTGAACGGCCCTTACGGCCTTACTGTGGACTCCGGCGGCAGCCTTTACATCGCCGAGGCTTATAACAACCGGATCCGCAAGGTTTCGAACGCCGTGATCACTACCATGGCGGGTGGCGGCCCGTCGCTCGGCGACAACGGCCCACCCACCAGCGCACAGTTGTTCTTTCCCGAAGGAGTGGCCGTCGACGCTGCCGCTAACCTCTACATCGCCGACACAGGCAATAACCGCATCCGCGGTGTCTCGAGCGGCCTGATCGCCACTGTGGCGGGAAACGGGGCCTGGGGCTTCAGCGGCGACGGCGGCCCGGCCCCTAGCGCCGCGTTGAACAGTCCCGAAGGCGTCGCCGTGGACTCCGCCGGCAACCTCTTCATCGCCGACACTCTGAACCACCGCGTTCGGGAGGTCTCGAACGGGGCAATCACCACTGTGGCGGGAACCGGGACGCAGGCCTTCGGCGGCGACAATGGCCCGGCCGCCAGCGCCCAATTGAACAATCCCTGGGGCGTCGCCGTGGACTCCGCCGGCAACCTCTACATCGCCGATACTTATAACAACCGCATCCGTAGGGTCTCCGGCCGGGTGATCACCACGGTTGCGGGAACCGGGACGCAGGGTTTCGGCGGCGACAATGGCCCGGCCACCAGCGCCCAGTTGAACAAACCCTACGGCATCGCCGTGGATGCCGCCGGCGGCCTTTACATTGCCGACTCCGGCAACAACCGCATCCGCAAGGTCTCCGGCGGGGTGATCGCCACCCTGGCGGGAAACGGGACTCCGGGCTACAGCGGCGACAATGGGCCGGCCGCCGGCGCCCAGTTGTCCGCCCCCATCGGCATTGCCGTGGACTCTACCGGCAATGTCTACATCGCCGACTCCGGCAACACCCGAATTCGTCTCTTGACCCCAACCGGATCTCCCTGCGCCTATTCCGTCTCGCCGACCACGCTGCACGTCCCCGCTTCGGGCGGCACGTCGACCATCAATATCCAAACCGCTGCTCCCTGTACCTGGGTAGTCTCCGGCTTGCCGGGTTGGATCGCGGTTTCAGGCCCGCCCTTAGGCGCCGGTCCGGCCCCTGTTCCCCTCGCCTTTTCTCCCAATAACTCGGGGGCACTTCTGAACGCCATTGTTCTGGTTGCGGGCGTCTCAGTCACCGTCACTCAGCCCGCCACGACGACCGCGCCGCTACCCCCTATCGCCAGCGTAGTCAATGCGGCCAGCTACATCGGCGGGACGGTCTCCCCGGGCGAAATGGTCACCATTTTTGGTACGGCCATCGGACCGGCCACAGCGGCATACCCAACCGTGGATCCGGCTACTGGCAAGCTAGCCACCACCATCGGCGGGGTGCAAGTACTGTTCAATGGCATCCCCGCTCCCATGATCTACGCCAGCAGTACCCAGGTGTCGGCGGTGGTGCCGTATGAGATGGCCTCCGTTGCCAACCCTTTGGTGTGGATTAACTTCGCGGGCCAGACTTCCAACGCGTACCAGTTGACCTCGGCCGGCGCGGCCCCTGGTCTGTTCACACAGAACTCGCAGGGTAGCGGGCCGGGCGCTATCCTCAACCAGGACAACAGCGTAAACGCTCCGGCCAATGCGGCCGCCAAGGGCAGCATCGTGCAGGTGTTCCTGACGGGCGAGGGCCAGACCACCCCGCAGGGCGTCACGGGCGCGATTACCACCGTCACCCTGCCGCCTCCGCAAGTGACGCCGGCGCCGGTGCAGCCGGTCGCGGTGACCATCAACGGCCAGACCGCGCTATACACCTATGCCGGCGAAGCCCCAGGCATGGCGGGGCTGATGCAGCTCAATGTGCAGATCCCGGCCAACGCGCCGTCGGGCAACTTGTCCATCGCCGTCTCGATCGGCGGGAACCTCAGCCAGCACGGCGTCACCGTGTCCGTGCAGTGAGGGACTAGTACCCCCATCCCGACTAATCTGTCACCATTCGTCCCGAGACCGCATCAAACTGACACATGCGTCTGCTGTCTGTTTTATTACTATTCGGTATGTCTGGCTCCGCCTGGAGCCAGACATACACCATCTCCACATTTGCAGGCGGTGCCCTGCCGGTCAATATCCCAGGAATGTCCGCCAGCCTGGGCTACGCACCCCGGTATCTAGCCGCCGATCAAGCCGGCGACGTATTCTTTGTCTATGAAAACACGGTCTTGCGCCTGGATGCCGCAACCAATGTCTTGACCTTGGTTGCCGGGACCGGAGCCAGCGGCTTCAGCGGCGACAACGGCCCGGCCACCAGCGCCCAGTTGAACGGTCCCACCGGTCTCGCCGTGGACTCGAATGGCAGCCTGTACATCGCCGATACCCTGAACAACCGCATCCGCGAGGTCTCCGGCGGCGTGATCGCCACCGTGGCGGGAACCGGGACGCCAGGCTTTGGCGGCGACAAAGGCCAGGCCACCAGCGCCCTCTTGAACGGTCCCACCGGCGTCGCTGTCGACTCGAACGGTATCCTCTACATCGCCGACACTCTGAACCGCCGCGTCCGCCAGGTCGCCTCAACCGGGGTGATCGCCACCGTGGCCGGGGGCGGCACGTCGCTCGCGGACAGTGTTTTGGCCACCAAGGCCCAACTGGCGACTTCCATCGCCATCGCAGTCGACCCATCCGGAATCCTTTACATCGCCGACACCGACAACAACCGCGTTCGCAAGGTATCGACCGGTGTAATCGCCACCGTGGCCGGAACCGGAACACGGGGTTTCAGCGGCGACAACGGCCCGGCCACCGGCGCCCGGCTGGGCCTTCCCAGCGGGATCGCCCTCGACCCTAACGGCAATCTCTACATCGCCGATACGGATAACAACCGCATCCGCGAGGTCTCCAACGGCGTGATCACCACCGTCGCGGGAGGCCGCTCATCCCTCGGCGACAATGGCCCGGCCACCAGCGCCCAGATCGTCTCTCCCACCGGGGTCGCCGTGGACTCTACCGGGGACCTTTTTATCGCCGACTTTGGAGACTCCCGCATCCGGAAAGTCTCAAACGCCGTAATCACCACCGTGGCGGGAAACGCGACTCCGGGCTTCGCCGGCGACAACGGCCAGGCCACCAGCGCCGAGTTGGCTAATCCTTACGGCCTCGCCATCGATGCCGCTGGCAACCTCTACATCGCCGATAGCTCCAACAACGTCGTCCGCAAGGTCGCCAACGGCCTCATTACCACCGTGGTGGGAAACGGCTCGTCGGGCTTCAGCGGCGACAATGGCCCGGCCGCCAGCGCCCAATTGAACGGTCCCAGCGGGGTCGCCGTGGATTCTGCCGGCAACCTTTACATCGCCGATACCCTGAACAATGTGGTCCGCAAGGTCTCGGCCGGGGTGATCGCCACCGTGGCGGGAACCGGAACTCCAGGTTCCGGCGGCGACAACGGCCCACCCACCAGCGCCCAGTTGTACGCGCCTTCCGGCATCGCCGTGGACTCTTCCGGCAACCTCTACATCGCCGACAGTGCCAACAATCGAATCCGCCTGGTCTCGGGCGGGGTGATCGCCACCATAGCGGGAACCGGGACGCCGGGCTTGAGCGGCGACAACGGTCCGGCCATCAACGCCCAGTTGTACGCGCCTTCCGGCATCGCCGTGGACTCTTCCGGCAACCTCTTCATCGCCGATACCTATAATGGAATCATCCGCGAGATCTCGAACGGCGTGATCTCGACTGTGGCGGGAAACGGGACGCTGGGCTACGCTGGCGACAACGGCCCGGCCCTCCGCGCTCAGTTGAACAATCCGTACGGCATCGCCGTGGACTCCGTTGGCAACCTCTACATCGCGGATACCGCCGACCAGCGAATCCGCAAGGTTTCTTCCAGCGGGACTATCGCCACCGTGGCGGGAAACGGGACGCCAGGCTTCAGCGGCGACAGCGGCCCGGCCCCCACGGCCCAGTTGAACAGTCCTTACGGCCTGACCGTGGATTCCGCCGGTAAGGTCTACATCGCCGATTACAACAACAACCGCGTCCGCCTCTTGACGCCCGTCATTCCTTGCGCGTACTCTGTCTCTCCCGCTACCATGCAGGCGGCCGTCGCGGGCGGCAGTTTGACCGTCGGCATCAAAACCACCCCTTCTTGTTCCTGGACGGTCACCAACCTGCCGGCCTGGATCACTGTTTCAGGCGCATCCTCCGGTACCGGCTCCGCCTCCGTCACATTGGTGGTCGCCCCCAATTCCGGCGCCAGCGTCAGCGCGACGATTCTGATTGGCGGCGCATCGTTGACCGTCACTCAGCCGGCCGCCTCGGCGTGTATCTATGCCCTCAGTCCGGGCGGAGTGGCCCTAGGCGTGGCAGGCGGCACGGGAACCATCAACGTCTCCGTCAGTACGGGGTGCCCTTGGGCTGCATCGACTACCACGAGTTGGATCACCATCACTGGCGGCAGCTCTGGAAATGGCAATGGAACCATTACCTTCCAGGCCGCGCCCAACCCGGGCGCCGCCCGCTCCGGCGCCATCATGGTAGCCGGCCTGTTGACCTTCAAGGTGGAAGAATCGGACGCCCTGGTCACGGGCCTTGTCAGCGCCGGAACGATTACCCACCTGGCCTCCGGTGGTTACTGGACCACTACCATTACGCTGGTCAACACCAGTCCTTCGCCGGCTCAGGTGCGCCTGAGCTTCTTCGACAACAACGGCAATCCCCTGGCTTTGCCGTTGAGCTTTCCACAATCGTCCTCCGCAGCCGGCACGCTGCTTGCTTCCACTCTCGACCGCACTCTGCAATCGGGGGCTGAATTGGTGGTCCAAAGCACGGGGCCGAACAACCAGCCAACGCTGGTGGGCTGGGCGCAAGTGCTGACCAATGGCGTCCTCGGCGGCTCCGCCATTCTCAGTCAGGCAATCGGGAACGCCAACCAGGAAGCGGAGATGCCTCTCGATACCAGTATTTCCGCCGATTACGTCGTGCCGTTTGACAATACCAACGGCGCCTCCACCGCCCTGGCGCTGACAAACATCTCCCCGCAACCCGTCAGCGTGACAGTTTCCATTAATAACGACAGCGGTTCAGTCATGTTGTCGAACGCCATCACGCTCCCGGCCATGGGCCACACTTCCTTTACTCTGGCCGACCGGTACGGAGCGGTTACCGCGCAACGGCGCGGCACTGTGGAATTCACCACGCCATCCACCGCCCTGATCAGTGTGATTGGCCTGCGGTTCAACGCCACCGGCGCCTTCAGCACCATACCGACAATCGCCAAGTAACGGAGGCTGACGACCTGGCCCCCGTCCCCGGGCCCCGCCAGCGAAGCCGGTCCGTCCATTCCACACCCGCTCATCCGGGTTCCTCTCCCATGAGTATGCCGGCCGAAGAAATAACTGCGAATTTCCGCCCAGACCGGCCACATTATCTTTGATAGGTCCGATCCGGTGCTATAGAGGAGATCTTTCTCAAGTGCGCCTGCCGCCTGCTGTTCTTCTTGCTTCGGTCATGTCGTGGTCTGCATCCGGTCAGATCTACACCATATCGACGTTTGCGGGCGGCGCGTTGCCGCTCAACATCCCAGGAACGTCCGCCAGCCTGGACAGCGCACCTCAGTACATTGCGGCCGATCACGCGGGCAACGTCTTCTTCGTGGATCGAAACAGCGTCCTGCGCCTGGACGCCACATCCGGCATCCTGACCCTGGTGGCGGGAAATGGGACGCCAGGCTTCAGCGGCGATAACGGCCCGGCCACCAGCGCCCAGTTGGCCAATCCCCAAGGCGTCGCCGTGGACTCCGCCGGCAACCTCTACATCGCCGACACCAATAACCAGTGCATCCGAAAGGTCGCGAACGGAGTGATCACCACCGTGGCGGGCACCGGCACGCCAGGCTACAGCGGCGACAACGGCCCGGCCACCAGCGCCCGTTTGGCCAATCCCCAAGGCCTCGCCGTGGATTCCGCCGGCAACCTCTACATCGCCGACACCAATAACCAATGCATCCGCAAGGTCGCGAACGGAGCGATCACCACCGTGGCGGGCACCGGAACCCGTGGCTCCAGCGGCGACAACGGCCTCGCCACCAGCGCCCAATTGAACAATCCCTATGGCGTTGCCGTGGACTCCGCTGGCAACCTGTACATCGCGGACTCGTCTAACAACCGCATCCGCAAGGTCTCAGGCGGGATGATCGCCACCATAGCGGGAAACGGGACGCCCGGCTTCAGCGGCGACAACGGCCCGGCCATCAGCGCCCAATTGAACTATCCTCAAGGCATCGCGGTGGACTCCGCTGGCAACCTCTACATCGCCGACCCTGGCAACCCCTACAGCACCGACCCTAGTAACAAGTCGAGTCGCATCCGCACGGTCGCGAACGGCGTGATCGCCACCGTGGCGGGAAACGGAACGTCAGGCTTCAGCGGCGACAACGGCCCGGCCATCAGCGCCCAATTGAACTATCCCCAAGGCGTCGCCGTGGACTCCGCCGGCAACCTCTACATCGCCGACACTTCCAACAACCGCATTCGCAAGGTCGCGAACCGGGTGATCGCCACTGTGGCGGGCAACGGCGCGCTCGGCTTCAGCGGCGACAACGGCCCGGCCACCAGCGCCCAATTGGCCAATCCCTGGGGCGTCGCCGTGGACTTTGCCGCCACCCTCTACATCGCCGACAATGGTAATAATCGGGTCCGCAAGGTCTCGAACGGGGTGATCGCCACCGTGGCGGGCAACGGCGCGCGCGGCTTCAGCGGCGACAACGGCCCGGCTACCAGCGCCCAGTTGAACAACCCCGCGGGGCTCGCCCTCGACACCCTCGGCAACCTCTACATCGCCGACTATGGCAACAATCGCATCCGCAAGGTCTCGGGCGGGACCATCACCACCGTGGCAGGAGGCGGCGCGTCCCTCGGCGACAACGGCCCGGCCACCAGCGCCCAGTTGAATCTCCCGTACGGCGTCGCTGTGGATTCCGCCGGCAACCTCTACATCGCCGATTGGGGTAACAATCGGGTCCGCAAGGTCTCAGGCGGGGTGATTACCACCGTGGCGGGCAACGGCACGCGCGGCTTCAGCGGCGACAACGGCCCGGCCATAAACGCCCAGTTGGCCAATCCCGAAGGCATCGCCGTGGACTCCGCTGGCAACCTTTACATCGCCGACTTTGGCAACTCCAGCATCCGGAAAGTATCGAACGGGGTGATCGCCACCGTGGCGGGAACCGGGACACCGGGCTTCAACGGCGACAACGGCCCGGCCATCGGCGCTCAGTTGTACCTTCCTTATGGGGTCGCCGTGGACTCTGTCGGCAACCTCTACATCGGCGATTCTGGTAACAACCGCGTCCGCCAAGTCTCCAATGGGGTGATCGCCACCCTGGCGGGAAATGGGACGTCCGGCTTCAGCGGCGACAACGGTCCTCCCACCAGCGCCCAGTTGGCCAATCCCTACGGCGTCGCCATCGACTCTGCCGGCAACCTGTACATCGGCGATTCCGGTAACAGCCGCATCCGTGTTTTGACGCCGCTGCCCATCGTCAAGAGCGTGGTGAACGCGGCCAGCTACGCCACCGGGCCGGTCTCCCCGGGCGAGATGGTCACCATCTTTGGCACGGCCATCGGACCGGCCACTGCGGCATACGCCGCCACGGATCCCTCCACCGGCAAGCTGGCGACCACCATCGGCGGCGTGCAAGTGCTGTTCGATGGCATCGCCGCTCCCATGATTTACGCCAGCGGCACACAGGTGTCGGCGGTGGTGCCGTATGAGATGGCGCTCCTTTCCAGTCCCTCGGTGTCGATCAAGTACATGGGACAGACTTCCATTGCGTACCAGTTGAGCTCGGCCGCGTCGGCCCCGGGCCTGTTCACCGAGAACTCGTCGGGCATCGGGACGGGGGCCATCTTGAACCAGGACAATAGCCTGAACGGGCCGGGCCATCCCGCGGCGAAGGGCAGCATCGTACAACTGTTCCTCACGGGCGAGGGCCAGACCAACCCGCCGGGCGTCACGGGCGCGATTACCGCCGCGACCTTGCCGCCTCCGCAGGTGACGCCCGCGCCGGTTCAGCCGATCGACGTATTTGTCAACGGCCAACCCGCGCTCTATACGTACGCCGGGGAAGCGCCGGGACAGGTGGCGGGAGTGATGCAGCTCAACGTGCAAATCCCGGCGGCCGCCCCGTCGGGCAACCTGTCGATCACCGTGTCGCTCGGCGAAAACATCAGCCAGAACGGCGTCACCGTGTCGGTGCGGTAACGCCACGATTCTCCGTTTTGACGCCCCGAAACAGGATACCTTGGGAGAAGCTATGTGCCTGAATAAACCCGCATGGATCCTCCTGTTCGTGGCTGCGACGGTTTTCCGGGCCCTGGCTGCCGGGCCGGTGCACGTTTGGGAGAAGCAGGAGTTGACCTTCACCGCGGCGCGCGCGACCGTCAATCCGTACACGGAAATCACCGTCTGGGTGGATCTGACGGGACCCAGTTTTCAGAAGCGCGTCTACGGGTTCTGGGATGGCGAGCGGACCTTCAAGGTGCGCCTGGTGGCTACCGAACCGGGCCTCTGGAAGTGGCAGAGCGGCTCGTATCCGCCGGAAGAGGGCCTCGCCGGCAAGAGCGGTTCTTTCGAAGCCGTTGCCTGGACCGAAGAACAGAAGCAACAGAATCCCCTCCGCCGGGGCTTCCTGCGCGCCACCCCGAACCAGCATGCGCTGCAACTGGCCGACGGAACCCCGTTCTTTATTCTGGGGGATACCTGGTGGGCCACCGGCACCAACTGCTTCAAATGGTACGACGACGACCAGCAGCGGCCCATCGGTCCCGCGGCCGGCTTCAAGGATTACCTTCGTTTCCGGAAAGCGCAAGGCTTCAACCTGGTGGGGATCATCGCCGCATTCCCCAACTGGGCCAGCGACGGAAAACCCGCGCACATCGTAATGGACAACCCCGAAAGAACCGTGATCCGCTCGGCCTGGCTGGAGTTCGGCGCCGCGAGCGCCAAGAACATGGACAACGAGGGAGGCCGGCCGTTCCTCTATCCCGGCAAGGTCCCCGGCTACGAGGACGTCTTCGCCGACGTGGACCGCGTCAACCCCAAGTACTTCGACTATCTCGATCACAAAATCGACTACCTGAATGAACAGGGTTTTGTTCCGTTCATCGAGGTCTCCCGCCGGGACGCAAGCCAGGCCTGGAAGAAGTATTACACCTGGCCGGATTCGTACGCGCGGTTCATCGAATACATCTTCGCGCGCTATCAGGCCAACAACGTGCTGCTGAGCCCCATCCATTTCGACACTTCCAGCGAATCCATTTCCGCCGCCGAGTTCCTGCCGGCCATCGAGATGGCGCTCGAGCAACATGGCCCGCCGCCGTTCGGCACGCTGCTGACAGGCAACCCGGCCCCTTCCACGCTACTGAATTGGGGCGACGGGTCGTGGGTCACGCTGCACCAGATTGGCAACTCCCGCGAACACGATTTCTATTGGTATCTGACCCAGATATTCCACGCCGTCTATCCGCGGCCGGCCCTGAACGGGGAACCTTACTACTCCGGGTACAACGATGCTCGTGGGCGCCCCGGCGGCGGCTACCAGTTCGGAGCGCCGGGGAACACCGAGAAGGACGACCAGTTCGTGCGCTCCGGCATGTACGGGAGTTTCCTTTCCGGAGGTCTGGCCGGCCACATCTACGGTTCGGAGGCCATCTGGGGCGCCGACGTGCAGCCACAGGCGCCCATCAAGATGTGGGAAGCATTCCAGTGGAGTTCCGCCACCCAGGTGCGGCACCTGCGGACGTTCGCCTTCTCCACAGGCAGGCGGTACCAGGACCTGATTCCGGATGCCGATTGGGTATCGCCCAGCAAGACCCAGACCACGCGAGGATTCGAGGGATGGGCCTACGCCGCGCATACCGCGGACCGGGAAATCATCATGGCGTACTTCGAAAAGGGCTGCCCGCGGAGCGCCATTCGGGCGGCCAAGCCGTCCAGCACCTATCGGGCCGAGTGGTTCGATCCCCGTACCGGCGAGTGGATCGACGCCGCAGACGGCTTTGCGCAGTCGAACGCGATCGGCGCGATTACGCTGCCCCCCTTCCCCGGCGACATCGATTGGGGCCTGCGCCTGCTGTACGCTGGTCCCCTTCCGGTGAGGAACCCAAATGAAAAATGAAAACATTGCGCGTCGCAGCTTATTAGGCGGCCTGGCCGCCGCACCACTGGCGGTTTCGCAGGCACGCGCCGCGGTGACGGGTCCGCCCAAGTGGAAGCTGGTGGTGGCCTGCGACCACGCCGGCTTCCCGCTAAAGGGGCCGCTGGTCAAAACGCTCCAATCCTGGGGGCACACCGTCAAGGACGTCGGCACCTACAGCACCGATCCGGTCGATTTCCCGGATATCGCCCAAAAACTCTGTGACGAGATCCTGTCCGGACGGTCCCAACGCGGCATCATGGTCTGCGGCACCGGCGTGGGCGCCACCATCGCTGTCAATAAGGTCCGCGGCATGCGCGCGGCGCTATGCCACGACACGTATTGCGCGCATCAATCGGTGGAACACGACGACGTAAACGTGCTGTGCCTGGGCGCATGGATCATCGGGCCGAAGCTCGCCGAAGAGGTTCTCAACGCCTACTTGAATGCCCGGTTCGCGAGCGAAGATCCGGATCTCAGCCGCCGCGTGCAAAAACTGAAAGAGATGGAAAAGAAGTAGGAACCGTCTTTCCCTCAGTTCAACGAATACGTGGCCCGCGTCGGCGACGGCCGCGCAACCGTCAGCGTCGCCCCGCCGCGTTTTTCCGAACTCAGCCGATCCGCGGGAAGCGGTGAGCTTTGCTCGATGGTGAGCGTGGTCTCCGAAAGTCGGGCCGCCCGCTTCCAGCCCTTGCCGGTGAACTCCAGGGCATCGTCCGCGGCCCGCACCTCCACCGGTCCCGGCCCGGCGAACACGCCTTGTTCGGGCAGGTAGTTCACGTTGGTGTCCTTCCACGTGAATTCCATCCATCGGCCGCCATCCTGGGCGGAGAAGATGGCGCGCACTTTCTGCGATTCCAGCACCCATTCCGGGGAACCGTCGCCATCCAGATCGGCCGACCAAGCCACGGTGTGGCCGCGCGGCAGCAACACCACGCGCATGGGAAGGTCCGTATCGGCGCCCGGCACGGAAAGATCCCCGACGCGCAAGCGCCAGTCGCGCACGCCGGCCAGCCCCTCGGCGGCGAACACGCGCAACGACACGCGCCGCTCATCCACCGCGCCCACGCTGATCTCGGTCTTGGGCGGAAAGAACTCCAGGCCTTCGCCCGCGGCCTCCAGGCGGTAGGTCCGGATTTGCGGCCAGTTGTTGCGGATGGATATTTCCAGATTGCCGCCGGCCTTCGGCTCGATGGGCGCCGTGGGCGGATCGGGCGTCAACTCGGTCTGCGCCCCGAAGTGAAGCTGCATGGCTTCCATCAGGCGGATGGTGGCTGGGCGGAACAGTTGCAGCCGCGCGCGGCCCAGCGGCATGCCGTCGGCTTCGATCGCCAGGTTGGCCCAGTCGCCGTGTACCGCATCGCCCGGCACGCCGATTTCGTAGTCGATTTCATCCGGCGACTTGACGGTGGGCGCGGCGGTGAAGCCTTCGGGCAGGCGCAGGCGCGAGCGCGCAGCCACCTCCGACGACGAGTACGAAGTGGAGACCACGTTCTTCCGGCCGATGATCAGCCGCCTGGCATCGTTGAAGAAAGCCGACGTGTCGGGAGCTTCGATGGCGATCCCGATGCGCACGCGGTTACCCGCGGCGGTGCCGGCCGGAATGGCGAGGCGCGCGCGCAGCGTCTTCTCGTCCCAATCGAACTCCGTGGGCTTGCCCGCGGCCAGGAACGGGCCGATGGGCTGGCGCGCCAGTTGCAGGATCACTTCGCCCGGTTGCGGGGCGGCGAACTCCATGGCCAGGATGCCGTTCTCGAATTCAATCGAGAGCAGCTCGGCGGTGGCGTACACGATGCGCTCGGCGCTCGAGAAATTCGTGCACTCGCGGCACAATCCGTCCCCGCCGATGGAAACCCCGACCGGCAGCCACAGCGATTCGCCGGCGGGAACGGAGACGCCGGGAATTATGAGGGTGCGCTTCGACAGCGGCTCCAGCACGCGCACATCGTCGTGAAATGCCTTGGTCCCGCTATTGGTGATGCTGACGGCGGAGGCGATGGGCGAAACCAGTTCGACTGCTGTGACGCCCGCGAGCTTCGGCATAGCGACGGAATGCAGGCCGGGAAACAGGCGCGCCCAGTTGCGCAGCAGCGCGGCGTCGCGGCGCAGGGCGCTGGTGGTGGGCCGCTCATCGCCGCTCAACCCCACCGCGCCCTTGCGCAACGGCGATTCCGGGTTGGCCGCCCAGCCGGCGGGATAGAGCGTGTCTTCCACGTCGGTCCACAGCAGCGCGCGGCCCGCTCCCGCCATGGCCTGGCGGCTGCGCGTGAATGCCGATGGGTCCGTGGCCGAAATCACGGCCACCGGCGCGGGAGGAGCGGCGGCATCGATAGCCAGCGCGCGCCCTTCCACGAAAGCGATCGGCCCGCCGTGGCTGGCGGTCTGGGTGGCGAGCACGGTCTCCAACGCCTTGACCCAGGCGCGTTGCGCGCGCGCGTCGGCCGGCTGCGGGCGCACCCAGGCGCGCAGTTCGAGCCGCCGCAGCAGCCGTACGAAGCCCACCAGGTCGCGCCGCGGGCTGGTGCGGCCTGTGAAGTCGAACTCGCCGCCCTCGACCTGGTGCCAATTCGAGGGGATCGAGAATTCCACCGTGCTCACTCCGATGGTCTTCATCCACACCAGCTCACGCTCCCAGAGCGCACGCGGGTAGAGGTAGTAGGGGAATTCGACGGCTTGCACGTACTGTGCCGGCAGCGCCGCCGCGAAAAGCAGCAGGAGAACGGCCAGGCGCTTCAAAACTGCTTGCCCTTTCGGACGCGGTAGTCCTCGATCAGCGGCATGCGGATCACCGTGCACATCTCGAAGAGGCGCGAACGCGCGCGCGCGCCGATGCGCTCGGCCAGGGTAGTCCGGTACTCGTACTGGCCGGTCGGAGACTTATGTGTGGCCAAGCTGCCCGCCTCCGGCTCCGGCAGGTTGGTGGTGGCAATGAGCGCCTTCCGGTTGTCGCAACGGTAGGTGACGATCGACGTGATCGTGTCTTCCACCCAATCGGTGACGCGGTGCGCGCCGATATCGTCGAGCAGCAGCACTTCGGCGTCGAGCGCCATGCGGTAGGCCTCCCGATCGGCGGAATTGGAAGCCGGATCGTAGCCGGATTTGATGGTATTTAAGAGCGTCTGGTAGTTGCAGAAAAGGCACTCGAAGCCCTTCTCGACGATCTTGCGCAGCGCGGCCACGGCCAGGTGCGATTTCCCGGTCCCCGGCTCGCCGATCAGCAGCAGGCCGGGCCGCGCCTCGTTGGGAAAGTCGCGCACGTAGTTCTTCACGGCCAGCAGCACGTTGGTGAGCTCCCGGCGGGCGATGGGGTTATCGGGTCCGGGCACCACGAAATTATCGAAGGAGGCATGACGATAGAGCGGCGGGATCTGCGCGCGTTCCTCGAGCCGTTCCGCGCGCCCTTGGGCGCGGCAATCGCAGGGCTCCGCGCCGGAGACGTTGGCGCGCTCGACGATGATCCAACCGGTGCCTCCGCACTTCGCACAGACGGATTCCGTAGTCATTGGTTCTATTATCAGCCAGACCATGTAGCGCCGGCGATCTTGTCGCCGGTGTTCTTTCCGCTGCGGACAACCCCACCGGCGGCATAGACCGCCGGCGCTACCGGCCGTGCTACTCTGTCCTTCGGAGCCTTATGTCCCTTACGCGCGAAAAAGCACAACTCATGAGCGCGTCCGAAATCGATCGGACGCTGGTCCGCCTGGCCCATGAGATTCTCGAAAAGACCAAGGACCTGGACCTGCTCGCCTTCATCGGCATCAAGCGCCGCGGCATTCCCATGGCGCAGCGCCTGGCGCAGAAGATCGAGGCGCTCGAAAAACGCAAGATCCCGGTCGGCATTCTGGATATCAAGCTGTACCGGGACGATCTAAGCACCGTCGACATCAAACCCGTGGTCAGCGCCACCGAAATTCCGTTCTCGGTGCAAGGCAAGGACATCATCCTGATGGACGATGTGCTGTACACCGGCCGCACCGTCCGGGCGGCGCTGGACGCGCTCTTCGACCATGGCCGGCCGTCGCGTGTGCAACTCCTGGTGCTCATCGACCGCGGCCACCGCGAGCTGCCCATCGAGGCCAAGTTCGTGGGCCGCGTGGTGCAGACCACCGACATCGAAATCATCGAAGTGAAGTTCCAGGAAGTCGATGGCATGGAAAAGGTGCTGCTGGTGGAAAAGGTGTCGTAGCCAATATGCACGCCGGATTGCTCGGAATCGAAGAGATGGACCGCGCCGGGATTGAGGCCATCCTGGCGCGCGCGAAGGATTTTCAGCCCATTCAAAGCCAGACCGTCAAGAAGCTGGACACGCTGCGCGGGAAGATGATCGTCAACCTGTTCTACGAGGCTTCCACGCGCACGCGCACCAGCTTTGAGATCGCCGCCAAGCGCCTGGGGGCGGACGCGGTTTCCATCACGGCGTCCGGGTCCAGCGTTTCCAAAGGCGAATCGCTGGTGGACACTCTGAACACGCTCGCGGCCATGCGGCCGGATGCCATTGTGATGCGCCACTCGGCTTCCGGCGCGCCGCATTTTCTGGCGCGGCACTTGCCCACGCCCATCATCAACGCCGGCGACGGCACGCACGAGCATCCCACGCAGGCGCTGCTCGACGCGCGCACCATTCTCGACCGGCGTCCCACGCTGGAGGGCCTGCGCGTGGCCATCATCGGGGATATCGCGCACAGCCGCGTGGCGCGCTCCAACGTGCACCTGCTTTCGAAATTCGGCGTCGAGATCGTGCTCTGCGGCCCGGCTTCGCTGCTGCCGGTCGAGCTCGAGCAACTGGCGCCCGGCGTGCGCCTCACCACCGACATCCGCGAGGCCATCCGCCAGGCGGACGTCATCATGATGCTGCGCGTGCAGCTCGAGCGCCAGCACGAAGCGTCATTCCCGGCCAGCGAGTACTTTCGGTTTTACGGATTGCAACTGGAGCACCTGGACCTGGCCAAGCCCGACGCCATCGTGATGCATCCCGGCCCCATCAACCGCGGGCGCGAGCTGTCCTCCGAGGTGGCGGACTTCCAGCGCTCGGTGATTCTGAACCAGGTCGAAAACGGCATCGCCGTGCGCATGGCGGTGCTGGAGAAGGTGATTGGATAGGCCATGCCCATCGTCATCAAGAATGGTCGCGTCATCGACCCCGCTTCCAACACGGACCGCGTCGCCGACGTGCTGATCGTGGACGGCCGCATCGCCGGCGTCGCGCCCAACCTTTCGTCCCCCAAGGCCGAGATTCTCGACGCCACCGGCATGATTGTGGCGCCGGGTTTCATCGACATGCACGTGCACCTGCGGGAACCCGGATTCGAGCACGCCGAGACCATCGAAAGCGGATCGCGGGCGGCGGCGGCCGGCGGGTTCACCACCATCTGTTGCATGCCCAATACCAAGCCGGTGAACGACAGCCCCATGGTGACCAGCTACATTGTGGAGCGCGGGCGGAGCCAGGGGGTGGTCAACGTGTTCCCCATCGGCGCCATCACCAAGGGCAGCGCGGGCGAGGAGCTGTCGGCTATCGGCGCCATGAAGGCCGCCGGCGCGGTGGCTATTTCCGACGACGGCCTGCCGGTGATGAACGCGCGCGTGATGCGCCGCGCCATGGAATTCGCGCGCTCCTACGATTTGCCCGTGATCCAGCACTGCGAAGACCTGAACCTCAGCGCCGGCGGCGATATGCACGAGGGCGCGCAATCCGTGCGCTGGGGATTGCGCGGCATCCCCGCGGTATCGGAAGACGCCATGGTGGCGCGCGACCTGCTGCTGGCCGAACTGACTGGCGCGCGCTATCACGTGGCGCATGTCTCCACACGCAACGCCGTGGCCATGGTGGATTACGCGCGGCGCCACGGCCTCGCGGTGACGTGCGAGGCCACTCCGCACCACTTCGCGCTGGCCGACCAGGACATGGCGCCCTACGACAGCAACTACAAAATGAAGCCGCCGCTGCGCTCGGCCGCCGACCGCGCCGCGGTTGTCGAGGGTCTCGCGTCGGGGGCCATCACCGCGATCGCCACGGACCACGCCCCGCACCCCGGCAGCGAAAAGATGCAGGAGTTCGAGCGCTGCCCGTTCGGCATCATCGGCCTCGAAACCGCCCTCGCGCTGGCGCTCGAAGAACTGGTGCATCGGGGCAAGATCACGCTCACCCGCATGGTGGAGTTGTTCACCACCGGCCCCGACTCCGTATTGCGGCTGGGCCGCGGCACGCTGGCTTCCGGCGCCCCCGGCGACGTAACGGTCTTCAGCACCGACTTGTCCTGGACCTATGACGTGAACCAATCCTTCTCACGCAGCCGCAATTCCCCCTTCCACGGGCGCACATTCCGCGGAGGCCCCGTGGCCACCGTGGTGAACGGCCAACTCGCGTGGCGACGCGAGGCATAAAGAACTGCGCAAGAATGAACTTACATTGCCAACGTGGCGCAGAGTCTCACTCTGCCGCGTCCCGACTCCCCGGGACGCTCTTTGGTGGTTCCTAAGACCTTCGCTTCGCCCCGCGCCGCAAGGCGCGTGCCGCATAGAGTTGCAGCCCTTGCTCTTGCAAGAAACAAGTGGTATTTTTTCTTGCAGGATGAGGCCCCTGTGACTGACCGATCGACCGAAGAAAAAGCTCTTCGCAGGATTCACGGCAACGGAGGAAGATGGGCGTTTTCTGCACGGGACTTCGCCGACCTCGGAAGCCGCCCGACCGTCGACTCGGCACTCCATCGTTTGGAGCGCAAAGGTTCCATTCGCCGGGTGATTCGTGGGATCTATGATCGTCCCCAATTCAGTGAAGTGCTCTCGACGGAATTGATCCCCGACCTCGACCAGGTGGCACAAGCGCTCGCGCGCAAATTCGGCTGGAGAATCCAACCGAGCGGAGCCGTCGCACAAAACCTGCTCCGTCTCTCCACGCAGGTGCCCGCACGTGCAGTCTATCTGTCGGATGGCCCGAACCGCTCGTACCAAGTCGGACGCACCGTTCTTGTTTTCGATCACACTGCCCTGAAAGAGGCCGGCTTCAAACTTCCTGAAAGCCGACTCGTCGTCCAGGCGCTCAAGTCTCTGGGACAAGAGCACGTCACCCCGGAAGTCATTTCGACGATCCGCGCATGGTTGGCGCCCAATCTACGGGCGCGGGTGCTTGCCGACACAGAGACCGCTACGGGATGGGTGTACGCCGCACTCAGGCGGATCGCCGGGAGGGACACCGATGGATCGAGTCGCGAATCTGCCGGCTAAACAACGGGCGGAGCTCTTCCGAGAAACCGGTTCCCGCCGCGGCATCGGTTCGGCCGTGGCCGAGAAAGACTTCTGGGGCTGCTGGGTCCTGAAAAAGCTCTTTGCCGATCCAGCCCTCAAGGAGCACCTGGTTTTCAAAGGAGGCACAACCCTCTCGAAGGTCTTCGGCATCATCGAACGCTTCTCGGAGGACATGGATCTTATCCTGGACTGGCGGCTTCTGGGTTTCGGCGAGGGCTTGCAAAACCCGTACCAGGAATTCGGGTCGAACACCAAGCAAGACCAGTTCAATAAGCGCTTCAACGAGAAGGCCGCCGAGTATATTGCCGGCGAACTGTTGCCGCGTCTCTGTTCGATCTTCGCGGTGTGCCCGCAAGTC